>WNGK01000672.1_pt1 | contig 76521 bp, 67 predicted proteins | sample 5400601 | NCBI WGS metagenome assembly WNGK01 (sample SAMN13153376, study PRJNA577476) | soil metagenome | isolation source: 60 cm soil or saprolite under Garry oak tree replicate 1 | place: USA:California | collected 2016-06-15
CGACGCGGTTCGGCGCGCTTCGCCGCCAAATAGACGGAATTTCGTCGCGCCTGTTGACCGAGAGGTTACGGGACCTGGAAGAGAAGGGATTTATCTACCGCCATTACGAGCCGACGATCCCGCCTGCCGTGACCTACGGCTTAACCAAGCGCATGCAGGAAATCAGTGGAGCTCTCGATAAGCTGGATGAACTTGCCCATAAATGGCAAGAGGAAGACGCCAGAGGCGTCCGCAAACGCAAGGCAGGAGCTGTGTGACACACGCGCACTATGCGCGCACGCCGGTTTTTGTGCGGTTGTTTAACGGTCCCATTAGTAGCGACACGTCGCCAAGGGGCGAGCGGGCTTAGGGCTCGGACGAATTCGCCGAGTGCTCCTTCCTTGTCGCGAAGTGTTTAGGAACGCTTCAAGACGCTTGCCGCAAGCCACTTGGTTGGTAACGCAATGACCAGACCTTCAATCGATGCTTTCCCGCGATCCAACTCTCGATGCCCTTCTCGAATGGGACCGAATGAAAGCAGGAGAAAGACTCATTTTGTGCAATCCCACTGCTTTACAATGCGAGCGATTTGGGGCAAGGAAGACTTCAACGATGAAAGCTGACCTTACCGTAGAGGTTTCCCGGCCGATGAAATCGATCTCAACTACAAGGTCGAGATATGAGCACTCCGAAGGTCGTTGAGGCATTTTACGAGCGCATCTGGAACGCTGGCGATCTCGGTGCGATGTCCGATTTGGTCATCGAAGATTTTTCGTTTCGTGGATCACTCGGCATCGAGCTGCAGGGCCAAGAAAGTCTCAAAGACTACGTTCGCTCCGTCCGGACTGCGCTTGCCAATTACCGCTGTGAAATTCTTACCTGCGTTGCAGAAGGAGACCACGCATTCGCCAAGATGCGTTTTTCCGGAGTCCATGTCGGCCCATTTCGAGGTTATCCAGCAACGGGCAAGCCAATCCATTGGCTTGGCGCAGCCCTATTTCGTTTCGACGGTCAAGCCATCGCCGAACTATGGGTGCTGGGTGATCTTGAGAGTCTCGATTCAGTTCTTAAGGATAATCAGCCAATCGAAGGCATCGAGCACGTTCAACTAGCCATGCCTGTCGGTGGTGAGGATATGGCTCGTGACTTTTACTCGGGGCTGTTGGGCATTCCAGAGGTGCAGAAACCTCGTGAGCTGGCTGAACGAGGTGGCGTGTGGTTTGAAAGCAACGAGGTGAAGGTCCATCTCGGTGTGGATCCAGAGTTTCGACCAGCGCGTAAGGCCCATCCTGGATTTCTCGTGCGCAACCTGCGGAAACTCGTAGACAGCTTGCGTGAGGCCGGCGTTCAGGTATCCGAAGAACCCTTACCAGGCTACTACCGAGTCTATGCATTCGACCGGTTTGGGAACCGCCTTGAATTGATGGAGCCCGACAGTTGATGGGTACCCAACGCGTTGACCGTTACTGGAGCAACCGATTCGGCTTAGAACCGAACGCGCTTTATGAAGCTGGCGTGCGCGTAGTCCGTCACGCCCGGCCGTGGGCGGACAATTTTGCGTACGTCTTTGTCCGAGGCTCCGCGTGCGTGCTGTCGGTAGGAGCAGCTTTTGTGCATGCCACACATGAACGCGTCTCCAAACGGGATCCGGATTCCCTTCTGAGAGATGCTGATCTGCGAGAAGCATTTGAACTGCCCATTCACCACACCGTCGGGCCCGCTTATCAGGGCTATGCCGAGAAGGAAGACTTCTTACCGCAAACATCGGATTGCATACGAAAACTGCGCGACGAGGAGCGGAAAGTTCTGTTGTCGCTGAAGAACGCCTGCGAACCAATCGCATGGGAACACAGCGGGATTGACGCGGCGGACTCTGGTCTCTTCGGATGCTTCGTTGGCGGTGATTTGGCCGCTGTCGCACACTACTCGCTGTGGGCCAATGATGCAGCCAGCATCGGTGTGCTGTCGCATCCCGCACATCGTAGCCGTGGCTATGGCAAAGCTGTGGTGAGTGCCGCCATGGCGGATGCCTTCGAGCAGGGACACCTGGTGATCTACCAGACCCTGTCCGCCAATCATCCATCCGTTCGTCTGGCAACCGCACTTGGTTGTCGAGACTATGCGCGAACCATGGCGGTTCACTTCACGGAGGACAGTCGACTGTCCGGTTAGCTCTGCGGACGCAGACCTTCGGTGATCTCGATCTCAGTTCCCCACGGATCCGTAACGTACACGAGCCGGATACCGGCTGCGTTCGTACTGCTGCGGATGGCGCCGTCGGTCTTGATGCCTGCTGCCTGCAGTTTCGCCACGAATGCGTCGATGTTCCTAACCTCAAAACCCATGTGATCGACAGAGCGGCCCTTGGTCGGCGCCTGAGGCATGTCGACCTTGCCGAGTGTGATCTCGGTGCCCGGAACATTGGCCGTGTCGAACTGGTTGCGTTTGCCGGCTGTGGCCCCGAAGTGATCGATGTACCACTTCTGTGCTGCCAGTGGATCCAGCACCTGCAGGTGAATGTGATGCATGGCCATCGGAGTGGGTATCGACTTGTTTTCGTAGATCTCAACTCGGACGCCATCGGGTCCTGCAATGAACCCTTGCCCGGGATTTCCTGGCTCCCACTTCAGGCCTGCGGCTTTAAACCGCGCAACAGAGCCTTCGAAATCCTTGACGTAGAAGCCGAAGTGGTTGATGACGGATCCAACCGAACCGCCGCTGTAGTCCTGTTTCCGGAGGAGAATGTAGATGCCCGGGAACTGGGCCATGACGATCTTTTCCCTGTTCACGATTTTTCCGCCGACATCCGTCCAGAACTTCTTCTGAACGTCCACATCGCTGACATTCAGATGCATGTGGCCGACGGCAACACCCATCGAGTTGGGGCTCGCGAGCTGGCCGAACACCGGCGTCGCCAGGACAGTGGCTAGAGTTAGCGCTAGCAAAAGTAGTCTTTTCATGGCCGCTTACTTTATCCCATTTGCGCGAAGCGTGGAAGTACTTCATCCCTGCCACCCGGACGCCAACCTTTTTGCCGCTTGATAGTGGTCCACTAAATTGTTGCCTGCTCTTCAATGTCAAATGTTGGGATGTCCCATGAACGATGTCATATGCACTTGTCAAACGACCTAATTACTCAAGCACCCAATTACCCAATTTGCACTATTTGGTCATTTGGTAGTTGAGTCATTTGACAGCTACATACGACATCGTTCATGGGACATCCCAACATTTGAAATTTTTGCGAGCCAGCAACACGCCTATGCACCATTACTTGCCGCTTGCGACTCTTGCGAGAGAGGCGTACGATCCCCTAAAGGAGCCAAGCCACCGGCCTATATCTTCGATCATTTCCTTGAGACGCGCATCAAGCAAGCAGCGTTCGACGACCCCGAGATAGCACGCCTCTATGACCTGTTCGGCGGCGCGCGCATGGAGTTCTTTCCTGCCTACGACGCTACGGCGACAAATACATCGAAGACCAGCGGAGGTAATGCATAGTGAGAAAACTCAGACTATTCCTTGCAGGAGCAACGCTCGCTGCTGCAGTCAGCGCTCTCAGCGGATGCAGCGATGTCCAGCAACATCACGTCAAGGTCCTCAAGGACTACAGCGGTAGTGTCTCTTTCCTTGATGGACCGACATGGCAATACACCGGCTTCACCGTCACTGGCACTGATTACTGGGACGGCAGGATCTGGATCGACCTGCCACTTGACCGCAGCTCAGAAGCAAAAGAGGTGTACCAGACCGCAGACGGCGCGCTGCTGGTGGACATGAACGTCGCGTTCTCCCGCGGCAAGTCAGCTGAAGAGCGAAAGAAGTGGTTTATCAACACCACAGATGCGCTTGGCATTGTCAAAAAGGATGTCGAGGGTATCGCCCGCTCGGTCGTGCACAATTACAACAATGCCGAGATCCTCAATGCAGAACTCGCGCTCAAGGATGCCAAGCTGCCGGTCTATACACAGATCCAGGCAGAGCTTGGGAAAGCGCAGTTCAACGATGAGTATGGCATTGACAAGAAAAGCTATGCGGTCTGGCCAGGCAATGTCTCGCCACAGCAAGGGGCAGTCCAGGCCGACCTGGATCGGCAGCGGAACAACCTGCTCAACGCAGCGAAGCTTGAGGGGCAGCTTTCCCTGGAGAAAGCAGCGAACAGGCGAGCACAAGTGGACAGAAAATACGCAGATTTTATCCAGAAGTTGACTCCTGCCCAGCAGACCTACCTGCGCACCCTGGATATGTCGAACGCAGTCAAGCAGCATGAAAGGCCGGAGAGCACTGAGAAGATCGAGTTCCTGCTGGGCGGCGCAGGGCAGAGGTGAAAAGATGACACGATCAAAGACACTGGCACTGCTCACGCTTGCAGGAGCGCTCGCAGGCTGCTCACGGCCAACGCAGCAGGAATCGACGTACAGGCTGAATCTGGAAAACAAGTTCTCCTGGCAAGGCTCAGGTCCTGACATCAGGGGGTATTGGCCCTGGTACACCATGTACCTGGTCTCGCACCAGCAGGAGATCCAGAACTTTCCGCTGACACAAGGAGAGAACAACGCCAACATACCCCAGATCGAGCTTGAGAAGCTGCAGTCCATCATCACGGCTGACGGCCAGATCATGATCCAGGAGATGAGCATCACCATCTACAAGAAGGCTGATCCCACTGCTGTCGAGCGCTACTATATCCAGCACCAGGAGGGCGACAGGCAGAACCTCGCGATCAACCTCGACGGCCTTGCCCGCACCTACCTGCAGACCAAGACCAAGGCGTACATTGAATCGCACCAGCCGCAGATCGGTCAGGAGGTCAGGGACTACATCAAGAGCTTCCGCGCAGGCGGCGAGCCCATCATGGACAGCGAAGGCCACATCACCGGCTTCAAGGGCGGCATTTCCCTCGAAGAGGAGTGGGGCGTTGATATCGCCGATGTGACGCCAAGGAGGCTCACGCTTCCGAGCACTGTAGCAGGAGCGCAGGTCGAGGCACAGCAGATCATCAAGGCAGCCCAAACGCAGTATGATTCTGCGCAGAACGAGGCGGACAGGCGCGAGTCAAAGCTGCGCTCGATGGAGAAACTAAGTGAAGCTGTCGGCAGCAACAACGACGCGGCGAACTACCTCACCTCGCAGATCCTCAATGACCTGCTGGAGCAGACGCCGTCGAAGAACGTCGGACGCATCACTGTGCTCAACGGTCTGTCTGGAAGTGATCAAGCAATCATCAGCCGACAGAGCGTGCTGCAAGGAAGATAGAGTTTCTTTTTTCTACGTCGAGGCGGGACCCCTGAAAACGGCTCGGTCAGCGTTAGACGTCGATGACGGGTCCGGGGGGAAGAGGTGGCGGGATCCTCCCCTGTTGACGCTTGCGAATGGCCACAACAATCGCCACACATCCCGTCCACGTTGGCAGCATATCGGCAACCGGCAAGAACTCCAGGGCAAAGGTCGGCAGCAACAAGGGATGGAACCCGATGAGCCGCCATGTCAGGATCATCGCCGTCACGTCGAGCAGTTCATCGGCAAACGCCCACCCGAAGGGACCCAGGAGCAATTGGAGCAGATCGGTCGTCACCGCGACGGCGTAAGCGAACCTCACGCGCTTTCGTGTGAGAACGGGCGATTGGAATATCTGCAGGAATGCCTTAAACACTTGGTAAACGAGTATACCGACTCTCGGCGGAACATCGTTAAGGCGGACTTTGAGGACTCGGGAGAGTGCTGGAGTTTGGACATTTTTGGGCTCGTCGAAGATGAAGAATCGTGTCCCTCTCCCTCTGGGAGCACTCTTCTCCAAATTACGAGATGCGGTTCGCTCCAGAAGCAGGATTGATGCGGGTTTCATGGGATTCTCTATTTGGAAACCTGTTTCGGGCATGTCCCTCTCCCTTTGGGAGAGGGTGGCGCGAAGCGCCGGGTGAGGGCAGGAAATGCGCGAACAGAGAATTGGCTGCATATTTCAAAGGCCGACGCACCGAGCGCGAGGCCTGTGCCCCTCTGAAGATCATCAATGCGTTCGTTCGCGACCGGTAGAGCCCGACCCGCCCGCCGCTGCCGCGTACCAATGCCACCATCCTCCGGCCACGCCGAAGGACGATGGCTCGCTCTTACTTGCCGATCACCAGAATCGAAAACGAACCTGGTACCGGTGTGCCCTGGGCCCCGCGGCCTCCGCCAGGCGGTGGCGGCGGGGCCGGCCCGCGCTCAAAGCTCATGGTCAGGATGTGGTTCGTCTTGCTGTCGAACGTCACCGTCCGGGCGCCATTCATCGTCTGAAGATTTTGCTCGACTTCGAAACTCGTCGGGCTGTTCTCCTTGACGACGGTCAGCGTGCCGTTGCCATGCGTGCTGAAGGCTTCCATCGTCGACGGGTTGAACACCGCGCCGTCGGAGCCGCCGGCGAGCGGCAGGCTCGTGAGGATCTTGCCGTCATCGGCACTCAGAATCACCATCATCGGTTGCGGCGGCTGCGCCGGCGGATTTCCCGAGTTCGCGCATGCCGCGAAGAGCACATGATTCTTCAAGTCCAACGCCAGCCCGTTGCACCTGCCCTTGTCCCCAAAGGGGTAGTGCGCGATCGCCTTCATCGTCTTTACGTCGACGGCTGTGACGCTGCCCTGCGCGTCCTGCATAACCGCCCAGAGCTTGCCGTTGCCGTCGGCAACCGCTTGCTCCGGTACGCCGCCCAGATCGATCGTGCCGAGCACGCTACCGTCCTTCGAATCGATCACCGTCGCGTCCTTGGTCGGGTGACTGAAGATGTAGACCCTATCGTTGAAGGCATCGAAGAGAATGCCGTCCGGCTGGGCGGCGCCCACATCGATCTGCTTGATGAGCTTCAGCGTCTTGGTGTCGAACATAGAGACCGGCTTGCTGCTCGAGAAGCCGTGGCCTGACTTCGGGTCGACCGCCACACCGTTCCCTCCGGTGCCCGGAATCTCGCCGACCGGCTCGAGCGTGTCGAGGCTGAAGACTGTGATCCGGCCCGGCACTGCGGCCACGGCAGGTGCGGTGTCCGTCGCCGGAATCGCTCGCGTGCCACCACGCGGAATGTATAGCCGGCGTCCGGCGACGTCGGCATAGATATAGTCAAAGCCGCCTTCTCCGCCGACCTTAGCCGTCTTGAGCACCTTGTACGGGCCGACTTGTTGAGCCAACCCGATTGGCGCGAACGTCGCGATCGCCACTGCAAGCACTAAGCAAAATCGTCGCATTAAAATTCTCCTGGAACGAGTATAGCTCAGGCAAAGGTCATCGAACCAACTTCGACCACCGGCAGTCAGGATCAGCAGTAAAGCAATTTTCAATTTAAACACTTCTTCAGGCAGGCCTGTGCTGACCTGGGCGCTTGGTGCGAGGAGGCACGTAGTGGAACCGAACCAGATAGATATTCTCGCCTTTACCGTGCTGCGCGACTTTAAGCAGATCGAGGACACCCAGGAAACCCGACTCTCGCGCCAACTCTGGAGTGATATCCGGAAAACCGATTGGGGTGATCGAATCCACCTCGATCTCACCCTCTTCCATACTGTACCGGGCACCCACTTTGACGTGGGGCTGCGTCCATATCCGGATGCTGCAAGTAATTTCTCCGCGACGAACTCCCTCGCGCAAACGCTTGGTGAAGACCATGAGGAGAGTTTACAACCGGCGGAGGACGGAAGGTAGCTGCCCTCGCGCCTTGACAAGTACGCTGCTTCGGCGTACTCTGTATGCTGTTATGGCGTACAAGGCGCTGACCGTCGAGGAACTCCTGGCCCTGATGAAAAAGATCCAGGGTGAAAAGACCAACACCGAATTCGCCGCCGATCTAGGGATCTCCAAGCAGTACCTGGGCGACATTTACAAAGGCCGCAAGATCCCCAGCGACACCGTATCGGCCGCGTTGGGTTTTGAGCCGAAGGTAGAGACCCGTTACGTTCCGTCAGCGACCGCCGCCAAACCGGAGGCGCCCAGTGTCCCAGCATCACCGCGAAAAACAGCTCGTGCTCGTAAACGTGATTCTTGATAAGTCCGGCTCGATGGCCAGCAAATTGAACGACGTGATCGAAGGCTTCAACGCCTACGTCACCGGACTGGGGGAGGAAAAGACGGTGAACTACCTGTTCTCTCTCACCTTGTTTGACACCCAGGTGGCCCACCGCCACGTGGCGATTCCGCTGGCCGAGGTGAAGAAGTTGGACGTCAAGTCGTACCAGCCCGGCGGCAACACGGCGCTCAACGACGCGATTGGAATCACGGTGCGGAAGGTCGATGCCGACCAGCCCAAGGTCGACAAGATCGTCACCGTGATCATGACCGATGGCGAGGAAAACGCCTCGCGCGAATGGACGCTCGATGCCGTGAAGGGCCTGATCGAGCAGAAGGAGAAGGAAGGCGCCTGGACATTCGTGTTTCTGGGAGCCGCGCCCGATGCGTGGGCCCAGGGCAGGGCGTATGGCATCCCCGCGGCCAACGTCGCGCAATATAGCGCGGACCGATACCGGCAAACGTTCACGGCCGTATCGCTCGGGACGAATGCAGTCGCTGCCAGCCCGAGGCGTCATTCGAAGAGCCTGTTCGATTGCGTATCCAAGGAAATACTGCGCAAGGCGGGGCTGCGGCGGGCGGAGGAGAAGAACTAATTCGGGATCAGGGTTAACGCCCTGGCTGCGTGGGGGCTTTGCCCAATAATTCTGGCACGATCGCTAAGGATATTGCGGATCCACGGTGCGCCAGGGTAAAACGCGAATAATCCACGCCCGCAAAGCGGATCGCATCATGGAGAAAATTTATGCCAAAGCACCAAACAGGCTAAGAAATTGTGGACGAAGAAGGAACTCGATGAACAACACCGACACGATCGCCAAGCCGGTGTTCCTGAAGAATTCCTGTACCGCCCAGATCGTTCCGTTCAAGTTTCCAGGGATAAGTGCCACGATGCTGGGCCTGGGGAAACAGATTTGCGGAATGTGAAGGTCGCGATTCACATCAAACTAGACGCAGACATTATCGAGTTCTTCAAAGCGCGAGCAGCTGAGCCTAACGCCGCTCCTTACCAAACTCAGATTAACAATGCACTAAGAGAAGTCGTTCAGAACCGTGCAACGCAAACACCGGAGCGACTCGTCGAGGCCGTTGCGGGTAGGCTTCTACGAGATCCGGCGTTTATTCAATCTGTTCGAGGTAAGACTAAGAGACACGCGTGATTTCCGTACCGGCCGGCATAAGTACAGAACTCCTGATGTCGAGGAATTCAGGATGAACCTATACGAAGCGAAAAATCCCCTCCTTGGCAAAGGAGGGGTGGACGCGCCATCAAAAAATATTCCCGTTCTTTTAAAAGGCGCGGACGGGGTGGTTCGTTCAACCTCCGAATAGATCCTAACGGTAGCTTGAACGAACCACCCCGTCTGCGCCCGGCTAAGGTGGCTTCGCGACATTTCATTGATGGGCGCAGCCACCCCTCCTTCGCCAAGGAGGGGAATTCCAGCTCATTCTGTTTTCCTCGTTTGTCTGCAAATTGTCTGGCGAGATCAGGATCTCTGAAGTACGACTATTGCTGTCAAAGTCAAACCCGAAGTCGAGTCGGAGTGGACATGCCTTTCGCGGATTCACAGGAAATTCGGAGAGTCGGAAGGATGTGCCTTATGACTCTCGCCGGAGATCCTTAATGATTTCCCGGCTCGCATTAGCGCCAGGAGCGCCCGTCACGCCGCCTCCTGGGTGTGTTCCGGCGCCGCAGAGATAGAGACCTTTGATTGGAGTTCGGTATTGAGCCCAGCCGAGGATGGGGCGGAAGGCGAAGAACTGATCGAGTGAGTGCTCCCCATGAAAAATGTGGCCGCCCGTGAGGCCGTATGTTTGCTCCAGATCGAGCGGCGTAAGGATCTGGCGGTGAACGATCAATTCACGGAGGTTTGGCGCGAAGTCGGAAAGGGTATGAACGACGGTATCGCCGAACTGTTCACGCTGCGAATTCCAGCCGCCACTCTTCAGTTCATAGGGGGTGTACTGAACGTGGATGGACATCACGTGCGCGCCTTTCGGCGCGAGGGATGTGTCGACGAGCGACGGAATGGCGATATCCATGTAAGGCTGTGGGGAAAACTCACCGTACTTGGCTGCATCGAAGGCGCGTTCGAGGTAGTCGATGCTCGGGCCAATGTGGATTCGTTCCGAGATCTCCGAAAAATTCGGCAACCCCGACAAGGCCAGGTTCACTTTGGCTACCGATCCTGTACATCGGTAGTTTCGGACTTTCATCAGAAAGTTCGGATCCAGAGCAGCCGGGTCCACCAGCTTGAGGAACGTGTGCCGGGGATCGGCACTGGATACGACCGCAGTCGCGGAAATCTCTTCTCCGCTGGACAGCACCACACTCGTGGCCTGCCCATCCTTCACGCGAATGCCCGTGACGGCCGCATTTTTACGAATCCGAACGCCTGTGGCCGTGGCAACCTTGACCAGCGCTTCGGTGATCGCTCCGGCGCCGCCCTTCGCAAACAAGGCGGGGGCGACGGCATATCCGTCGGCCGCCGCCTGCAGCAGGACTCCCAAGCTGGTTCCCGCCGACCATGGTCCGGCAAATGCGCCGAAGATTCCACGCGCAGCGATTGTTGCCCGCAGCAAGCCGCTCTCGAACCATTCCGAAACCAGGTCCGCCACGGCCATCGGCCCCCAACGTAAAAGCCGATAAGCATCCTTCTTATCCAAATCCCGGAATTTCAAACCGAGCTTGCCGATATTCAAATAATCCCCGATTTTGAGATGGTCCATGTCCGGTGGCGTCATCGACAAGAGAGGCGCGGCAACGCGCCGGACTTGAGCGAGGTTTCGGTGAAATTCCGCGTATTTTTGCGCATCGTGGCCGGAAATCCGCATCAACTCACCCACGGTACGCCCATGATCCTGGCAAATGTGAAGCGAGCGGCCTTCTGGATTCAAAGCCAGGACGCGAACTTCCGGACTGATCATTGCAAGTCCGCGTTTCTCAAGCTGCAGTTCGCGCGCAATGCGCCAGAACAAGGAACTGGCTGTATGGGCAACTGCCGGACATCGAAATCCGGGCATCAATTCCTCGGTGACCGTCGATCCGCCAACGACAGCCCGGCGCTCCAACACCAGAGGCGGAAACCCGGCCCTGGCCAGGTAGCAGGCGGCCACCAGACCGTTATGCCCAGCACCAATCACGACGACGGCTTGTCGCTCGCTCGGCATTACCGTCTCCAGTCGCTCAAGATCTTTCGCGCCGCATTCAGCCCGGACGCTCCCATAATGCCGCCACCCGGATGTGTGGCCGAGCCGCACATGTAGAGGTTGCGAATCGGCGTGCGATATTGAGCCCAACCCGGCACAGGCCGGAGGAAGAACAACTGCTCCAGTGTCAGCTCACCTTGGAAAATGTTGCCTTCAGAGAGACCGAATCTGCGTTCGATGTCGAGCGGTGTCAGCACCTGGCGGTGCAAGATGATGTCGTGGAGGTTTGGCGCGAAGTCGGCCAGGGTATTGATAACCGTATCGCCGAACTCCTCGCGCTGCTCATCCCATGTCCCTTCCTTCAAGTGATAGGGGGCGTACTGAACGAAGCAGGACATCACGTGCTTGCCCGGTGGTGCGACGGATGGATCGGTCAGGCTCGGAATAACGATGTCGATGTAAGGACGGCGCGAGAACCGGCCATATTTGGCGTCATCGTAGGCTCGTTCCATGTACTCGATGGTGGGAGAAATCGAGATGGCGCCTCGAAGATGTGGCCCTGCGCCAGGAAGGCACTTGAAGTCGGGCAGTCCATCGAGAGCGAGGTTCACCTTTCCGGAGGAGCCACGAAATTTGTATCGGTGGATGTCGTCTACGAAATCGCCGGGCAGGTTTTCGGGCCCCACCATTTTGATGAATGTCAATCGCGGGTCGACGCTCGAAGAGACGACCTTTGCTCGGAACTCACCACCATTCTCCAGAGCGACTCCCGTGGCTTCTCCATTCTGGACAATGATCTTCGCAATCGGCGCTTCCGTACGAATCTCCGCTCCAGCTTCGCGCGCGGCAGCGGCGATGGCGTTGGATATCGCACCGGTCCCACCGCGCACAAGTCCCCACGAGCGGAATGCGCCGTCGATCTCTCCCATGTAGTGGTGCAGTAAAACGTAGGCCGTGCCCGGAGAGCGTACACCGAGGAACGTTCCGATGATTCCTGAAGCGGCCATCGTGGCTTTCAGCACGTCGGTCTCGAACCATTGATCGAGAAAGCCGGCGGCACTCATCGTCATCAATTGGACCTGGTTGTATTTGTCCTCCATCGGCAACCGTTGAAAGCGGCGCGCGATGGAGAGCAGGTCTTTGAGGCCATGCAGATTCAGTGATGCGGGATCCGGAGCCCTCATGCCGAGCATCGGTTTCACAAAGCGGCCCATCTCGACCATCGCTTTGCCGTATTCCTCGTAGGCCTCCGCATCCAGTCGAGAGTGACGCGCAATCTCGCGGCGCGTTTTCGCGTGATCGTTCACGCGCCAGAGGTAATCTCCATTCGGCATGGGCGTGAATGTGCCGTCCAGTGGGAGGACCTCCATCCCGTGGCGCGGCAGATCGAGTTCACGAATGATCTCGGGACGGAGTAAAGACACGACATACGAAGCGACGGAAAACCTGAAGCCCGGGAAAATCTCTTCAGTAACCGCGGCCCCGCCGAGTACGTGGCGTCGCTCGAGGACCAACACTTTCTTGCCCGCTCTCGCGAGATACGCAGCGTTGACCAGTCCGTTATGTCCGCCACCGATGACAATCACGTCGTATGTGGAATCCATGATTAGCCAGATGTGAGTCTATCGGGCGGGCGATACAAAGCTCAAGGCCGGAGGAATTTCGCTTTGATTCACCTTTATGCCCAACAGGTGTAGCTTTGCGTGCCGGAGTCTTCACTGGTGCCCAACACGGGCACAAAGCCTGGGAAGTAAACGCATTTGGTTGTTGACAAAGTTGGCTTGAAGCGAATTCCCCTCCTTGGGAAAGGAGGGGTGGCTGCGCCCATTAATAAAATGTCGCGAAGCCACCTCAGCGGGCGCAGACGGGGTGGTTCGTTCAAAAGAAATTGTTTGGAGTTTGAACGAACCACCCCGTCCGCGCCTATCAAGGGAACGGGGATATCTCTTGATGGCGCGTCCACCCCTCCTTTGCCAAGGAGTATCCAGAGCTGTCCTGCTGGCCAGCTCCATAACAGTAAGGAACTTTTGATTGGTCCAGTTCGGTCCCTGCCGTCATGTACAAAATCGGAGACGGCAACGGTAAGCGTAGATCGGTTTTCCCAATGGTGCTAGCTTTGGCGAGCCCGTCAAGGAGTTTGATCCCAGGCCCGTGCGCCATAACATTGGTGACGCGCAACCGCTGTTTGCGTTGCGATGATCCCGCTTGAGAGATTTCCAAATTTTGCACGCCTGGCTCGTTGCCGAACTTCACGAACGGAGACGATCCATGGCCAAGACAAAGAAAAGGAAACATCGAAAATTGGACCGAAGTTTGCCCGCAATGAGACCCAACGCCGGCGGTATTGATATTGGGGCCACCGAGATCTTTGTCGCCGTACCGGCCGATCGGGATACCGGATCGGTCCGATCGTTTCCCACATTCACCGAAGATCTGCACGCCTTGGCGGACTGGCTGCAGCAATGCCGCGTCGACACGGTGGCCATGGAGTCCACTGGCGTCTACTGGATTCCACTGTTTCAGATCCTGGAGGCGCGAAACATTGAAGTCCATTTGGTCAATGCTCAACACGTGCATCACGTTCCTGGCCGCAAGTCCGACGTCCTGGATTGTCAGTGGCTTCAGTATCTCCATTCGGTTGGCTTGCTGCGGGCCTCGTTTCGCCCCGAACAGGCCGTCTGCGAAATTCGTTCTCTCATGCGGCATCGCGAAAACCTTGTTCAGATGGCCTGCGTGCATGTGCAGCATATGCACAAGTCGCTGGATCAAATGAACCTCCAGATTCACCACGTCATCAGCGACATCACCGGCGTCACCGGACTGGCTATCGTCGACGCCATTGTGGCCGGAATTACCGACCCCAAAGAATTAGCCAAGTTGCGCGACCACCGGATCAAAGCCTCCATCGCCACCGTTAAAAAAAGCCTCGTTGGCGATTACCGTCCTGAACACATTTTCACGCTGAAGCAATCGGTGACGGCCTACCGGCAGTACCAACAACTCATTGCCGATTGCGATCGGGAAATTCAGCAACGCGTTCAAACTTTCGAAACCAAAGACGACCACCCTTCGCCGGCCAACGATTCTTCCAGCGCCACCACCCCACCTCCGTCAAGTTTCGATCTCCGCAATCATCTGAAACGCATCTTTGGTGTCGATCTCACTCTCATCCCCGGCTTCGATAGCCTCCGCGTTGAGACCATCTTCAGTGAAACCGGTGCCGATCTGTCCTCGAAGTTTCCAAGCGATGACCGTTTCTGTTCCTGGGTCAACCTCTGTCCAAAAGACGGCACAAGCGCCGGTCGGCGCATTCGCGGGCCGAAGATGAAAACCAAAAACCGCGTCAACCAAGAATTCCGGATGGCTGCTCAGTGCCTTCACAACAACAAGTCCTACCTGGGCGATTACTACCGGTCCCAGCGCGCACGCTACGGCGCTTTGAAGGCCATCAAGAACACCGCTCACAAATTGGCCCGCATCTTTTACCACGTCGTTACAACGCGGCAGCCGTATGACGAGACCGTGTTTGCTAAACTTGAAGCTCGTAACCAAAAACGCCGCCTCCACAACCTACAAACGCGTGCGCGGCAAATGGGTTACACGCTTGTGGAGGCCCATGCGTAATCCCTCCAGTTCCTTGAGAGGGGACTTCGCTTCGACCGCTATCTAGCGAGATTAATTGCGTACTTCTGAGGGCTTTATTTGCCTGCGTCTTCAAATTTTTGATACTACCGAATCTACCGTTACAGTGCACTAGTATCGCACCCGGCGTGCCCGGCTCGATTGACCTTCCCGAACTGGCGGAGGTAAGATCATCCCCATTTCCCAATCATGAAAGGCGATGAGTATGTGGCCAGTTCGATTTGGTGTTTTGATTCTAATATTAGGCGCCAGTACTTTGTTTGCCCAGCACGAGTACACTCAGTCCGAGATCGAGGCAGGTAAGCAGCAATACGCGGCGAACTGCGCTCGTTGTCATGGCCCCGACGGCGATGCCCTCGCCAACGCCGATATCGGCCACGGCAAATTCCGCCGTGCAACATCCGACGATGAGCTTGTCCGCATTATCCGGAACGGTGTACCAGAAACCACAATGGCGGCAGCAAACAACATATCGGAACCCAATGCGGCAACCATCGTGGCGTACTTGCGCTCCATGGCCGCGACCGCAGCCGCCGGCGCCGCTCTTCCTCCGGGCAATGCGACTCGAGGCAAGACCGTTTTTGAAGGTAAGGGCGGCTGCGCCAGTTGCCACCGGGTCGGCGACAATGGCTCCAGGGTTGGACCGGATCTCAGTCAAATTGGCGGGGCTCGGCGCATTGTCGAGATACAGCGCTCCATCCTGGAACCGGACGCGGAGGTCGTGCCTGCGAATCGGACCTTCCGCGTGATTACGCGGGACGGCGCCACGATCACCGGCAGACTTCTCAATCAAGATAGCTTCACCATCCAGCTCCTCGATTCCAAGGAACAGCTCAGGTCGTTCTCAAAGTCGAACCTGCGAGAATACGCCTTCGTCAACAACTCTCCGATGCCTTCTTATCGGGACAAGCTGAGTTCCCAGGAACTGGCTGACGTGGTCAGCTACCTGGCTTCTCTGAAAGGCCTCAACCCATGATCACACGCGTGCTACTCCTCATTTTCGTAGCTGCTGGCTCGCTCCAGGCGCAGGTCTCGTTTGACCGCATCCTTCGCGCCAATCAGGAGCCTCACAACTGGCTCACGTACTCCGGAAACTACAATGGCCAGCGGTACAGCCCGCTTAGCCAGGTCACTCCAGAGAATGTGAAAAACCTCGAGCTGCAATGGATCTTTCAGGCTCGATCGCTGGAGAAGTTCGAAGCCACGCCGCTGGTTGTCGACGGAGTTATGTACACCGTCCAGGCCCCGAACGATGTGGTCGCTCTGGATGCCGCCACCGGACGTGTCTACTGGACGTATTCCTACACTCCGGAGCAAGCTGCCCGCCCCTGTTGCGGCCGTGTGAACCGGGGAGTGGCGATCCTTGGCGACATGCTATTCATGGCGACGATCGACGCTCGTTTGATCGCGATCGATGCCAAAAGCGGCCGTCCTCTTTGGAACGTGTCGGTGGCGAAGCCCGAGTCCGGTTATGCCTTGACCGTGGCTCCACTGGTCGTGAAGGACAAGGTGATCGTCGGTACCGCCGGCGGTGAGTACGGTATCCGCGGTTTTCTTGCGGCCTACGATGTGAAGACCGGCAAAGAAGTGTGGCGCTTCTACACCATTCCTGGGCCCGGCGAGCCCGGCCACGACACCTGGGCGGCCGACTCCTGGATGCACGGTGGAGCTTCCGTGTGGGTTACCGGATCCTACGATCCGGATCTCAACCTGACCTATTGGGGCATCGGAAATCCCGGTCCGGACTGGAACGGCGACAACCGCGGCGGCGACAATCTCTATAGCTGCTCCGTGGTCGCGCTCGATGCAGATACAGGCAAGCTGAAATGGTTTTATCAGTTTTCGCCTCACGATGAATTTGACTACGACTCTACGCAGGTTCCTGTCCTGGTCGACATGCAGTGGCAAGGCAGCCCACGCAAGGTCGTGCTTTGGGCCAACCGGAACGGCTTCTTCTACGTGCTCGACCGGACGACAGGCCAATTCCTCATGGGCAAACCTTTCGTTGAAGTGAACTGGGCCAGTGGTTTCGATGAAAAAGGCAGACCGATCCGGGTCCCCGGAATGACTCCCAGCGCTCAGGGCACGTTGATTCTTCCAGGAAACCAGGGCGGAACCAACTGGTATAACCCCTCGTACAGCCCGCGCACCGGCCTCTTTTACATTCCCACATGGGCGAACTACTCCAGTCTGTACGTGAAGCAAGACGTGGAGTTCGTCGAGGGCCGGACGTTTGGCGGTGGGACGCCGAGGGCGACGACTCCTCAGGGAATCCGGACTACCGTGAATAACTACGCCAAAGAGGACGAGGGGTACGGCGCGATCCGAGCCCTCGACCCGCATACCGGTCAAATGAAGTGGCAGTTCAAAATGACCGATGTGACCGATGCCGGCATTATGACGACGGCTTCAAACCTGCTTTTCAGCGGAGGGCGTGAAGGCTATTTCTACGCGCTGGATGCGCGCGATGGTAAATTGCTGTGGAAGTTTCCCGTTGGTGGCCGCGTCGTTTCGGGCCCCATGACGTATTCACTCGGCGGCAGGCAATACATCGCGATCTCTGCGGGCAACTCTCTGTTCACGTTCGCGCTGAGGCAATAAGCTAGCTCTTCTATGCTCTAAAAATGTCTCGGAAAAACCCATGCCGGTCGGAACGGCGTTCCACGAGAAAACTTTCGCCCTTTGTGAGAGCCTGAACTATCGCGAGTGGTCGGGATATTACACGGTCAGCGCGTACGAAACGCATCACGAGCATGAATACAACGCCATTCGGAATTCTGCCGCACTGATCGATATCTCTCCTCTGTTCAAGTACCGGATCACGGGTCCTGACGCCACGCGGCTTCTGGACCGAATTGTGACGCGGGACATGCGGAGGGTTTCTGAAGGACAGGTCATCTACACTCCATGGTGCGATGAGCGAGGCAAGGTCATCGACGATGGGACGGTGTCGCGGCTCGATGAGAACACGTACCGCTGGACCGCGGCGGACCCGAGTCTGCGCTGGTTTCATCAAAACGCCGTGGGCATGGACGTGGAGATCGAAGACATCTCCGAGAAGGTCGCGGCGCTCGCCCTTCAGGGTCCAACGTCGGGACAGTTGCTGAAAACTCTGGTGAATGGAGATATCGAAAACCTCAAGTACTTTCATGTGACGCAAGCCAGCATCGCGAACGTGCCAATAGACATCTCTCGCACCGGTTATACCGGCGATTTGGGCTACGAAATCTGGATGCCATGGAGTGAGGGCGGGAAAGTTTGGGACGCGCTGATGCAGGCGGGCCGGGCATTCGATATTCGCCCTACAGGCATGTTGGCGCTTGACGTGGCTCGCATCGAAGCCGGGCTCCTCTTAATCGACGTCGATTTCAATAGCAGCAAGAAGGCCATGATCGAATCGCAGAAGTACTCGCCACTTGAGATGGGGCTCGCGCGTCTGGTCCATCTCGACAAAGAGAGGTTCGTCGGACAGGCCGCTCTCCTCCGCGAGCAAGAACGGGGGCACGTACGCGAGATTGCCGGACTCGAGATCAACTGGCCGGATGTAGAGCATATCTTCGAAAACATTGGGTTGCCTCCAACCATGCCCGCCGCCGCCTCACGTGTCCCAGTGCCGGTTTTCAAGAACGCCAACCAAATAGGCAAGGCCACTTCGACGACGTGGTCTCCCACGTTGAAGAAGCTTATCGCGCTGGCCACCGTGAAGCGGGAGTTCGCTCGGCCCGGAACCAATCTCGAGATGGAGATGACTGTTGAAGCCGTCCGCCATCGTGTGGGTGCGACGGTTGTGAAAACGCCGTTCTTCAATCCGAAAAGAAAAATAGCAATACCCGTCTAGGCATGGATCCTTCACTCAAAGAAATTATCGATCAATACGATCCCACTGCGCCGCTCGCTGAAGCCTGGACAATTCCCGCGCCGTGGTATCTGGATCCGAGGGTTTTCGAACTGGAGCGGCAAACCGTGTTTGCGCGCTCATGGCAGCTTGTTGGACGCGTTGAACAGGTTCGCCAGTCAGGTCAGTACATCACGTGGAATTTGGCGGGCGAGCCGCTCGTGGTTGTCTGTGGAAGCGATAAGATCCTGCGCGGATTCTTCAACGTCTGCCGTCACCATGCGGCTGCCGTGATCACGGAGCCCGAAGGCGAAGCCGCCCAACTGAGGTGTCCATATCATGGCTGGACTTATTCTCTGGAAGGAGCTCTGAAGGGCACTCCGGACTTTGCCGGCGTGCGCAACTTCGACCGAACATCGACGGGTCTCGTGCCGGTGGAAACCGCGACGTGGGAGAAGTGGGTCTTCGTTAAGCTCGAGACTGGCGGTCCATCATTCGAGGAATTTTTGAGCGATGAGCTCATCCAAAGGATTCGGCCGTTGCAGTTGCGGAATCTTCACTGGTTCGAGCGCCGCCGTTACACATTGGAATGCAACTGGAAGGTTTTTGTGGACAACTATCTCGATGGTGGATATCACGTCCCTCATCTGCACAAGGCTCTGAACAGTGTTCTTGATTACAACGAATACACCATCGAAAACGGCGCACGCTTCTGCCTCCAGTCGAGCACAGTAGCGAGCGACGAGGGGGACCGACAAACGGGCGCCGTGCGCACAGGCGATCGGGCTCTCTACTACTGGATCTATCCGAACTTCATGATCAATCTATACGAGGGAGTGATGGATTCAAACCTCGTCATACCGCGCGGGGTAAACTCGACCGAGGTGATTTTTGATTTCTACTTCACCGGCAATACCAACCAAGACCGAAATCTTGCAAGCATCGCAGTCGCCGAGCGTATACAGGATGAAGACACGGCGATATGCGAGTCCGTCCAACGCGGGCTCGCCTCACGGGCCTATGCCGCCGGCCGGCTGTCAGTTCGGCGCGAAGCGGGCGAGCACCTGTTCCATAAACTTCTGCATGCGGATTTGAAAAAGGGTACTTAGTGCCCTCACCCGCCGCTTCGCGGCACCCTCTCCCAGAGGGCTGATCATTACCCACAAGTCGTCCGCTGGACACAGGCGTCTGGGACAACCGGAGGGAAAGGCGAAGTCCCCTCCTTGGCAAAGGAGGGGTGGCCGCGCCATTCAAGTAAATGGTCCCGTTCCTTTGGAGGCGCGGCCGGGGTGGTTCGTTCAACTTCCGATGATCGGTGGCTTGAACCAACCACCCCGTCTGCGCCCGCTTAAGGAGGCTTCGCGGCATTTTCTTAATGGGCGCAGCCACCCCTCCTTGTCCAAGGAGGGGACTTCGGCTTTCCCTTCAGTTGTTTTCAATGCTCTGGGAGAAGGTGGCCCGAAGGGCCGGATGAGGGCAAATACGTCACCGTATTTATCCGCGATATCCTCTCTTCGATTTGCCGAGCGCGTAAATCACGGCGCCAATGGCCACCATTAATGCACAAGAGCCGACGACTTTGATGACGCTCAGAATCTTGTTCGGTTCATCCTGGGGTGGGATGCACGCCACAATACTCGAGAGCGTCGTCGTGAGAAGACCGAGGACTGCCAGGAGCACGGCCACAGGTTTGCCTCCTGGAACGCGGCGAACCTCGGGTCCAGCCGGTTCTCGCTGCAGACGGATCATGGCAGCGAACATATAGAAGAACGGAAGGAAATAAGAAAGGATGCCCATGCTGACAAGCACGTTATAAGCGCCTTTTACGGAGGTTCCCGCCTGACTCAGAAAGATGAAAACCGCGGCAATGACCGCTTGAACGATTAGTGCCACATAGGGCGTGTGCCATCGCGGATGAACCCGGCCGAAAGCCGGTGGCAGGAACTTGTCGACGCCCGCAACAAACGGAAGCCGCGCGGACGCCGCAAACCATGCCCCTACTGCTCCAACACTACCGATTGTCACCAAAAGCGCGACAAACGGCGCCACAGGTTCCAGACCGATACGCCCGGCCACTTTGCCAAGCGCCTGCATGAAGCCTTGCAACCCTGTCACTTCCCCGGCGGGCAAGGCTGCAAGCACAGTTGCGGTTCCAGCGATATAAATAAAAGTAATGACGACACCTGCTGCGATCAGGGCTCGAGGTATATTGCGCCGTGCATTTTCGATTTCTTCGCCCATCGTGGAAGCGCCTTCGACGCCCCCAAACGCAAACGCAATCGTGGACAGGAAGAATAAGTTTTTCAAGTTGGCGCCTGGAAGAAGCGCCGCGACAGTGACCTCGGTCGCCGATCCAAAGCGCAGCCACGCGATCGAACCCATCACGATCAGGAACAAGGCCGGCAGCCACGCTCCAATCGCTCCCAGGTTGTGAAGCCACTTACCGATGTTCAGCCCCAGGATGTTCAACGCCAGACCGAGTATCAGGCCGCCAAGTGCAAACAGGATGAAATAGGTACTATTGTTCGCCAGGTGTTGCCATTGCTCTCCACCTATGAACAGCGCGGTGGCCGCAGCAAAATAGAAGACTCCTGGATAGTAGGGAAGATTCGCCGCCCAATATAGGAATCCGGTCATGAAACCGGCAAACTCTCCGAATGCGCGCTTGCTCCAGATGTACATCCCACCTTCTTCGGGATACCGAGACGACAACTCGAGAACGCAAAATACCAACGGGACGAAATAGGTAAGACAACCCGCGATCCAGATGACGATCGAGCTTGGACCCGCTGCGGCGGCCGTCGCGATCCACCGTAGGCTGAGAGCCGTCACGACGTAGAACAGCAGCAGGTCGCCAAAACCCATCGTTCTAGGGAGTTCCTTTGTGCTCACGCGCGGTATTTTAGTCTGTTAAGATGCGGCCCGTGGACGAATTCATGAAAGCCGCTCGTGAAGAGGCGGAAAAAGGATTTCAAGAAGGTGGGATTCCTATCGGCTCGGTCATCGTGCATACCGGGAAGATCATCGGGCGAGGCCACAACCGGCGCGTGCAGAAAGGAAGCGTGGTATTGCACGGCGAAATGGATGCATTCGAAAACGCCGGGCGCCAAACCGCAACCGTATATAAGGAATGCACGATCTACACGACACTGTCACCCTGCGCGATGTGCACCGGGGCCATTCTTCTTTACAGGATTCCCAAAGTTGTCATCGGAGAGAATCAGACCTTCCTTGGAGAAGAGGCGCTGCTTCGGTCGCGAGGCGTGGCCGTTGAGGTACTCCAGGACCAAAGTTGCATCCGCCTCATGACCGAGTTTATCCGCTTGAATCCCACGCTATGGAATGAAGATATCGGAGTCTGATGCCGGCCGGTGGGCCCACAAATAGCGTGAATAACGCCAATTGAACCCACAGCCGTTCTCAGGGGGTCGCTTTCGCGTCTTCCATTATTGTACGCTTTTCTGTAGGGCTCAACTTCCGAGAATACCGAACGATGCCAGAAAAACGACGCTCATTGATCGACCAATTAGCGGCTGCCAAACAGCGGATCTCAGAGCTGGAGCAGGCAGAACTGGCGCAGTTTTACCTCAGCGCCCTGGTGGGGTCAGCGGATGATGCCATCATCAGTAAGACTCTCAACGGTATCGTGACGAGTTGGAATCAGGGCGCCGAGAAGATTTTTGGATACAGGGCCGACGAGATGATCGGCCAGCCGGTTACGAAACTGATCCCACCCGATCATCCCAATGAAGAACCACGGATTCTCGAACGTCTTCGTCGTGGAGAACGTATTGAACACTACGAAACGCAGCGATTGAGGAAGGACGGCCGGATCATTGATGTCTCCATCACGGTTTCTCCAATTAGGAACAAAGACGGCGCTATCATCGGCGCTTCCAAAATTGCGCGGGAAGTCACTGAGCGCAAGCGTGTCGAGGCGCGCGAACGTGATGCGCTACGTCAGGCGGAAATCGCGAGAGCGCAGGCAGAACAGGCCAGCCAGTCCAAGGACGAGTTTCTTGCAACCCTCAGCCATGAATTGAGAACCCCGCTGACCGCCATCCTGGGCTGGGTAAGGATGCTCGGCACCGGAAAGTTGGATAGCCAGGCCCAAAAAAAGGCGATAGATGTGATTGAGCGCAACGTCAAAGCACAGGCGCAGCTTGTCGAAGACCTGCTCGACGTTTCTCGAATAATCTCCGGCAAGTTTCGCGTCGAGGTGAAATCCGTCCAGCCTTCAACAGTGATCGACGCTGCCCTGGATGCTCTACGCCCTGCGGCAGACGCGAAGGAGATTCGTCTCCAGATCGTCGCGGATTCCGCCGCAGGACCCGTCTTAGGTGATTTCCACCGGCTTCAACAAGCCGTATGGAATTTGCTGTCCAACGCGATCAAGTTCACACCCAAAGGAGGACGTGTACTGGCATGTTGAAATTTCAGTGACCGACAATGGAATAGGGATCCGGAACGACTTTCTCCCATACATATTCAACCGGTTCAGCCAGGCCGACGCTTCGCCTACCAGGACTTATGGAGGTCTCGGGCTGGGCCTGGCTATCACCAAATCCATCGTCGAACTCCACGGAGGAAGCATTGCCGCAGCAAGCTCCGGTGAGGGACGGGGCGCGACTTTCACAATGAAATTGCCGCTCGCCGCATCTCGCAGAGATCGCAGAGCCCTGAATGAGCCGGATCTGTCGCTCGCCACCAGCCTGGAGGGACCTATCGAGCTGGTGGGATTGAGAATTCTGGTGGTCGATGATGAAATCGACACATGCGACATGCTTCGGTTCCTGTTCGAACGTTGCGGCGCGCAGGTCCAAACCGCAACGTCGGCTAAAGACGCCTTTGGAATCGTCGAAGTGTGGAATCCTGATGTGTTGGTATCCGATATCGGCATGCCTGAAGTCGATGGGTACGAATTGATTCGCCGTATACGCGCCCAAGGCTCCGCCCGAAACACCAAACTTCCTGCCGTGGCCATAACAGCCCTGACGCGAATTGATGATCGCGTCAAAGCCTTAGCTGCAGGCTATCAGATGCACGTGGCAAAGCCGGTCGAGCCCGTAGAACTGCTCACCGTTGTGGCAAGTCTTGCCGGCCATAAGGGGTAGGCGGATTGCTGGACAATTACCCTTTGTTCGGATATCGCACTTGTTCCAGAAAGAGACCTGAAGCCGGAGCAGTCCACGCCGCAACATCCAGCTTCGGATCCGGGAGGCCATCCACAAGCCTGCCGAAGTCTTGCTCGCTGAGTTCGCCCGTTCCAACCTTTACTAGAGCCCCAACGACGCGTCGCACCATACGCCATAGAAAATGGGACGCTTCGATTCGGAACATAATGATGTCTTGTTCGGTTTCGATCTCTGCATTATTGACGACCACCACAGTGGACTCTTCGGGCTTCGATCGATCTGTTGCCCGGAAACAAACGAAATCGTGCCTGCCGATCAGCAAGGATGCGGCTCGTGCCATGGCCGCTGCATCAAGATCGTGTTTGACCCACCAGACGTACTTTTTCATGAATGCCTGTTTGCGCCGGGATATCTGATAAATGTAGACGCGGCTGAGCGCGTCATGACGAGCATGGAAATTCCTGGCCGCCTGCTCGAACTGGAGAATAACGATGTCGGCGGGCAACAAATCGTTCATGCGCTGTTGGATGACATCCACCGGCTGGCGGACTTGGGATACCACTTTGATGTGCATCACCTGACCGAGCGCGTGCACACCGGCATCGGTCCGGCCCGCGCCCTGCATCTCCACATCGGAGCCAAAGACTTCTCGCGCCGCTTTTCGCAGCTCACCCATCACGGTCCTCGCATTTTTCTGTTCTTGCCAGCCGCCGTAGCGCGTTCCGTCGTATTCAAGGATTGCCTTGAATGTCGTCACCGGTTAAAGCCTACACGGTCCCTTTTCAAAAAGGGAATTTCGGGACGCAGGGGGTCGCTCACTCCCTCCGTCCCGAAATTCCCCACGAAACCCGAAATGACTTCCTTTTTGTGGTATCTTCGCGCAGCATGCCAACCGCAACAGATCTGGGAATGACCGGCAGGAAGGCCGAGACGTGGAATGTCGTGCTGTTGTTCGGCCCGACATTATTTCTCAGCGCGTTCCTCCTGTTCTGGTTCGAACCGATGGTGGGTAAGATGATGTTGCCGCTGCTTGGTGGAGCGGCCTCAGTTTGGATCACCTGTCTGCTGTTCTTTCAGCTCACGTTGCTCACGGGATACATCTATGCGCATCTGCTGGAACGATTCGTCAAGCTGCGCAGTCAGATTCTCGTACACGCGTTGCTGATGTTCGCCGCGCTGATTTTTCTCCCGATCCATTTTGCCGGAGGGCCGAACGAGGCTGCAGTCCGCCATCCGGCCATGTGGCTGCTTGGACAGTTGCTGGTGACGGCCGGCATTCCGTTCGGTGTCGTATCAACCACAGCTCCCTTGCTGCAAAATTGGTTGTCCAAGACGTCAACGGCCTCCGCACGTGACCCCTATTTTCTGTACGCCATCAGCAACGGAGGAAGCCTGATTGCTCTTCTCGGCTATCCACTGTTCATCGAGCCGCACATGGGTGTTCACGTGCAGAGCTCGCTCTGGCTCGCCGGTTACGGGGCGCTGGCGTTGATGGTGTTTGCGACGTCGGCGATGGTGTGGCCGCACGCGGAGCCCGCTTCCCAGCCGCGTTCCTCTTCTTTTTCCGGGTCGGAGAACGAGGGTTCACAGTCCAATGCGCCGCTTTGGAAAACGCGAATCTACTGGATGGCAGCCGCGTGTGTGCCGTCGGCGCTAATGTTGGCAGTGACGAATCACATTCTCCTGAATCTGGCATCCGTTCCATTTCTCTGGATCATTCCACTCGCGGTCTATCTGATCACTTTCATGCTCGCCTTTGGACGCCGTATTCGAGTTTCAACCGAGTGGATGTCGCGAATCGTGCCTGTGGTTCTGCTTCTTCTGTTTCCGCTTGTGGCTTCCAGCAAATCTGCCGGCGTGCGTCTGAATTGGGTACTCATGGCGGGCCACATCGTGGTCCTTCTGGCTGGCGCACTGCTCTGCCACAGTGCGCTTGCCGCAAGCCGGCCATCTCCTCGACACCTCACCGAATTCTACTTTTGGATCGCCCTGGGAGGTGCCATCGGAGGAGCGTTTACAGCGGTCGTCGCGCCCTTTATTTTCCAGACCGTGTTTGAGTATCCGCTGCTGGTTGCGGTGATTGCGTTCTTCCGAACCACACGCACTGCAGAAGACCAGATCAACTGGCGAGACTGGATCTATCCGGCCGCGCTCGGCCTGTTGGTTGCAGCCACATTCCTCCTTTTCCGGTGGGCTAGCGTCGACATTACCACGAACGTGACGCTGGCGGTGTCGGCCAACGCGGTAATTGTACTGAGCGCCTATCTGCTTCGAAAGCGACGATTCCGGTTCGCGTTGGCTCTCGCAGTCCTGATCTTCGGATACCGTCTCGCGTTGCCGCCCCTGTTTGAAGACGACGCCGAATTGCTCTACATGGGACGGAATTTTTTTGGCATCAAGAAAGTTGTCTTTGATGTGGATTCCAATATGCGAAAGCTGCTCCACGGCGACACGATGCACGGACTGGAGAGTCTAGATCCGGCCCTGGCCGGCCAGCCGCTGTCCTACTACCACGAAACCGGTCCTGTCGGCGACGTGATGAAGATGATGAGCGACAGGCCTAACCAACACATCGGCGTTGTGGGACTCGGTACAGGCAGCATCGCGGGGTATACCCAGCCGAACCGGCGAATTACTTTCTTTGACGTCGACCCGCAGGTTTACACGATTGCACAGGGTTTCTTCACGTTCTTGCGCCGCTGCGACAAGAACTGCGAGGTTGTCATCGGAGATGGCCGCCTTTCAATCGAAAAAGCCGGGAATCACGAATTCGACCTTTTGATATTGGATGCGTTCGACTCCGACTCCATCCCAGCTCACCTGGTTTCGCGCGAGGCCATCCGGACCTATCTGTCCAAACTCAAACCGGATGGCTTGCTGCTGTTTCATGTCTCTAATCGGTTTATGGATGTGGAAAGCCTCGTCGCTGCAGTCGTGACGGATGCCGCCTTAGAGGCTCGCGTCCGGTACGACGACGATGAGGAGCCAACCGGAAAGAGTACCTCCGATTACGTCGTCGCCGCGCGACGGAGTGCCGACCTCGGCTCGCTGGCGGAGAACGAAAATTGGTCTGAAGTCGCAAAACCGCAGGGGATCGCGCCCTGGACGGACGACTATTCCAATATGCTCACCATCATCCGGTGGGAATGAGGCAAACGCGGGCTAAGGCCGCATAAAGCCCTGGGAAGTATACGCATTTGATTGCGTCGGGTGATCTAAACTCCCCTCTTGTTTTCGAGGCCGCCGACTTCCTTTCTGTTATGGAGCTGGCCAGCAGGACAGCTCTGGATACTCCTTGGCAAAGGAGGGGTGGACGCGCCATCAAGAAATATCCCCGTTCCGTTGAAAGTGGACGGGGTGGTTCGTTCAAACTCCAAAACAATTTCTTTTGAACGACCACCCCGTCTGCGCCCGCTATAGTGGCTTCGCGATATTTTCTTAATGGGCGCAGCCACCCCTCCTTTCCCAAGGATTCGCTCCAAAACCCTCAACTTCGGCAAAAATCAAATGCGTCTACTTCCCAGGTCTAAAAGGTGGGCACTTCGCCGCGATGGAACAGCCGGAGTTGTGGGCCAACGATGTCGCGACGTTTTCCCGAGGTTATAAAGAAATACGAGCGAAAACGCATTCCCCATCGTCACGCCTAAATCCCGGCCAGGTTGGGCTGCAATTTGTAATAGCCGCGCTCGAGAGCCCAAAGATCTAATGGGAGACCGGCCAGTTCGTCCACTTCCGGAATGGCGGCTGGATCGAGAGAGAGATTCACCGCAGACAAGATCGAAAGCCAGCCCGTCCGCCTGTGGCCGCAGGCATCCCGCTTGAGGAGGCTGCGGGCACCAGGGACAATCCAGGCCGGCAGGAAAACTTGCTGCATATGGCTGCAAGACGGCGCGGGCAAAAAATTCAAGTGCTGAAAAGTTTCCCGGCGATTCCCAGGATTCGTGAATGAGCTGGTCGAGTTGGGTTGTGTTCAGTTCACGCGCGCTCTCGGAAAGGGCCGGCGGCCCGGTGCGGGCGACGAGATCGAGAAGCGAAGGATAGGCGTTTCGGAGGTTTTGGAGACGCTCACCCTGCCCGCTCCCAGCCGGAGAGGTGAGCTCGCGCGCAACTTCGCCTTGCCAGTCGGCGAGCCCGGCGTAGAACCTCAGAATTTCGCGTGATGCGGGGTAACGTTCAGCGAGAATGCGCGCGCGTTGTGCCCGGCGATCCCACATGTTCTCGATACCATTTCGGGTGATGGGACGCCGCCCATCCGGGCGTTACCCAACCCTGAATCATTCCGCGAAACGATCCCGGGACTGCCGCCGTGCCCATGTAAATATGAAGAATGATCCCGCCGATGGAAATCATGGCCGCGACCGGATGCACCAGCACGGCAAGTTCGCGTAACAGCCGGGGCATGACATCGGGCCACCACAAGACAACTCCGCTCGCCACCAGCAGGATGCCGAAAATCGACTGCATCCAGAACAGAGATTTTTGTCCCGCATTGAACCGTCCTGCTTCGGGCAGCGCGGCATAGTCGTGCACGGCGTAGTGATGTGCCTTGCGCAGCCAGTGACGATCGTCGCGATCCAGGCGCATCTGACTTCTCCAGTTCCGAAACATTGACGCAAAGGCCAACACGAACAGGAGGCCACCCCATGGATGCCAGCCGCGTACCGTCGTCCCCCCACCGAACACGGAAGCAAGCCAGTAAAGCCTCGGTGACCAGAGCGCCAAACCCGTCAGCGCGGTGTAGAGGAAGCTAAGCGCGACGAGCCAGTGCACCACACGTTCACTGACGCTAAAGCGAGTTAGCCTGGATTCATTCGGGGTCTTGAGGTCCATAACGAAGGTAGTGCAGGAACGTACCGAGAATGCCGCCAATAAGCAACGCATTGCCGAGCCATTTCAACGGGCCTTTCCAAATCGACACGGTCCAAGGGATCTGCGGGTTTTTGGGGAGCCCGTACGACTCCGGTTGATCGGCACGAGCCAGAACATAGACGACATGCGTGCCGCCGACGCCGGCCGGATTGTACACTCCTGCCGTATCGAACCCGTCAGATTTGAGAACCGCGACGCGGTCCTCCGCTTTTCGAAGCAAATCCTCGCGCGTACCGAAACTCAGGCAGTTCGTCGGGCAGGCTTTGATGCAGGCCGGCTCGAGTCCCACAGAAACGCGGTCGGTGCAGAGCGTGCACTTTTGGACTTTTTTGGTTTCCGGGTTGAGCTTGGGCACGTCGAAGGGACAGCCCGTCATGCAGTAGCCACAACCGATACATGCATCGCTGTTGAAATCGACGATCCCGTTACTGTACTGAACGATCGCGCCCGGGGCAGGGCAAGCCTTAAGACAGCCCGGATCCACGCAGTGCATGCATTGATATTTCGACATCAGCCAAAGCGGCTGGCCGTCCAGTTCGGTTTCGTGGAATTTGATCAGATTCCAAAAATTATGGGCCAGATCGGGCAGCGTCTGGTACGTGCCTTCGAAATTCCCAAACGTCACCTGCTGGTTGTTCCATTCCTGGCAGGCTACTTCGCATGCCTTGCAGCCGATGCAGGTTGTGGTGTCAATCAACTTCGCCGCCGTCTCCGTGGCTCTGGACCAGCCTGCCGGTTTGCCCGGGGTTGCCGAAATCGCCTTGATGAAAGTGGTCATCATGCTATTCAGTGCGAACTCCCCTTCTTGGCCAAGGAGGGGTAGCTGCGCCCTTTAAGAAAATGTCGCGAAGCCACCTTAGTGGGCGCAGACGGGGTGGTTCGTTCAAGAGAATTGTTTTGGAGTCTGAACGAACCACCCCGTCCGCGCCTTTCAAAGGAACGGGGATATTTCTTGGTGGCGCGTCCACCCCTCCTTTGCCAAGGAGGGGAATTCGCTTCACGCCCACAACTTCGGCAACAATCATACGTTCCCGGTCGGTTCCCAACTTTCATATCTTCTCGATATTCACCAAGAATCCCTTGTACTCCGGCGTTCCGGAATTTGGATCGAGTACGCTCGGACTGAGATTGTTCACGAGCGGACCAGTCACTCGTCCGATGAAGCCCCAGTGAATTGGAAGCCCGATCTGATAGACCGTCTTTCCGCCAACCTGCAAGCCGCGCATCCGGCGTGTGACCATCGCTGGGCCTTCAACCGAACCCCGCGCCGACCTTACACGCACCATGTCCCGGTTCTTAATGCCCTTCTCACGGGCCAACGCTTCGGGCACCTCGACGAAGAAATGCGGTTGAAGCTCGCTTGTACCTGCGATGTTTTTCGTCCAGTAATGGAAATGCTCCGTCAGACGGTAGGTCGTACCGACGTACGGGAAATCCTTTGCGGAGCCAAGCGGGTCTCGATCCGTATGGAATACCTTGGCGGCGGGATTGGAACTCACGTTCGAGTGAAGCGCGTTTTCGGCCGGCGATTCGACAGGTTCGTAGTGCTCCGGAAATGGCCCTTCCGCGAAATCCGTCGCGTAGAGCTTGGCGACACCTTCAGGCAACATGATGAAGGCGCCGAACGCCCCGGGACCGGCGTCGGCCTTATAGTCGGCAACGTCGCCGGACCAACTGGAGCCACTCCAGCGCAGCGGCGCTCGCGAAGGATCCCACGGTTTGCCGGCCGCATCCGCCGAAGCACGGTTATAAAGGATGCGTCGATTGGCCGGCCAGTTCCAGGCCCAGTTCGGATAAAGGCCCAATCCAGTCGGATCTTCCTGCCCGCGCCGGGCCATCATGTTCCCTGCCTCTGTGAATGAACCGGCATAGATCCAGTTACCGCAGGCCGTGGATCCATCATCGGCAAGCGCGCCAAAGCCCGCCAGCTGTTTGCCTGCGGCGTCGCGTCCATTGATCTCGCGGGCGACTTCCGAAAGCTCGGGAGAAATGGGGTTCTGCCAATTCCAGGCCATACTCAACAATGGTTGGGGAGCCGAGCCTCCCTCTTGCTCGTAGAGCTGGCGTATTTTGAGGAATAGACGAGCGATGATCTCCTGATCCCGTTTCGCCTGACCGGGCGGATCGAGCGCGACGTTCTTCCACTGCGCCCATCGCGAGGAGTTCACAAATGCGCCATCTTTCTCCGCAAAACACGCTGCGGGGAGAAGAAACACTTCAGTATTGATGCGGGATGCATCCGGCGCAGACGCATAATATTTTTCAGCGAGCTCTCGCGCCTTCCAGAACGCTGCAGTCTCCGTCTCAAAACATTCCGCCACGATCATCCATTTGAGCTTTGAAATTGCGGCGAGCATCTTGGGCGTGTTGGGCCCATTGGCGACCGGATTCATTCCAAAAGAGATCATTCCTTCGATCTCGCCGGCATACATGCGATCGAAGATGTAGCCCCAACTGTAGTTGTCCGTCTCGCCCACCTTCGGCAGAAAATCGTAGCCGAAATCGTTCTGCCGGGTGGCCTGATCGCCGTAGTAGGCCTTCAGCAGACTGACCACAAACTTCGGCGTATTCGACCAATAATTCATAGAGTTCGGGCGCAGCGGCCTGGGCGTGGTTTCGTTGAGGTAAGCTGCAAGGGTTGGCTGATTGGCGCGCGGCGACCGGAGATAGCCCGGAAGCGCGTTCCATGCGCCCATGTCCGTCGCTCCCTGAATGTTGGAGTGGCCACGCTGGGCGTTGATGCCGCCGCCCGGCATGCCAATGTTTCCGAGCATGAGTTGAAGCATGGCAGCCGTGTGAATCAGTTGAACCGAATGGCTGTGCTGCGTCCAGCCGAGCGCATAGAGAATGGTTCCCTGGCGATCCGGCTTTCCGGTTGAACAGATGATCGACGCTGCCTTCTCAAATTCCGCGGCCGAGCAGCCGCAGATGGATGCCACGGTCTCCGGCGTGTAGCGCGAATAGTGCTGCTTCATCAATTGGAATACAGAGCGAGGATGTTCCAGAGCCGGATCGACTTTGGCGTAGCCGGATCCGTCGAGTTCGTAGTTCCAACTCGATTTATCGTAAGCCTTCTTGCCTTCATCCCAGCCGGAGAAGAGCCCTTCGGAGAATGAAAAACTTTCCTTGATCAGAAACGAAGCGTTGGTATGCAGCTTCATGTACTCGCGCTGGAAAAGATCGTGAGTAATGGCGTAGTGGATCAAGCCGCCGAGAAAAGCAATGTCGGTCCCGGCGCGGATAGGAACGTACAGGTCGGAGACAGCCGCTGTGCGGTTGAATCGTGGATCGATGGTAACAAGCTTGGCCTTACGGACGCGCTTGGCTTCCATGACGAATCGAAAGCCCACAGGATGATTCTCGGCGGGATTGCCGCCCATGACGAGGACGACATCCGCGTTCGCGACGTCCGTCCACCCGTTCGTCATGGCCCCGCGGCCGAACGTGGCGGCCAAACTGGCCACCGTTGGGCCGTGTCAAAGACGGGCCTGATTCTCGTAGGCCACGAGGCCTAGCGCGAACCGGAATTTGCCAAGCAAGTAATTGATTTCGTTCGTATCGGTGCAGCCGCCGATCATGGCCATATTGGTAAGGCGATTGACCAGGCGGCCCTGCGCATCTTTCTGTTCAAAGCCCGCATCCCGGGTGTTCTTGATGAGGCGCGCCATGCGTTCGATCGCTTCATCCCAGGAAATGACCTTCCATTCTTTTGCGCCGGGCGCGCGATAGAGCGGACGCGTGAGGCGCCGATCATTGACCACGAATTGCCGCAACGTAATGCCCTTCGGACAGAGCGCGCCGCGATTGATCGGGCTGTCCGGATCCCCTTCGACATGGACGACGGTGGGCGTAACGTTGTGGGCCTTGTCCCCCAGTGTGTGGATGATCACACTACACGCGACGGCGCAATAAGGACAGATGCTGCGGGTCTCCGTCGTGCGCGCAATCTTGAGTTCACGCGACTGGGCGAGCGCCGGCTGGACATCGAAACCGAAGGCGGTTGTGACAGCACCGCCAGTCAAAGCGCCTTTGAGGAAGCTCCTTCGAGACAACGGCATCGCTGATGAACCTGTGCTGGAGTTCTAGCACCCCGCACGGGAACGAATCAAGGTCAAAAAAAAGTAGACGGGACAGTACGCGGCTGCAGCCGGCTTCAAGCCTGTTTTCATTCAATCCGGAAAAACTTCCACGGATTGGATGACCCGTCTTCCGAGGGCTTCGGAGGGTCAGAACATTTCGCGCGCGAAACTATTGCTTCTTCCCGACCGAGGTCTCAAAATTGCGATGGCAACCAATTTGCGAAGAGCGAAGCACCCGAAAGGAGAACCCAATGATTGATGGAGCATTTGTGGGCCTGGATGTGAACAAGACTGGAATTATGGTATCGATACGACCCACGGGAGAACATTGGAAAACGGGCATCGACGATACCGGAATCGTCGAAGCTACCGAAAAGTTAACGGAGATTCATCCGCAACTGGTCGTTATGGAAGCCCAGGGCGGACTCGAATTGCCTGTTGCGGGGACCTTGGCCACGGCCGGTGTGCCGTTCGCCATGATTTCTCCGCGCAGTGTTCGCGAGTTTGCGAAAGCCATCGGAAAGATGCGGCCGGATCGTGATCAGGCCGGACTGTTAGCGTATTTTGCCGAACTTGTTCAGCCGGAAGTCCGCATATTGCCGACAAAGATTGTCGAACAATTGGGCGCCCTGAAAACGCGCCGCCAGGAAGTTGTAAAGATGTTGACGCTTGAACGTAGCCGGCTGGAGTGTGAGTCTTTGGTAGTTCAAAAGGACATCAAGAATCACGTGTATTTTCTCGAAAGGAGCGTCCTCGGTCTCACGGAGGAAATCAGTCGTGCGGTTCGATCTAGCTGCATCTGGCGATGACGCTGCCACATCGGATCCCTAGTGGAGGACGAATCAAAACCGATCAATCCCCAATCGGTGATCACCAATGAAAATTTCATTGGTCATCACCGATTGGCGATTCCGGATTTCTTGTCCTCGGGTGCCGGAAGCCGCGTGCGGTCTGGATCGACTTGGCGATGCTGCAGTCAAGTTCCCGGTCTTCCGCGACAATTCCCTTCGCCTTTTCCGGCAAAAACCATGAACTCCTGACAATCCATTCCAGCCAAACCTTCTCACACGCCTCCCTCCCAAATCGGAAATGAGCAATCACCAATCGGCGATAGAGTCTCGTATATCGGGGTGTTCCCGGATTACCGTTTTAGGTGAAAGGCCGCGGGTCTCGAAAATTCAAATTTGAAACGCGAGTTGCGCTATCCGGATTGGTTCTTGTTATACTCCCACGCGATCTAGAAACAAGTCGGATCTACGTGCTTAACTGAGACTTTTCGCAAAAGGGGGGCGAAGTGGGGATCTTGAGAATTGGGAGAATGGTTAAAGTCAGAGTGCTTTTGATGGCAACGGCTGGTCTGCTCGCAGTCAGCGCGGCGCTGGTTGCACAGAATACTTCGGGCTCAATTACCGGCGTCATCCAAGACGGCACAGGAGCGGTGATTCCCGGCGCGCAGGTCGTGCTGATCAATCAAGAACAAGGTGTGGAAGCGCGGCAAACGATCACGAATGAGGCGGGCATATATCTCTTCAGCGCCTTGCCTGGCGCGACGTACACGGTAACCGTGGAGCTGCCGGGGTTCAAAACTTACAAGAAAACGGACATCAAGCTCTACGTCAACGACAAACTGGGCATGCCTCCCATCGTGTTGGAAGTGGGTTCGCAGACGGAATCCGTCACAGTTGAGGCCGAGGCCGTCACACTCGAGACCGTATCCGCCGAGCGGTCGGGCGTTCTCACGGGCAGGCAGATGGTCGACATCGCCCTGAACGGCCGGAACTTCACGGGCCTTCTCCGGGCCGTACCGGGCGCTCCTGCCGATGCGTCTGGTGGCACGACCACTTTCAATGGCCAGCGAAATAATCAGAATAACTTTACGGTGGACGGTCAAACCGTGATTGATTCAGGAGTCAACCAACAGTTCGCCTATCGGATTAACGTCGACGCCATTGCGGAGTTCAAAGTATCCACGAATAGTCAAGCCGCCGAATTCGGCCGCAACTCGGGAGCGCAGATTCAGGTGGCGACCAGGGGTGGGACCAACGAATTTCATGGCGACGGCTACTACTTCAAACGCCACGAAGGATGGAATGCGAATTCGTTTGACAATAACCGGCGCAGCCAGGCACGCCAGATATACCGCTTCATGACGGCGGGGTACACCGTCGGCGGCCCGGTCTATATTCCTGGAAGTTTCAACGCCAACAAGGACAAGTTGTTCTTCTTCATGTCGCACGAGTGGAACCGCCAAAAGGTTCCTCCTGTCCCACGGCGAGTTACCGTTCCAACGGCCGCCGAACGCCAGGGCGACTTCTCTAACACGCGTGACGGCGCGGGCATTCCAGTTATCGTCAGGGATCCGCTCACGGGTCAGCAATTCCCCGGAAACAGGATTCCACCGGATCGTTTCAGTCCGTACGGACCGTCGGTCCTGAATTGGTTACCCCAGCCCAATATTTTTGGGAACCCGCAATACAACTATGAATCTCAGGTGGCGCAGGATCTTCCTTCTTTCGACCAGGTGTATCGATTTGATTACAACATCAGCACCAAGTGGAGAGCTTACTTCCGAGTGATTGACAGTAAACAGACGCAGAACAACCCTTATGGCAGGGCGGACTCCTCTAACAACCTCGGGCTGTCGCCACTATACGCTCCGACTTTCGGTTGGTCGATCAACGGAAATTTGGCCACCATTATCAGTCCAACCGCGACCAATGAATTCCAGCTCGGGCATACCAAGAATGGGATTCCCGGAGACGCTCCTCCGAAAGACAGTCCTTATTACAGGTCCAATTCGAAGATAACGATTCCGTTGCTTCATCCTACTGCGGACCCGATCGGGCTGATTCCAAACTTTGGCTTCGTTGGCGTGCCGAATTCCGATCTATTGACTAGTTTCGCAGGACTGCCATACGCCAACAAGAATCCGATCACAAATCTCACCGACAACTTCACCAAGATTCTCTCGACGCACACGCTTAAATTCGGAGTCTTCCTCGAACACGCTGTCAAATCGGAGAATCCGTTTCGAGCGGTCAATAGCACCATCCGTTTTGATCGCGATGTGCAGAATCCCAACGATACGGGCTGGCCATTCTCCAACGCGCTGCTTGGGAATTTTCGAGAATATTCGCAATTCAGCAAGAGTCTGCTGCCCAGCTATCCTTACTGGAACATCGAATGGTATGGTCAGGATACTTGGAAAATGACGCGAAAGCTCACGTTGAACTACGGACTGCGGATGAATCTGGTAAATCCCCTATACGAAAAGGACAACTTGTTCACGAACTTCGATCCCGCGGCCTATGACCCCGCTAAACGGGTCTCCCTTTATCAGCCAGCTTTCGTCAATGGCCAGCGGCGGGCGCGAAATCCGATCACTGGAGAAATCTTATCGGCAGTTTTAATCGGAGCGATCGTGCCGGGTTCGGGCAACCTCAGCAACGGCATTGTTCACGCCGGTGAGAACGGTGTTCCGCGCAGCTTGATCGAGAGCCGCGGGGCGCAGTGGGGTCCGCGCCTCGGACTGGCATACGTGATCAACGACAAGACGGTGTTCCGCATGGGGGGCGGGGCCTTCTACGAACGCATCTCAACCGCCTCGATCGGATATACGACCAACTATCTGACCAACCCGCCCAACGTTCAGCTATCCCAGATCTTCTATGGAAACCTCGCCACCATCGCGAGTTCCGGGGGAACGCCATTTCCGCTACAAATAACGCCGCTCTCGAAAGACGGCCATGTGCCAACGGTGTACAACTATAGCGCTGGCATCCAGCGGGAACTGCCGAAGCAGATCCTGTTGGATGTGTCCTATGTCGGCACGCAGTCGCGGCACCTGGTCGAGAATAATCCTTTCAACGGAGTGCCCTTTGGCAGCGCGTGGCTGCCGGAGAATCAGGATCAGGCGTTGGGAAGACCGGTGACTACCGACGGAAGCACAACGCTACCCGTCAACCTGTACCGTCCCTTCGCGGGATACGCCGGAGGAAATATCATACTCGGCGGCGCCGGCTCGTCTATAGCTCATTACACCTTCGGCGGCTCGGCTAATTACAACGGACTGCAGGTATCCGTGAACCGCCGGCGCGGACGGTTACAGTTCGGGACGAACTATACGTGGTCGAAAGCCCTGGGCACATCGTTGGGACATCTGACGAACACTCGCCTGGTCAACTACGGACCTCTGACGCTGGACCGGTCGCAAGGATTGACCTTCAACTACATTTACGACATCCCGAGCCTGGCTCGGCCTGGTTCCCCTCTCGACAACCCCGTCGGGAGGCAGATATTCGGCGGCTGGCAGTTCACCGGTCTCACGGCCATGAGCGTGGGCCAACCGCTCACTCTCGATTACACACTCACGGGAATCGGCAATGCCGAGCGGAACCGGCGGATCACGGGCAGCGAAGACATCGCACCGCGAGTGGTTTTCACTTGCAATCCGAACCTGCCGCGCGGAAAGCGTACGATTCTTGCTTTCATCGACACGTCGTGCGTCGCGCCTGCCCCCAAAGGAAGCATCGGCGGTGATTCCGGAATCAACAGCGTCCGGGGGCCGGGAATCCACCAGTGGGACATGTCGCTATTCAAAAAGTTCCAGTACGGCGAGAACGCGCAGCGGTACATTCAGCTTCGCTTGGAGATGTACAATGCCTTTAACCACACTCAGTGGGGCATGTTCAACTCCACGGCTCAGTTCAACGCCACCACGGGACAGCTCGTCAATGCTGCAAGTCCGACGAACCGCGATGGTTTTGGCGCTCTGACCACCGCGCGAGCCAACAGTCAAAGGATTATCCAGCTCGCCGGCAAGTTCTACTTCTGATGTGAAGGGGACGGGGGGTGTTGCCCGCCCGTCCTTCCACACGCCCCCAAACTCAAAGAAACGGATTCTGAACTCTGACGCCGAGGATCGTCTGTCCGGCGTTAAGATCCTCCGAATAGAGGATGGAACATCCGGCAGCGGAAGCAGCGGCAAGTATCAACGCATCCCAGAATGACAGCTCATTCAAGATCGAACAATCGACCGCTTCTTGAATGAGGTTCGGCGATACCTGCACGACCTCGAATACCATGAGTGTCTTCAGCACGCCCTTGGAGCGTAGGTAAAATAAGAGACCCATTGCGCGTTCGGCAGTGTCATGTAATGGGTTTTATGTAAACGTTGCCGGGGGCGGAGCAGGTCAGTCTTGCCCGCCTCGCTTAAATCTCCTATGCTTGCGACGTGTTCATTACGAAGGAAGCGCCGAATTACCAGTTGGATGAGTAAGGTTCCGACTAGATGTAACAAGCGTTGCTGCTTGTCAGGGCTATTCTTAGGATGGGAGGGTGATCATGAAACCTTCAGTTCGAATCGTTTCTTTCCTGCTTTGCGTGGTTGTTGCCTCCTCCCCGGCCGCTCAGGCAGCACAGATTGAAATAGCCGCGCCTGCTTCGTCGATCTTGGATACAGCCGTGAGGAATGCACGACCTCCTACTAGATCCGCTTTTCCACCACCGCGAAGCTCAAACGGGGGAGGGAACGGTCGTTTGTATTTGGGCATGGCTGCGCTTGCGGGAGCGGGAATCGGGCTAATCGCATATGGTTCAGGCGACTCCACGAAAGTTGTAGGCGACCGAGTCCGGTATTGCAGCGGAATGCAATGTGCAACGATCAGGGATTATCAGGTTGTCACTGTGAACCGCAACGGGTACAAGGTCGGCGGAGCTGCATTAATAGGACTCGCAGCGTTTGGAATTTACGCCATTCACAAGTGGCGCCGCTGATTGGCCGGGTTCTCAGCTCAGTCTTTTGATTGAACGTTACTGGCCCAATCCGGAAAGTTTAGCTTTCTAAAGCTCCTCGATGAACCGGGCGTGACCTATGCGTTTCACCGTTCGCTCGGACGGCTCGGTTTCAGTGAGTGGAGCGACTCCGTGACGAAGATGTCGACGTAGCCTGCGCTAGGTTCGGAGGTGCTGCGGATTCGGCGCGGCATCGAAGACTTCCGCCCGGGATTCGAGCCAGTGACGCTGACTCCGCTGGCACTACCAGTTCACTCCTCACGACGTCCACGATTGGGACTCGACGGAGGTCCCGGTCCTTGCCGACATCACGATCGCGGGACATTGTTTCGAGCACAGGATGATTGATTCGACGGGGCCGACGCCGTGCAAGCCGGTGGTCATTTCCAGGCGAACCTTCGCAATGCCGTTCTTTTCCAGTTTGTCGATGACGCGAAATACGTCCACGGCGCGTTCCGGTGTGATGGAGGCGTAGGTCAGCAGCAGGTTCAGGACGCGACGGCTGGAAAACCGGACCTGGTACCTGGAAACGCCCAGCGCTTCAAGGCTGTCGCAAATACCGCCGGAGAATCGCCGGCGGGCGGTAACATATTTAGATGAGTCGATTCGCGAGATTTCGAAAAAGCAGTTCGGAGTCTTCTGAGAAATTAAAACGTTTACACACATTGCGAAGACCTCAATGAGACAAGGAATGGCTAGACACGTATCGTGTACCGAAAGGATGTGGCGCGCGGCGCTGCCCCTCCTCTGCTGGTATGCGTTGACGCAGGTTGCGGACGCTCAAGATGTTTCGACCTTTGCTGGCAACGCCCAACACACTGCCATCTATCAACCAGCGGCCCGCGATCTGAATCGGATCCTCTGGTCCACGTCGATCGATGTGAACAACACCGGCGCTTTCGCGCACTATGGAGCGCCTCTGATCACTTCGTCTAATACGGTAGTCGTTCCGGTGAAGACGGCGAGCGGATTCCAGATCAACGTTTTCAATGGAAGCGACGGCACGGCGAAGTATTCACTCGCCACCCATTACATTCTTCCGTCCTATACCTGGATTCCGGTTTATCAACCGGTCCTGGCCGGAGGCTCTGCGGGTGCCCGGCTGTATTACCCGGGAGCCGGCGGGACGGTTTACTTCATCGACGATCCCGATTCGAGCAGCCCCGGCGTCCCCACGCAAAGGGTGTTTTACGGCCTGCAGAATTACCAGTCCAACGCCGCCGGCTTCAACTCGACGGTATTCATTAACACGCCGATCACCGCGGACAGCAACGGGAACATCTTTTTCGGTTTCCGGGTTCAAGGGACGGCCCCAACTCCGTTGAATACGACTCAGAGCGGCTTTGCCCGAATCGATCCGAACGGCGCTGCCAGCTATGTGCTGGCGGGCAACGCCGCTGCTGACGGCGTCATCCAGTTCGATTCCCATAACTCGGCCCTTGCCCTGAGCAACGACGGAAGCACGGTCTACGTGGTGGTGAAATCCGGTTCGACCGAATACTACGGTTATCTGCTCGGTCTGGACGCCGTTACTCTGGCCACGAAATACAAAGTGTTTCTCAAGGACCCGCGCAATGGGAATGCCACCAATGCAGGCATCCTGGATGTCAGTACGGCATCAATAAAAATGGCCCGAAGGCACCTTATTTGGCGCGGACGGGGTGGTTCGTTCAAGCTACCGTTGGAATCTATTCGGAGGTTGAACGAACCACCCCGTCTGGGCCCAGCTAAGGTGGCTTCGCGACATTTCATTGATGGGCGCAGCCACCCCTCCTTCGCCAAGGAGGGGAATTCCGGCTCATTCTGTTTTCCTCGTTTGCTGCAAATTGTCGGGCGAGATCAGGATCTCTGAAGTTCCGCCCGATCGCCGGCAAGACTCCTTCGTCCGGCGATCGAGCGACTCAAGAAATCTCAAGTGATGTGTTGCGCAAAGCGGAATGAAAAGAGGAGGCTGTGAGATGAACGTTGCGCGGTTCGTAATGACATGGTTGCTATCCGTTTCGGTCATCTCGTGTACAAAGGAACCGGGTTCTGATAGCCAGACGAAGCCAGCGGACGCGACGGCCTCCACGCCGCTGTTCGACGATCTGGGCTCGCATCATCATGCCGTGACGACCTCCAGCGAGATGGCGCAAAGATACTTCCATCAAGGTTTGCGTCTGGTCTATGGCTTCAACCATGACGAAGCCGAGCGCGCATTCCGCGAAGCTGCCCGGATCGATCCGAATTGTGCGATGGCGTGGTGGGGCGTCGCGTACGCATTAGGTCCGAATTACAACCTGCCGATGGATCCCGGGCGGAATGGCCGCGCGCTGGAGGCGATCCAGAAAGCGCAATCGCTGCAATCCAATGCGCGCGAGGCCGAGCGCGCCTACATCGTCGCGCTGGCCACGCGTTATTCGGCCGGCTCCAATGCCGACCGAGCAAAACTGGACCGCTCATACGGCGACGCGATGAAAGAACTCAGCCGCCGCTATCCGGATGACAACGATGCTGCTGTGCTATACGCCGAGTCCCTTATGGACCTGAAGCCATGGCAGCTCTGGACGCACGACGGCAAGCCGCAGGAAGGAACCGAAGAGATATTGAAAGTACTGGAAGCGGTGCTGGCGCGTGATCCGAATCACCCGGGCGCAAATCATTACTATATTCACGCCATCGAAGCCTCTCCCCATCCGGAGAAAGGCGCCGCGGCGGCAGAACGCTTGAAGTCCCTGGTCCCCGGCGCCGGGCATCTCGTGCATATGCCCGCGCACATCTTCATACGAACCGGGGATTACGCCGGAGCGATTGACGCAAACGCCAAAGCAGCCGGTGCGGACGAAGCCTATTTTGCCCGCACGAAAGTCGACGGTGCCTATCCGCTCATGTACTACACGCACAATTTCCAATTCCTTTCCGCAGCCGCCGGCATGCTTGGCCAGTCCGGCAGGGCGGTCGATTCGGCGGCGAAGGCGGTATCCAATGTCGCGCGAATGGCCGGTCACGATCCGATGGTCGAATACGTACTTCCATGGTCGCTCTATGCCATGGCCCGGTGCGCCAGATGGGACGACATACTGGCTTACGCGCAGCCCGCGGACTCCACCCCTGCCACTTTGGCTCTGTGGCATTACGCTCGTGGCCTGGCATACCTGGGAAAGGCCGACGCTGGTGCTGCCCGTAAGGAGCGGAAGGACTTCGGCGCTGCGAAAGCTAAAGTTCCTGCCGGCTTGATGCTGAACACGAATCGAGCACAGGACCTGCTGGCGATTGCGACGGCGGTATTTGATGCGCGTTTGGCCGGGGTTGCCGGTGACGGGACGTCTGCGATCCGATACTGGACGAACGCTGTGGAAATACAGGATGGGCTCATTTACGACGAGCCCCCAGCCTGGTACTACCCTGTACGTGAGTCCCTCGGCGGCGAGTACCTGCGGACCAGGCAATACGCAGAGGCCGAAAAGGTCTTCCGACGCGATCTGGAAATGAATCCAAACAACCCACGTTCGTTATTCGGCTTGCGCGAGGCCCTCAAGGCGCAGGCGAAAAATGCGGAAGCCGAAAAGGTCAACACGCGATTCCAAAAAGAATGGCAGAACTCGGACGTTCAAATCAGTGTCGCAACGTTGTAAGGACTCTATGCAAAGCAAGCGTACGTCCTTTAAGCGTCGGGCCCACCGTCCGAATCATTTCGGTACACCGCTTCGCGGCCTTCTTACTACCGGCCGGTCCCCCCACGTCCTCTGTCCGACCGCGGTTCGCGATACCTCCGGTCCTCATTACTGATGCTGCGGCTGCTGAGCCGCCCGCCGTTGTAATTCGTCCGGCGGCACGTCTTCGATGTGGGTGGCGATGTGCCAGGAGTGGCCAAAAGGATCCTCAAGGCTGCCGGTTCGATCTCCGTAAAACTGGTTTTGTATGGGTCGCACCAGCTTCGCCCCCGCAGCCACTGCGCGTTCCACGAAAGCATCGACGTTCTCGACGTAAAGCATGAGTCCCACCGGGCTGCCGCCATAGGACTTGGGACTCTTGAAGTTCATTTCCGGAAATTCGTCGGCCATCATGATGCGCGATTCTCCGATTTGGATTTCGGCGTGGCCAATTCTGCCGTCGGGATGCGGGAATCGCATGAGTTCCCTGGCGCCGAATGCTTTCTTATAAAATTCCAGAGCGTCTGCCGCACCTTTCAAGCTTAGAATCGGGGTCACCGTTCGATGACCTTCCGGGATGGGTTTAACTTTTTCCGCCATGGATTCTCTCCTTTCAAAGCACGAGGATTTTCTGATTTGTCTGGTGGAGCTCGAGAACTGTATTCGCGTTTCTAATTACATTTTGTCATTCTTCGGGAAACGTTCCAACAGCCAAACGGCCATCAGCGAGAAACGGGGTTGGGTCGAATCGCAGTATTTGCGAGCCGTCGTATAGTTCGCGCCACCAGGACATGGGCTCATTCATTCTCCTGCTTTATCCGTGGGGTGTCATTCTGTTATCCGCAGCGGAAAACTATGAGGAGTTTGGCGGAGTGGGAATGTCTGGCCGACCCTCTGGCGTAAAGTCCATGAGATTCCAATACCGCCACACCGTGTCGACATGATTCGCCGACAATTCAGTTCCCCAGAAATAAAAAATCTTTCCATCCTGCCTCCTAAATACATGCATCACTGGCCATTGCATATCATCAGAGTCTCCCTGGCATTTGTAATCGGCTCGATAGGCAGAGTCCGATCCGGAAACCAGCGCAATCTGCGACATCCACGTTGTTTGGGCCCTGTGTCCACTCTTCGTGTGTGATCGGATCGCCTGGCTCGTATCATTATTATTACCCGGCTCGCCGGCGAGATTTATATAGTCGCGAATTACGCCATTTTTTATGCGTAAAATTGGCGTAATTCGAAGCAAATTGGCGATACGACGATTCCGTTGGATCCGGACCGCCCCCTCCCCCAGCGTCTCTGCTAACCCGTGGCTTCCGCCGCCATTGATCGGATTCCAAATAGCTTAGCGGCTCCATACAAAAGTGTTAATACGTTTGACCCGATCTGCCGATAAGGGGATACGGACGCACGAAGTGCATTCGCGCCCGTGTGGAAAGAAGGATGCAGTTCAGAGGCGAGAGAGCATGAAAGTCTTAAAAAATACTGTTATCAAATTGGGGCCCGGGAAAGCCTCCAATCACGCGTTAGATCCGGATCTGGTCAAGCGTTGCATCAGCGGTGATCAACTGGCTTGGGAGCAACTGGTATATCGCTACAACCGCCTCATTTATTCCATCGCGCTCTCGCTTTGCCGGGAACCCGAGATCGCCGCGGACATTTTGCAGCAGGTATGTCTGGAACTGTACCGGCGGCTGGATGAGGTCCGGAAACTGGAGAGTCTGGCCTCATGGGTCGCGACCGTCGCACGGCGCAAGGCGTATACCTATCTTCGTTCGAAGAAACCGACGGAACCGCTTTTCGACGCAGAAATGGTCGCTTCCCGGGACGTTCTGAGCAATATCGAACAGCAGCACATGCTGCAGCGCGCGCTGGCAACACTTCCAGCGCGGTCACGACGATTGATGGAGTTGCTCTATCTGACCGAGGGGGTGGGGACCTATGAACAGGTCGCCGCGGAGCTCGGAATGCCTGTGGCAAGCATTGGGCCAACCCGGATTCGTTGCCTCAAGAAGCTAAAGAAACTCCTGGGCTGAGCATATGGCTGCGACAGTGGATAGCCTTCTTACCAAGAACGAGAGCGATCTTCAAAGCTACGTCACCACTCTGGACGAAGGCGACCTGGAGGGTTTGTTTTCGCAGATGTGGGACGCCATACGGGAGGTCAAACTCTACGCCGGCCAGCCGAGAAATGCGGCTTCAACAGAGGCCCTTACGCTTTCGCATCTGGCTTTCGCAATCGCGGGCCACTCCGGGGTCGAACCTCTGAGAGCCGAGTCCCACCGGATGATGGCCTATGTTCTCAATGCAGATGAGCAATACGACGAATCGATTTCGCATTACACGAAGGCCATCGAGTTTTTCGAAAAGGAAAGCACGGGCGATAAAGCGGCGCGCACGAGGATTGGGCTGATAGCCGCGTTGTCCATGACCGGCCAGTACCAGACCGCGATTGAGGAAGCGGAGAAGGCCGACCAGTGGTTTCTAGCCAACCGCGACGAGGACGGTCACGCACGAATCTCTGTCAACCTCGGCAACCTGTATCACCGGCTCGACCAGCACCCGCGTGCTGTTGAACATCACACCGCCGCCGTCAAAATATTTCGAAAATTGCAAAACCGGGCCGCATTGGCACAGTGCTATCTGAACCTCGGAGATTCCCTTTCCGTACTCGATCGATTCGAAGAATCGAACCGTAATTTCGAAAAATCACGGAAGATCAGCCAGCAACTCAACCTCAGCGAGCTTCACGTTCAGGCCCGCTACAATCAGGCTTACCTTTCGTTTCTGCGCGGCCGTTACAGCACTGCGATTGAGGGCTTTGATGAGCTGCGTGAGTACTTCAACGCTCAAGGAAGCCAGCGCCACTCCGCACTCTGCGATCTCGATGAGGCCGAGATTTATCTCCAGTTGAACCTTACCGGCGACGCCCTGACGTTGGCCAAGCGGTCTGCCGACAGTTTCGAACAGCTCACAATGCGGTACGAGCAGGCGAAAGCGATGACCTTCGTCGGGATCGCGCTGACGCACAACCAGCAGGGTAACGAAGCGCTCCAGGTGTTTCGGGAAGCCCAGCAGATCTTTGAACGCGAGAAGAACCTGTACTGGGCAGCTTCGCTGGAGTTGTACCGCGCGCAAGTTCATTTTCTTGTGGGACGTTTCTGGGAAGCGCGCTCTCTGGCAGCATCGGCGCTCGAACACTTCACGGAACTCGGAATACCTTCCAAACGCGCTATGGCCTTGGTCCTTCTCACCCGCGTCGGACTCGAACTGTCCTCTTTGGAGCAGGCTTCCGGCTATTCCGAGCAGATTTTGAACCTGATTCAGGAAACGCCGATCCCTCTTCACTTATTCCCTTGTTATTCCATAAACGCTCAGGTGGCGGAACATCGGGGAGACCTTGAGCGCGCACACGAGTTTTATGTCCTCGCTGCGCAGGAAATCGAAATCCACCGGTCGAATCTGCACCAGGACGAACTGCGGGTCAGCCATTTCAAAGGCAAACAACAGGTATACGAGGCCCTCGTGCGTCTGGCCTTCCGCAAAGGAAATCCCGCAAACGAAGCATTTGAAGCCTATAACTGGTGCGAACATGCAAAGTCCCGAGGTCTGGTGGATCTGCTTGCTCAACACATGCCCGCCGCTCCCGCCCAAAGCGACGCTTCCTTACTGAATCGAATCCGGACATTGCGCGAAGAGCTCAACAGCTATTACATCCGTTCCGAATCGAACGCGCCCAAAGCGGGTATGGCACTTCGCAGTGGAGCGGAAATCGACACGAAGAAGAAAGAACTCGCCAGCACCCTGAAGGAACTCTCGAAACAAGATCCGGATTATGCGTCATTGCAAAAAGTGGGAATCGTTTCCGTTGAGGAGGTCCAAAGAGTTTTGCCGGAAGACTCTACGCTGGTTGAATATTTCATCGCCCGGGATGAAGTCCTCGCTTTTCTGATCTCGAAAGATCGTGCTGTGGTACGGCGCCATGTGTGCACCAGGAGCCGGATCCAGCACCTCTATGAACGGCTGCGGCTGCAGCTCGATACATTCCTGATCGGAAACGATTACGTTCGCGAATACAAGGAGCAGTTGCTGGAGGCAACGACGGATCACCTGTCCAGCATGTACACTGAACTCATCGAGCCGCTGGCGGATGGTATCCACACCAAACACTTGATTATCGTACCGCACGGTGTGCTGCACTACTTTCCCTTCCACGCATTCTTTGACGGAAAAGATTACCTCATCGACCGGCACACGATTTCATACGCCCCAAGCGCTTCCGTTTTGCGGTATTGCATCGAGAGAAAACCTGTTGAAAATGCGACGCCGCTCCTCATCGGCGTTGCGGATGAGAATGCGCCGATGATTACGCGCGAACTGAAACAGTTGAGGCAGATCTTTCCACAAGCGCGTTCCTATTTCGGCCGCCGGGCAACCCGAAGAGTATTCCGGCGGGAGGCGGCACAAGCGGAATTCGTACATGTCGCCACCCACGCCATGTTCAGGCACGACAACCCTATATTTTCGTCTTTCAAGTTGGCAGACGGCTGGATGACCGCCCTCGATGTGTACTCCATACAATGCCAAACGAACCTCCTCACGATAAGCGGCTGCAAGTCCGGATTAAGTCAACTGACCGGCGAGGAAGAACTTCTGGGTTTGATGCGGGGCTTTCTATACGCGGGCGCACGGTCGCTTTTGTTGAGTCTATGGGACGTCAATGACCGTTCGACCTCAGTGTTCATGGAAACCTTTTATCAAAGCTGGCAGAATGGATTATCGAAAGCCGAAGCGCTACGCCAGGCTATTCAAAAGGTCCGGTCCGAAGAGCCCCATCCTTACTTCTGGGCGCCTTTCCTTCTGGTGGGGAATCACTGATGTCGATGCGAAAGCATGTAGACGCGGGCTTTAGCCCGCGACTACGGGATCCAGGGGAAAAAAAGTTCCTCTTTAGGTATTTTTGGCCATAGGTCAGAGCGACTTGTTTCATGAAAGGAGCCACGGATGGCACACGCCAAGACTCAGGAACTTATCCAATATGCCGAGCGCCGGGTATCCGAGAACGATCGGCTTTTGCTAAATCAGCATTTTGAAGCATGCGCATTCTGTGCACGAGAAGTCCGCAAATTTGAAGAGGTCCTGGACGCCCTGAAAGGCGCCGATCTCCAGCGCGCTCCTGAGAGCGTTCTGCGAAAGTGCGTCGCTGTGTATCAAATCCCCGAGCCAACAGCCACGCTAACGGAAATCTTTGCAAATCTCATATTCGACAGCATTGCTCAGCCGTTGACGGCCGGAGTTCGAGGCGCTTCGGAGACCCGCCAAATTGTGCTGCGATGCGCAGACGTTGACGCGCACGTTCGGATTTCAACAAACCCGCCGATCATTCTGGGACAGCTGATCTCCCGCACGGACCGGTGCTTCGTTGCTGGCGCCCGGGTCCACCTGATTCATGATGGGAAACAGATCGAGGCCACGATCACCGACAGGTTGGGAGAGTTCAGGTTCGGAGCGGCCCCGAATGGCGATATTCGACTGCAGGCGGACCTGCCAGGCCAGCGGAGATTCATTGCGGATTTCGCGGTAGGCGAGAAGGAAGGATTCCCACAATGAGGGTCTCCAGCCCATCCATTTCCGATTCCGAAATGCTCCGTTACCGGATCATGGAATTCGAGGACAGGTATCGCAAACAGGTCCTCGCCATGGCCTGCACGCTGGTTTCGCTTGTCGATCTGCGTGATGCCTACACCGGCGGCCACAGCAGCCGGGTCGCTGGCTATGTGCGGTCCACGGCGGTGCGGCTGGGATTTCGCGATGCTGAAGTCGACAGTGTGGTCATGGCTGCGCTGCTTCATGACATCGGAAAGATCGGCGTTCCGGATCACGTTCTCTTAAAGCGAGGCAGCTTGACGCCCGAAGATTTCGACCATATCAAGAAGCATCCGGAACTGGGATGGATGGCATTGAAGAACATCGACGACTTCAAAAGCATCAGCTTGATTGTTTTACATCACCACGAACGTCTGGATGGCAGCGGCTACCCGGGCGGCTTGAAGGGGAATGAGATTCCGCTGGGTTCGCGAATCATCGCGGTTGCGGATTCCTATGACGCATTGACCACCGATCGGCCGTATCGCTCGGCTAGAACGCGGGCGCAGGCTATCGAGGAACTGCTGTCTTGTGAAAAAACTCAATTTGATTCTCGCGTGCTCGCGGCTTTCTTGGATTCATTGAAGAAATAGAGCACGACTCATTTCAAGGAAGAAGGAGTAAAGGCAATGACTGCCAAAAGATTTTTACTAGTTTCCGCCCTGCTGGTCGCGCTCGGCATTAACGCAGCGGCGGCAACCAACATCATCGTTCAGACGACTAACGGCGCCGATATCAATTCCATCGCGGCATCGCTCGGCGGCACGGTTCTGGATTCCATGCCTGGGGGGGCGTATCTCCTGAGCGTTTCTTCAATGCCAGCGGGCCCGCTGCCGCAGGGCGTGGAGTCCATTGAGACCAATTCCACGTTGATTCTCCCCAGGTTCAAAGGCGCCGCCTTGAGCATTTCGGCTGGTTCAGGCACACTGCCCCCGTACGCGAATCAGCCTGCCATGCAGTTGATCGGGACAGCCGCGGCACAGACCCGCTCGACCGGACGGGGAGTGATCATCGCGGACATTGATGCTTCTGTCGACGTTTCGCATCCCGCTCTGCGCGGGCATCTGACGACCGGCTACGACTTCATTGGGTCAGGTGGGCCCCGGACACGTACAGGCGCCACACTGGACCAATCCACGGCATCGTTCCTTGACCAATCGACGGCGTCGTTTCTGGATCAGTCGACCGCATCGTTTTTGGATCAGTCGACCGCGTCGTTCTTGGATCAGTCGACGGCGTCGTTCCTGGATCAATCGACCGCATCGTTTTTGGATCAATCGACCGCATCGTTCCTGGATCAGTCGACGGCCTCGTTCCTGGACTCCGGCGCCGCCGGCCACGGGCACGCGACAATGGTCGCTGGAATCATCGTTGCGATCGCGCCGGATGCGCTGATCATGCCGCTCCGCGCCTTTGATGATAGCGGGACCGGTGACGCGTTCCAGGTTGCCAAGGCGATTCGATATGCGGTGCGCAACGGCGCCCATGTCATCAATTTAAGTTTGGGACTGTCGGATCAATCCAAGACTGTGGAGGCGGCGATCGCCTTCGCAGAAGCCAACAACGTGATCGTCGTCGCGTCTGCCGGGAACAGCGACAGTGCAGCCCCGCAGTATCCAGCGGTGCTCCCTGGCGTCCTCGGTGTAGCCGCCACCGATCTAGATGACCTCAAAGCCACGTTCTCCAACTACGGCGAATCCGTTTTTGTTACAGCTCCCGGATTCAACATCATAACCGCCTATCCGGGCGGGTACGCAGTAGCCTCTGGCACATCTTTTTCCGCCGCATTTGTATCGGCCGAAGCGGCTCTGATTCGGTCGCTCACAACGAATGGAATTCAAGACGTAATCGCTGGCAGTTCGGTCAATATTGATGGGTTGAATACTTCCTACGCCGGACAACTGGGCAGCGGCCGAATCGACCTCTATGCTGCAGTGACTTCCCGATTCCAGTCGACTCAGACGCCGGCATCGCGTCAAAGCGATCGGTACATCGTGATTTTCCGGCCTGGAAACTCTAAGGCGAACCGTGCGGCCGCGGCATCACGACATGGTGCTTCTCTCAGGTTCAACTACGACGTTGTGGATGCCATTGCGGTATCCGTGCCGAGTCAGGCGGTGCTGGCCCGGATGCGCCAGGATAGTGATGTGTTGGAGATTATTCCCGACCGTCCCGTTTTCGTGCTCGGTGGAGGCGCGAGTGGAAGCGTCAGTACGAGCCAGGTCACTCCGGCCGGAGTGACGAAAGTCGGCGTGCCGACAACGACGTCGAACGGCGCCGGAATAGGCGTCGCTGTCCTGGATACCGGAATTGATTTCAAGCAAACCGATCTGGCGCCGGCCTCACAGTCCTTCAGCGCGTTCGGCGGCAGTTGCCAGGACGATAACGGCCACGGTACGCATGTCGCCGGAATCATCTCCGCCCTGAACAACACGATCGGCGTGGTCGGAGTCGCGCCCCAATCCAAACCGTACTGCGTGAAGGTGCTCGATTCCACGGGCGCCGGATCGGACTCCAGCATCATTGCCGGACTGGACTGGATCTACACCAACGCGAATCTCGTAACACCAACGATTCGAGTGGCAAACATGAGTTTCGGCCGGAACGGCACGATTAGCGACAACTCCGCATACCGGACTGCGATCCAGCGGCTCTACAACATGGGTGTCTTGATGGTTGTCGCCGCCGGCAACGACCGGACGAAGGAAGTCTCGCAAATCGTGCCTGCGGCGTACCCTGAAGTGATCAGTGTGGCCAGTACGACGGCCATCGATGGCACGAACGCTTGCAAGACCTATGCGTCCAAAATCTACGCGGATACAGCGTCCTACTTCACGACGGACGGCCGCTTCGATCCGACGACCAAAGTCGGCGTGACGGTGTCGGCGCCTGGCGAGGACAAGGAAGATCTCAACTCTTCATGCGCCGCAGTTCCGCTCGGCATTCTGTCTCTGAAGCTTGGCGGGGGAACGATTCGGTACTATGGAACGAGTATGGCCGCCCCGCATATTGCCGGTGTTGTCGCCCGTATGATGCAAGCCGGACAATCGGGTGTCGAAAACATCCGCACACAGCTTCGCTCCACTGCACAGAAGGTGGGGACCGCTCCATTGAATTCGGTCATCACCGGCTATACCTTTGACGGAGAACGCGAAGGGATCGCCAAGGCCCCATAGGTAACTCAGGAACGGCAAAAGAAAACGCGGGCTAAAGCCCGCGGCTACATTCAGGCCTCCACATGATCCTTGAGTGTAGTCGCGGGCTTTAGCCCGCGTTTTCTTTTACTTCGTATCTTCCAATAACTTCATGACGCGATCCCGCACCGGGTTCGGTTTCGCCTCCGCGACATACAACCGAAGTTCGTGGACAGCGGACAGTGGTGTCCCCTGGCGCAAATAGATCTTTCCGAGCAATAAATGAACATCGGCAACACGATGTGGATGTTGATGAGCCTGGAGACACAGTTGCGCGGCCTCCTCAAGGCGACCCTGTTCGAAACGGATCAGGGCCAAACCGTAATATCCGTCACCTTCCGACGGACTCCGTCGGATTGCCTTTGTCAGGACTTCCTCAGCTTCCGGCATCCTGCCTTGGCGAGAATAGAGGTCGGCCAGGTTAAGCGCCGGATATACGGAAGAGCTCAGAGACACCGCCTGTTTGAACGCCTCTTCGGCAAGTTTCAGGTCTTTTAGAACAACGTAACAATTGCCCATGGCATTGCGTGCATCGGCGTATGCCGCAAAGATTTCTATTGCCTTACTAAGGTCCTCGAGCGCACCGGCACAGTCGTTTCTACGAAGCTTCTTTTGAGCGCTCTTGAATTGACGCCGGGCCGAACCGGGAACTTGATATTCAGCTACGGACGCTGTCCGGTAATCTTCTGCCTCAACGCCTCGACTAGGTCGAAGCTGCACGCGAACCTCGTAGTCGCCCGGCACCTGGATGTCCCGGGTGACAGCTGCATAATCTGCGGCGTGGATAACTACAGTGTAGGATCCAGGCAACACCTCCGAAAACTCGAATCGGTCATCAAACGAAACTTGTTCCTGGATCGTTAGGCCAAGCCTCTGAAGCTCCACACGAATCGCGCCAATGGGTTGCGCAGCGCCGAGAAAGCTTACCCGGCCACTCACGGCCAGACCCGAACGAGACTGGGCTTCGGACGGCCCAGCCGGCAACAGCAGCACCAGGAAGCTGGAAACGACCATGTTCATCGCAGAACGCATCACTTCCTCCTTTCGAATTCACGACCCATCGCGAGTGGTTGGCTCGCAGCCGTGTCCGCCTTTGTGATCGCGCTCCCGGGAGCGGTGATGGGAAAATTGTAGAAGAAACTACTGCATACATAACAGACTCACTTATCGTGAATTGTGACCAGTACAGTTATTTCTGACGTTGAACTGTGTTAACGTACCCGCCATGAACAGCTCTAAATCGAAACTGCCGTTGTACCTCAAAGTGGCTCAGGGCCTGGAAGGCCAGATTCAGCATGGGGCATTCCGTTTGGGGGATCCAATACCATCCATTCGTGATCTGAGCCGCCAGCAAGGCGTGAGCATCTCAACCGTGTTGCAAGCCTACTTTTGGCTGGAGAATCGCGGATGGATCGAGGCGAGGCCGAAATCCGGGTTTTATGTGAAGCAGCAGGCGCAGAATTTGAGTCCGGAGCCGGCCTACCGGCCATCCGAGCCAAGGCCGAAGGCCATCAGTATCGGGGACCTTGTCGTAGAGGTCCTGCGGACGTGTGGGCGTCCGGTCAAATTTCCGCTGGGCGCAGCGTGTCCGAGTCCCGACCGCATGCCCAACCGCGCTCTGAACACAATCATCCGGCGCATCTCGCGGCGGAATCCAGCTCACAGCACGAACTACGACGTGCCGCCCGGAATTCCTGCTCTGTGCCGGCAGATTGCCAAACGTTCGGTTGAACATGGCTGCAATTTCTCACCGCGGGATTTGATCATTACGTGCGGTGCGCTGGAGGCCCTCAATCTTTGCCTCCGCACGATCGGCAAGTCGGGCGATGTAATTGTGACCGAGAGCCCAACGTACTTTGGGGTACTCCAAGCGATCGACTCGCTGGGAATGAAGGCCATCGAAATTCCGACACACTGCCGAACAGGAGTGAATCTCGAGCTTCTGGAAGAATCGATTAAAAAGCACCGAGTGCGCGCGTACATTACGATGACGAATTGTCAGAATCCGTTGGGGTATATCCTTACCGATGACAAGAAACGCGCTCTCGTCGATTTACTCGCGCGGCACGAAATTCCACTCATCGAAGATGACGTCTATGGTGACCTCGCGTTCGACACCAATCGGCCACGAACCGCAAAGTCATTTGACCGACAGGAACTGGTGATGCTCTGTGGATCCTTTTCCAAGACGATCGCACCGGGATTGAGGATCGGGTGGGTTCAAGGAGGTCGTTACCATGCGGGAATTGAGCGGCTGAAGTTGCTTACAAATCTGGCTAGCCCTTCTCTGTTACAACTCGCGATTGCCGAGTTCATGGAGTCCGGTGGATACGATCGCCACGTCCGCAATTTGAGGGTCGCGTTTGAACAGCAGGTGCAAATGGTCAGTCAGGCCGTCGCCAAGTACTTCCCTGAAGGAACATGCGTGTCGCGGCCGGCAGGCGGTTATGTCCTGTGGGTCGAGTTACCCAAGAATACAGATTCAGTCTCGGTATACCGTGCTGCATTGGCAGAAGGAATCACTATTTCGCCCGGGCCAATCTTTTCTCCGAGCGGCAAGTTTCGGAACTACATCCGGCTGAACTGTGGCAGGACGTGGTCCGAAGAACTGGATCGTGCACTTTTGAAGCTGGGCCGCTTGTGTGAATCTCGCTAGCGTAATCCGCACCGCTCACTTCTTGCTATGAATCCCGCACGATTGGATGAGGGAGGACAATGCACGGAAACGCTAACGGATAACGTATCACCGTCTCGACCTCATGTCGCTCGATGTACCACACGCGGCGGGGATGTAACACTTGAGCGTGTAATCCATGACCATTCGGTCGGCATTGAATCGCCAACCCAACGTTCGGATGGTTCGTTTCATGCGCTTGATCCAACCACGCGGCAGGCCATCATGGTCGCGATCATAGTAAAGTGGAATCACCTTTTCCCGGAGAACGCGATATAAGTCATCGGCGTCTCGAAGATCGTGAAGCTCGGTATTGGAGTGCGTTCTGCCATTACCGATCGCAAAGCCGTTCAGTCCGTCGTAAGCTTCGGCCCACCATCCGTCCAAAATCGAAAGGTTGAGACCACCATTCAAGACGACTTTTTGACCACTAGTACCGGATGCCTCCAGCGGCCTGCGGGGATTGTTCAGCCACACATCGACACCCTGTACGAGATGACGTCCGACGTTGATGTCGTAATCCTCGAGGAACACAAACTTGTCGGCGAACTGCGGGTTGCGCATCAACTGTGAAACCTCTTGCAACATCCGCTTACCCGGCTCATCGAGCGGGTGCGCTTTACCGGCAAAGACGAATTGCACCGGACTCTTCGGGTCATTGACCATCGAGGCCAGCTTCTCAATATCCACCAGGATCAAATCGGCCCTTTTGTAAGTAGCAAACCGGCGGGCAAATCCGATGGTCAACACATCCGGACTGAGCACGCGGCCAAGTCTTTGCAGCGTTTCCTGCGGCTCGCCGCGGCGCTTCCCCTGTTCCACTGCGCGGCCTCGCACAAATTCGAGAAGCTGCAATTTCAGGCTCAGATGCGTCTCCCAGAGCTCGGCATCGTCGAGGCTTTCAATTCCCTCCCAGATTCCGGCGTCACCAGTGCGCTCGCGCCAACCGGTGCCGAAATGGCGGTCGTAGAGACGGGCCATTTGAGGCGCCAACCAGGAAGGCACATGCACGCCATTCGTAATGTGTCCGATGGGGACCACGTCCTCGGGCTTGCCGGGATACAGCGCTGTCCACATCGAGCGGCTGACCTCGCCGTGCAGAGCCGAGACGGCATTCGCGCGCCGTGACAGTTTCAAACCCAAGACTGTCATACAAAACTCCTCATGGGGGTTGCTCGGATTTTCACGTCCGAAAGCCATTAGCCTTTCCTGGGAGAGGCCGAGCAACACGCGCAAAGGTCCAAGATGCTCCTCGATGAGATGAGCGTTGAACCGATCGTGGCCGGCGGGCACCGGTGTGTGCGTGGTGAAGACCACTTCCCGCGAGACGCGGGCCGCTGCAGCGTCAAAGCTCAATCCTTCGTCTTGCATGCGGGTGTAAATCGCTTCGAGCACGGCAAATCCACTGTGTCCTTCGTTGAGGTGAAGCACACCGGGGGTGACGCCCATTGCTCTCAAGGCGCGGAACCCTCCGACGCCAAGCAGCAACTCCTGACGGATCCGGACGCGTCCATCTCCACCATATAACCGCGAAGTGAGTTCGCGATCCTCGCGATCGTTGCCTTCGACGTTCGAGTCGAGGAGAAGCAGATCGCATCGTCCGACCTTGACTCGCCACACTCTTGCCTGAATCGAGCCGCCGCGCGTCTCGATCTGAATAGTGACCGGTTCGCCCCTCGTTCCTATAGCCGGTTCCATCGGCAACTGATTGATATCGGTCTCGAGATATTCTTCTTGCTGCCAGCCATTCCAATCCAGCCGCTGCCGGAAATATCCCTGACCATAAAACAAACCGATACCGACCAGAGGAATATCCAGATCGGAAGCACTCTTGATGTGATCCCCAGCCAGGACACCCAATCCCCCGGAATATATGGGAATCGACTCGTGCAATCCGAACTCGGCCGAGAAGTACGCCACTGGGCGAGGCCGCAAAATGCCCGCATGGGTCGCGCCCCAGGTCCGGTCCGCCTCCAGATACTCGCGCTGCCGGCGATAGGCGTAGTTGATCCGGCTGTGCAGGACAAGTTCGGCGACGCGGCGGTCGATCCCCTCGAGCGGAATCTCGCCAAGCAGCGAAATGGGATTGTGATTGAGCTGTTTCCAACGAACCGGATCGAGATCGCGGAGCAGACTCGTGGAATCGTTGTCCCAACTCCACCACAGGTTGCGCGCGAGCGACCACAGGCGCTCTTGTGCGGGAGCGATAAAGCGGTCGAGCGTGCGAGCTTCGCTTACCACGGAAGCAACCTGGGCCGCCGCCTCAATCAGCATGCGGACCTCGTTCTCCCGAAAGACGCGTGGATCGACCGTTTGAACGACGAGAACACCCTGGAGAACGCCTCGATCAATGAGCGGAACACCGAGGAAAGATTGGTAAGCATCCTCGCCGGCCTCACTGAAATATTTGAAGCGCGGATGATTCCTGACTTGTTCAACGGCAACCGGACGAACCTGCTCGGCAACGAGTCCCGCGAGACCCTCATGGAGCGACATGCGCAGAGTACCAACACATTCATGGCGAAGTCCAAGCGTCGCCGCCAGGACAAGGTTGGCTCGATCGGGCTCCAACAAGTACGCCGAACAGACATTGGTTTGGAAACGCCTGGCGATCAACGCGACGACGTGCATCAGCGTGTCGGCCGGTTTTCCGGCCTCCTTCGCCAGGTCCGCAATTTCTTCCAGAGTCAAAACATGACTGCTGTCACGGTCGTGCGTGGTTTTGCTCATGATGCCGGTAACTCCTCCGAACAGGCCGCCAATCCGCTTTGACCTGAAGAATTCACCTTGGAAACAAAAAAAACGCCTCGGAACGCCGCGCTCTAAGCAGTTTCCGGGACGTCATCGTCGTTCGAACCATGACAGCAGTGTCAGCGTCGATCGGTATTGCTTTGTACCTTTGATGTTACCTACCGCTCGACTGCTGTCAAGCGGTTTTCCCGGCTGTGCTTTTTCGTCACCGTGTTAAATGCCGGTACTTGATCCGGTGGGGCTGATCGGCGGCAGAGCCGAGGCGGGCACGGCGGTCGGCTTCGTAGTCGGAGTAATTACCTTCGAACCAGACCACGCGGCTGTCGCCTTCAAAGGCGAGAATGTGCGTGGCGACTCGATCCAGGAACCAGCGGTCGTGACTGATCACAACGGCGCAGCCCGCAAAATGTTCCAGCGCTTCTTCGAGAGCGCGAAGCGTGTTTACATCGAGGTCGTTTGTCGGTTCGTCCAGCAACAGAACGTTGGCTCCCTGCTTCAGCATCTTGGCAAGATGCACCCGGTTCCTCTCCCCGCCCGACAGAGTTCCGACTTTCTTCTGCTGATCTGTCCCCGAAAAATTGAACCGCGCAACGAAGGCCCGCGAATTGACTTGCCGTGAGCCGAGTTCAACCGTATCCAAACCGTCTGAGATTTCCTCCCAGACGGTCTTGTTCGCACTGAGCGCATCGCGGCTTTGGTCCACGTAGGCCAGCTTCACGGTCTCGCCAAGACGGATGGATCCTCCATCCGGCTGCTCCTGCCGGGTGACCAGCCGGAATAACGTCGTCTTGCCCGCGCCGTTTGGTCCGATGACTCCAACAATTCCGCCTGGAGGCAAACGAAAGTTCAGATCCTCAAACAAGAGCCGATCGCCATATGCCTTTTTCAGGGCGTCCGCCTCAATCACGACTTGACCCAGCCGAGATCCAGGCGGAATGTAAATCTCCAGATCCTGCGCGCGCTTTTCGCTCTCCTGACTCAACAGTGCCTCGTACGAATTGATGCGCGCCTTTCCCTTGGCGTGCCTTCCTTTCGGCGACATTTGGATCCATTCCAACTCCCGCTGAAGCGTTTTCTGTCGCTCGGTCTGGGTCTTCTCTTCTTGCTGCAGCCGCACCCGTTTTTGTTCGAGCCACGAAGAGTAATTCCCTTCCCACGGAATCCCATGTCCGCGATCCAATTCCAGGATCCATCCCGCGACGTTGTCGAGGAAGTAGCGATCATGAGTGACGGCAATCACGGTGCCAGCGTACTGCTGGATGTGGTGTTCGAGCCAGGCAACCGATTCGGCGTCGAGATGATTCGTGGGCTCATCCAGAAGAAGGATGTCGGGTTTTTGCAACAAAAGACGGCAAAGGGCGACGCGGCGCTTTTCTCCGCCGGATAAGATACTCACCAGGGTGTCCGGTGGAGGACAGCGAAGCGCATCCATGGCCATCTCGAGCCGGGAGTCCAGATCCCAGGCTTCGGCAGCGTCGACTTTCTCCTGGACCTTACCCTGGCGCTCGAGCAGCTCGGACATCTCGTCATCGGGCATCGGCTCGGCGAATTTCGCGTTGATCTGGTCGAACTCCCGCAGAAGATCGACAATCGGCTGCACGCCTTGCTCGACAATCTCACGGACGGTTTTGGCCGGATCGAGCTGGGGTTCCTGTTCGAGATATCCTATCGTGTATCCTGGCGAGACCGCAGTTTTGCCTTGAAAGTCCTCATCCACGCCGGCAAGGATGCGCAGCAGCGAACTTTTTCCCGAGCCATTCAGACCGATGACACCAATCTTCGCGCCGTAGAAATAGGACAGATAGATGTCTTTGAGGACAGCCTTCTTGTCGTAGTACTTGCTTACTCCAATCATGGAGTAGATGACTTTGTTTGGAACTGTACTCATCAGAACGGGACTGAACTACCTGGGGGTCGAGAAACTCGCCAGCGCATCCTGCTCGGACTCGTGCACATCGAAAACAGTGTACAGTTTGGTGAACTGGAGCAAGTCCGTGACCTGGCGGCCGGGGTTGCTGAGCTTCATCTGACCCCATGTTTTCCGCTCTTTGCTCTCACACTGCGGGCAGGGATCCCAGTTTCCATCTTCATCTTTGAAAACGGTCGCACCACAGGACGTGCAGATTGTCTGCGTCACGGTGCCGATGGCCATGATCAACTCGCCCAGACCGCTGCTATCGATGTAAGAAACATCTCTCAAATTGAGAAGGATCTTATGGTGGCCGTTCGCGATTTCATCGCGGATGGCTTGCCGGAAAGCCACGACCGCGTCACCGGCAGTAATCCTTCCGGCAAGATCTACGATAAAGACTCCATCCGCCCTTCTTGTTGATAATTTGAAATCCATACTCTCCTCCCGAAATGGGGACGTAGCCCTATGTCCCCATTTTCCGGCTGACTTCCGGCACCCACTCGATAATCGCTTTCAATATCGTATCCGGATCAACGCGCTCCGCCTCGCCTTCAAAATTCAGAATAACCCGATGCCGGAGCGCCGGTAAGACGACGTGCCGGATATCTTCATATGCGACTTCCGTACGGCCGCTAAGCAGGGCTCGGACTTTGCCGCCGATGATCAGTGCTTGAGCGCCTCGCGGGCTGGCGCCGTATCGCAAGTACCTCTTTGTTTGCTCGTGAGCGAGCGGTGTGGTGGGCTGGGTGGCCATGATGATGCGGATCGCGTAATCCTGAACGGCATCCGAAATAGGAACGGCCAACGCGACTTCTCGAAGCTGCAGGATCTTCTCGCCATCCCAGACGCGTTCGACCTTCGGCTCCTCGAGGTACGTTGTGCGATCCAGAATCGTGTGTATATCGTCCACACCGGGAAAGTCCATCCGCAGCTTCAGAAAAAACCGGTCAAGCTGGGCTTCCGGCAGTGGATACGTGGCTTCGAGTTCCAGCGGGTTGAGAGTCGCCAGGACAACAAACGGGTGCTCCAACTGGTACGTCTGCTTACCCACCGTCACCGTCTTTTCCTGCATCGCTTCCAACAGCGCAGACTGCGTTTTCGGCGTCGCGCGGTTGATTTCGTCCGCAAGAATGATATTGGAGAAAATCGGACCCGGCTGAAAGTCCAGAAACTTGTCGCCATGCTCGTTTTCCTGAACAACATTGGTTCCGACGATGTCGGCCGGCATCAAGTCTGGAGTGAATTGAATTCGAGACGACCGGAGATGGAGCGCATCGCTGAGAGTCTGGACCAGTTTGGTTTTGCCGAGTCCGGGCACTCCCTCGAGCAAGACGTGGCCTTTGCCAAGAATGGTCATCAAGATATCGTTGATGAGATCGGAATACCCGACGATAATCTTCGAAATCTCGTTGTGCACACGCCGAAAGTCCGCCTGAAACGAATCTATCTGACGCTCAAGATCGGATACAGGGTTGCTCATCGGACGAAGGTTATCTCATTCAGTGGAACTCAAGCCAGCACGAATTATGGGGACAGAGACCGAATTCTGAAGTTCAAGAATTCGGTCTCTGTCCCCATAATTCCGTTCATTAAATGTAAACTGGAATCGTGATCGTCTTCGGACACCGCGGTGCGCCGGGTTATCCCCGATACGGTGAAAACACAATCTCGTCATTTAATAAGGCCCTTCGGAGCGGTGCAGACGGGCTAGAATTCGACGTGCGCCGATGCCGGGATGGAAGAATCGTAGTGATCCACGATGAGACCATCGACCGCACAACCAACGGAAAAGGGCGCGTTGCGGATCTCTCGTATGAGGAATTGAGGCGGTTCGATGCCGGCTTCGGCGAACCAATCCCGCTGTTATCGGATGTCCTTGATGTGTTCGGCACCAAGTACCTGCTCAATATCGAAATCAAGGAACGGGAGATTGTGGACGGAGTCCGAAAGCTTGTTCTCGAAAAACGTCTCGAAAGGCACGTGATCGTTTCAGACTTCGAATGGCGGGAACTCGCGATGCTGACTCCGGAAATCCCGATCGCCCTGCTCAGCTCGAAATTGGAAAATCTCATTCCTGCAGCGCGGCAGATGGGCGCCACAGCCATTCATCCTCGCAAAGACCTGGTGACGGCGAGCCTTATTGCTGCAGCGCGCCAGGCTAAACTGCGAGTCCACATCTGGACCGTGAACGGACTGGATGAAATCTCGCGCTTTCGAAGACTCGGCGTTGACGGAATCTTCACGGACTTTCCTGAACGATGTTCGACGTCTGCATCATAGGAGCCGGCGGCATTGTCGGCTGCGCGATTGTCCGGGAGTTGGCGCAACAGGGGTTCTCCGTAGCAGGCATCGAGAAGCACGAAACCGCCTGTCAGGAGACATCCGGCCTGAACAGCCGCGTGGTCCATTCGGGGTTTCACGAAATCTTTGGAACACTCAAATCCGCGCTGGCGTGCGAAGGTAGCGGGCTCCTCATCCGATATGCCGAGGAACGCAGCATCCGGCTTCTCAGAACCGGAATGCTCATTGCTATTCCTCATGGAAGCATCCGTGCGGGTTTGTGGAAGGAAGCGGATGCGCTGTGGAGATTGTGGAGACAAGGCCGTCGACAAAACATTCCATTTCGATTCGTTCTTACCCCGGACGGCATTCGCAGATTGGCGCCGATCCAGGCGCTCGGCGGGATTTATATCCCTTCGGTGTGTGTGATCGATTTGGAGCAATTCGTAAGTTCGCTGGAAGCCGATGCGATAGCTGCCGGCGCACAATTTCTCTATAACAGCGAAGTCACCGGCATTGCCGCCGAAGCCTCCACGTTCCGCGTGATTACTTCCTCAGGAGAGTTGCGATCGCGGATCCTTGTCAATTCGGCCGGACTTCATGCCCATGAGATATCGGTTATGGCGGGCGGCCCGAAGTACGAAATCGAATTTATTCGAGGTGATTATTATGAACTCGCCGGCGGAGTAAAACGATGGAACGTCGGAACGCTGGTCTATCCGGCCACGCCTCCGCGGTCTCCCACAAAGGGTATTCACTTCGGTCCTCGCACCGACGGGCGGCTGTTCCTCGGCCCGAGCGCCTCGCCAAAAACGGAAACAGCGCCCAAAGAGCTTTTCCTTGAAGCCGGCCGGAAATTCATTTCAAGTATTCGGGAGAGCGATCTGGAGTGGGCCTACGCCGGGATCCGCCCCAAACGTGTGCCCGTCGACGGAAGGTCTGATTTTACGATCGGCCTGGATCGAACCATACCTCCCCTTATTAACCTCATCGGCATCGACTCCCCGGGGCTCTCTGCCAGCATGGCCATTGCCCGGTACGTCGGCCAAATGGTTCAAAAAATTCCCTAATTCGGTTATGCGGAGGCTTCGAAAGATTTGCTGGCCTGGTGTACCGCCTCCGGCTCGTCTTCGAAGATTTCGAAGATGGTGTTGAGCCGGGTTATTTCGAATAGTCTTCGGACTCGTTTCGTCGGATTCAGGAGTGTCAAATGACCACGCCTGTTTTTGACTGAAACCCAGATCGAAACCAGTTGCCCCAATCCCGAGCTGTCAATGTACTCCACACCAGCAAGATTTACGACGAAACGGCGATTGCCGTCATTTAAGAATCCGTTCATCTTGTCGCGTAGCGGCAAATCCAGGATCCATAACCTGCCAAACAGATCCAGGACCACTACTTCGGAGAGGACACGTGTCTTTATGACCAGCGCCATATCTTGCTCCATGGGAGTAAGGGCCAGATTCTACAACGAAATATCATATTTCTGTAGTCTAGCCTGAGCTGAAAAACTTTTCATTTTGCCGGCAGATGTCCCTTGTGTATAAAAGGTTTTGAAGGATTCACCCCCCGGTCAAGGAGGACACATCGGATGGACCCGATCAACCTGAACGAGGGATCGAACGGACGTCAGATCGAGGAACTGGAGCCGAAGCTAGCACTCAATCACGGCGAGACAGTTCTCCCATTGGGGCATTTGTACATCCCTGGTGGCATCCACCGCGGGAACCCGTTGTCAACACCGCCTGAATCTCGTCATCGGAATCGGATGGAGGTCAATATGCCTGTTTTTTCGGATGTAAGCGTCGACGCGACGGAACGTGGTCTGTTTGATTGTTCGGACGCTCCGTTTGTCGTGCGCTGTCAATGTGGGCGAATTTGGAAGGTGACCGTAGGAAGCGGTGCCGCTGGTCAACCGGAATGCGCGCCCTGCTCCTGTGGTGTTGAGCTCGTGGCATCGAACGGCGCTACTGGGTTCAACCTCTCGTTGGTCGCTGACCCCTCCTGATCCGCCGCATCTGTTGCGGCATCCTTGCGCAAAGAGTCAGGCTCGTCTGTAAGTACACCGTAGAAAGTACTCCGACTTCCACATCTATCGAATCCGCGGCCGGCGTTGGTTTCGTGTCGTTCCAGAATCTTAGTGCTTGGGCAAAAATAACTTGGCAGAATGCTCGATCGGGATCTGACCAATGTTCAATTCCCAATGCTCAATTCTTATCCGAACAGAGGGAGGCCGCACGAGTCCGAGCGGTTCTGATCGAAGCCGAAGCCATAGGGCAGTCGGCCTGTAAGGCGAATTATCCTGGCTGCGAATTCAATAAGTCGTTCTTCGAATTGAGAATTGAGCATTGGGAATTGAATAGAGGTCAGATCCTCGGCCTGATGCCGAGCAGTGGATACTGCCAAGTTATTTTTGCGCGAGCCCTTAGTGGTACAATCCCGGCACTATGGACGGATCAGCGAACCATTTCACCCGGCGCGAATTCATCGGAGCAGCTCTGGCAGGGGCTGCACTTTCCGGATCGGGAACCGCGCAGAACACCGCTCTGCCGCAGCGGCCGAACGTCATATTCATCCTGGCCGACGACCTCGGCTATGGCGATCTGAGCTGCTACGGACGTCCCGACTACAAGACCCCAGTGCTGGATAACCTGGCCAGGCAAGGTCTGAAATTTACGGACGCCTATGCGGCGGCACCCGTATGCACGCCCACGCGGACAGCGTTCATCACGGGACGCTATCCCCACAGACTGCCGGTCGGACTCGAAGAGCCCCTCCAGGATGCGAACATGCAGCTCGGTATTCCGCCGGAACATCCGACAGTCGCGTCATTGCTGAAAGCGAACGGCTACGAAACCGCGTTGATCGGTAAGTGGCATCTGGGCAACTTGCGGGAATTCGGCCCAAATCGCCATGGATTCGACGAATTCTTTGGAATCAATGGAAGCTCGGCCGACTACTTTACTCATAACAACACTGCCGGACGGTTCGATCTGTACGAAAACCTGGAGCCCTCCAAAGAAGAAGGGTACCTCACCGACTTGTTCACGAATCGTGCGGTTGGCTACATCAGCCGGAAGCGCGCCCGCCCGTTTTATCTGAGCCTTCACTACAATGCGCCGCACTGGCCCTGGGAAGGACCCAATGACAAGGCGATCGACCACGATCACCGGCCCATCGAAGCTCGCCGGAACCCTGGCAGCTATGCATCTACGGACGGAGGAACGCTCGGCACCTATGCGGAGATGGTGAAGAGCATGGATGCCGGCATCGGGCGAGTCATGAAAGCCCTGGAGACCGCCAAACTGGAGCGGAATACTCTCGTGATTTTCACCAGCGATAACGGTGGCGAGAGATATTCCTTCAACTGGCCGTTTTCATTCCAGAAGATGAATCTTTGGGAAGGCGGTATTCGCATTCCGGGCATCGTTCGGTGGCCCGGTGTGGTTCCTGTTGGAAAGCTGATGGGTCAGGTCGCAACCACCATGGATTGGACCGCCACAATTCTCGGAGTCACCGGGAGCAAAGCGCACCCAGCCTATCCACTCGACGGCGAAGACCTCACGCCGGTCCTGACCGGTGCTCGCTCACCATACGATCGAACCCTCTTCTGGAGAATCACGATTCAGGATGCCGCTCGAATGGGGAAGTGGAAATATCTGCGGGAAAATGGAAATGAACATCTGTTTGACCTCTCCGCCGACCCAGGCGAAAAGACAGAACTCAAGCGAAAACATCCCGAAGTGTTCGAGAAGATCAAAGGCGACTATCAGAACTGGAATTCCCAAATGCTGCCCAACCCGAGAAGATCCTGATGACTGGAAGCAAGTGGATTACGCGAAGCAATGTCAAAGTCGATCGCGTCGCATGCCCATGGTTGATCCGCCGTTTCATTGATCCGGCCGCGGAATTTATCTTTGTGCCCGAGGATCAGGTGCTCCAAAGGGCCAAAGAAGAAAATGCCACTCCGTTCGACGCCCCGAGCCTCTCCGAAGTGAAATTGAATCATCGCGGCGATCGATGCACGTTTGAAGCTCTCATCGAGGACTTTAAATTGAGCGATCCTGTACTCCACAGACTCGCAATGATTGTCCGGGCTGCCGACGTGAAAGGCCAGGAGCATGTGGCTCCGGAAGGGCTGGGTTTGAGAGCCATTGCCGAAGGATTTTCGAAGCTCGAAATCTCCGACGATGAGCGGCTCAAGCGGGAGTTTCCGATCTACGACGCGCTGTATCGCTACGCCGGGACCCAGAGATAACCACCAAGGCAGGCCGCGAAGATAATTTGTTCATGCGGCCTGCCTTTGTATAAGAAGGATGCTACTTGTTGTTTTTTTAGCAAGATTTTGGGGCCAAGGAAAAGTCCCCTCCTCAGATGAGGAGGGGTGGCTGCGCCATCAAGAAATGCTGCGAAGCCACCTTTGAAGGCGCAGACGGGGTGGTGCTGATCAAGCAATTCAGCGGTCGCTTGAACGAACCACCCCGTCCGCGCCAGTCTAAGGAGCCTTCGGGTTATTTTTTTGATGGCGCGGCCACCCCTCCTTTTCCAAGTTTTCCAAGGAGGGGAGTTCCATTGGTTGCGGCTTTGCCGCGCTGTGCCTTGGTGCCGGGTTATCTCAGCGTTCTCAGGACTTCTTCTTCGATGGCGCTTTTTGCGTCTTGCCCCCGGCCGGTTCAGCCGGTTTCCCCGAAGTGGCCGCGGACTGCTTGGCGATTACCAGACCAACGATCTTTTCGTAGGTCGCCTGCGGAACGATGTTCTTTCGCGTGAGATCGGTTTTCACGCGGTATGGCCGGTTATCAATAATCTTCTGTGCGTAAGCATCACCAATGCCCGGCAGCGTCATCAATTCCTGCTTGCTGGCTGAATTCAAATCGACGAGATCCGGTTTGGATTTAGCCGGGGCTGTTGCCGGCGGCGTGCTTTTTCCAGTGTTCTTGTTCTGAGCCACGACAGGGGCTGCCAGCACAAGAATGCAAACTGCAGAAACAAGGAATCTAAGGAAGGGTTTATGGTTCATATTGGGCTCCTTTTCCGAGAGTCGGAAATAATAGTTGATTTAAGTTATCAAGTTAGTCTATAACTAGTCGGAACACGGTAATGTCTCTGGAATCAATGAAGTTCTTATTCCGATCAAAATGGTCCGGTATATATCGCTGTTGTTGTAGCGGGTACCTCTCGTCATCCAGTTAATTGTAACGCATAGTCCGGTTGGCTGACGACCCGCTATCTCGAAGCGAGTTTTTTTTGGTCTGGAAAGGAGCATCGGTGAGCATGCAGTCGTTATATCCGTTGGTCGGTTTGATCGTCGGTCTCATTGTTGGTCTCACGGGCGTGGGTGGGGGTTCGCTCATGACGCCGATTCTGGTTTTTGTGTTCAAGGTTCCGATCGAACTTGCCGTTGGTACGGATCTGCTGTTCGCGTCGCTGACCAAGATTGCGGGCGTCACGGCACACGGCGCTCGGGGTAATGTCAATTGGCATATTGTCGGCACGCTCGCGGCTGGCAGCCTGCCGGCATCGATCGCCACGGTCATTGGCATGGGCTACCTCAAGTCCAGTGGCAAGCCCCTGGATGGCCTCGTTCTTCCGGTGCTCGGGTTTTCACTGGTCGCAACCGCCGCGGCCGTTCTCATGCGCCGGCGGATTCTTGCGGCGGGCAACGGCAATTACGCCCTGAGTGAGGCAGGCTCGACTCGGATAACTGTACTGGTGGGCATCGTTCTGGGCGTTCTGGTCACACTGACTTCCGTTGGAGCCGGAGCGATTGGCGTCGCCGCACTCATGTTGCTCTATCCAGCTCTTCGCCCGGCAGCCGTGGTCGGAACGGATCTCGCCCATGCGATCCCGCTCGTGACCGTAGCTGGCCTGGGACACTTGCAACTCGGCAATGTGGATTATCGCCTTCTGCTCGGCCTGCTAGCCGGATCGATTCCAGGCATTTACGTCGGAAGCACCATAAGCGCCAGGCTCCCTGAGGTTCTGATGCGCCGCATTCTGGCGTGCGTTCTGCTCGTGATGGGTATCGCCTGCGTGGTTGGAGGTTAGAGCTCCGGATGGACGTCGCAGAGAAGACCCGCGATTTGATCTCTCGACTGCAGAAACTGGAATCCACGCATTCACCTTCGGCCTTTGCTTGCAGTTTCGGCGCCGAGGACATGGTTTTGCTGGATGTCATTGCGAAGCACGTCCACCAGATCGAGGTCTTCACCCTCGATACAGGCCGGCTCCCCGAAGAGACTCAGGCATTGCTGGATACCATCCGCGAAAGGTATTCGATACCGATCCGGATCTACTTTCCCGACACCGCGGCGGTTGAAGCCTGGGTCGAGCAGAACGGGCCGAACGGCTTTTACCGCAGCATGGCGCAACGTCTGCAGTGCTGCCACATCCGAAAGGTTCAACCACTCCAAAGAGCGCTTGCCGGAAAGAGAAGCTGGGTTACTGGTCTGAGGCGGGAACAGTCCGCCTCGCGGCAGAATTTGGAAATCGAGGCATGGGATGAATCCAACGGTCTGGTCAAATTGAACCCGCTGCTGGAATGGGCCGCCGAAGCAGTCTGGGCCTACTTAAAGACGCACGACGTTCCTTACAACGCCTTGCACGATCGGGGTTATGCCAGTATCGGTTGCGCTCCATGCACAAGGGCGGTCGCTCCCGGCGAGGACAGCCGCGCCGGGCGCTGGTGGTGGGAGCAAGCCAGCCAGAAAGAGTGCGGTCTGCATCTTCACCAGAAAGTGGCTGTATGACCAAAGAATGGACGCACCTTCGCGAGCTTGAGAGCGAATCTATTTACATATTTCGCGAAACGGTCGCTCAGTTTCGCAATCCGGTGCTGCTGTATTCCATTGGGAAAGACTCGAGCGTGCTCGTTCATCTGGCGCGCAAGGCTTTCTATCCTGGTCCGCTGCCATTTCCGCTTCTTCATGTCGACACGGGTTATAAGTTCCCCGAGATGATCAAATTTCGGGATGAATTCACGAAATCCATCGGTGCGCGCCTCATTGTCCACCGGAATGAAGATGCCATTGCCGCCGGGGCGCATCCATTGAAACTGGGCGTCGCGCGTTGCTGCGGCCAGTTGAAAACGGCCGCGTTGCTGCATGCGCTGGACAAATACCAATTCGATGCGGCCATCGGAGGCGCCAGGCGCGAGGAAGAGCGGTCGAGGGCAAAAGAACGCGTGTTCTCGCTGAGAGATGCCTTCGGACAATGGGATCCGCGCCGGCAGCGGCCCGAACTGTGGTCACTCTACAGCGGCGCGATTACCGAAGGCGAAACGATGCGCGTCTTCCCACTTTCGAACTGGACCGAAGGCGACATCTGGCAGTACATCCTCCAGGAACAGATTCCAGTCGTTCCTTTGTATTTCGCGAAGGAGCGGCTTGTCGTCCGCCGCAACGGAACGCTGATTCCGGCTGACGAAGCCAAACACCTTAAGGAAGGCGAGCAGCCGGAATTGCTTTCGGTGCGTTTTCGGACGCTGGGCTGCATACCTTGCACGGGCGCCGTTGGATCGTGTGCGACAACTCTCGAGGGCATCGTCGCCGAAGCGGGCGCCGCCAAGATCAGCGAGCGTTCGACACGGATTATCGATCATGGCTCGAACACCATGGAGGACAAGAAGCGGGAAGGGTACTTTTGAGCATCAATGTTTTACGCTTTACAACGGCCGGCAACGTCGATGACGGAAAATCAACGCTGATCGGCCGCCTCCTGGTCGAAACGCAAGGCGCGTTTGAAGATCAGATCGAAGGAGCCCGTCGCGAAAACGAGCGGCGGGGCGGCCATGGTATTGACTTCTCTTTACTGACCGACGGCTTAAGGGCGGAGCGCGAGCAAGGCATCACGATTGACGTCGCCTACCGGTACTTCGCTACTCCCAAACGGAAATTCATCATCGCGGATGCGCCCGGTCACGAGCAGTACACGCGAAATCTCGTGACGAGCGCAAGCACGAGCGACCTGGCCGTCATTCTCGTCGACGCCCGGAACGGAATGATGACGCAGTCGCGGCGCCATGCCTTCATTGCCCATCTGCTCGGCATTCGTCATTTCGTCGTCGCGATCAACAAGATGGATCTCGTGGACTACCGGAAAGACGCCTACGAGAAGATCCGGAAGGATTTTGTCGACTTCATGAATCGTCTCAGCGGAGCAGAAACCTACTGCGTGCCGATATCGGCTTTGGAGGGAGATCTCGTTACCGAGCCCAGCGCACGGATGCCCTGGTACACTGGACCAAAGCTTCTGGAACTTCTGGAGTCCATCGAGATCGATGATCCGGCACACAAACAAGCCTTTCGATTTGCCGTTCAGCTCGTGAGCCGTCCACCGGCGTCCGCGGAATTTCCAGACTTCCGTGGGTACATGGGGCGCGTGGCCTCCGGCTCCGTCCGGGCCGGTGATCGCGTCGTCGTGCTGCCTTCGGGAGCTCGAACGACGGTGACCCGCATCGTCACCCAAGATGGCCCACTGGAAGAAGCGTTTGCTCGACAATCGGTGACCTTGACGCTAGCCGACGATCTGGACATCTCGCGCGGCGATCTCATCGCTGCCGAAGCCCAGCCCCCGCAGGCCCGCACGGAATTCCGCGCGACGTTGTGCTGGATGAACGAAAGGCGCCTGCATTTGAATCACCGCTACGTCCTTCGCCACACGACACGATCGGTTCGCGCCATCGTCAACGAAATCGACTACCGCCTCGACGTGAACACGCTCGAACGCGAATTCCCTGTTTCGGAGCTGCAAACAAATGATATCGGTCAGGTGAGGATCAAAACCCTGCAACCCATTGTCTGCGACCCTTACAATGTGAACCGTCAGACGGGCGGGTTCATCATCCTGGATGAGACGAACGACACCGTGGCCGCGGGAATGATTCAGGGATAGATGAACCTCTGGACAAGTACTCGACCCAAAAAGCAAACGAGACGTTTGGCTGTTGGCGCTGCTTCTCTGACGATCTCACTTCAACTATCCATATTGCCTGAGGGAGGGAGCGAAACGCGTCACGTTTCCGCTCGCCGGCAAATCGCCGGCGGAGAGGGATTCGTCTAAACCCATTGCGGTGATCCGCCCGATTCACGTTCACAACTGCCAGACGGAAGTGACTTGCGACCTTGCGGCCAGTTCACCTGAGCTTAGCCGCTTGCCTCTTCCGCCAGCTCCAGGCTTCAGCCGGCGACTCTAACAAACGTGGCGAGTTCGGAATACAAGAGGGAGAGTTCACGCTCGAGTACGTTACAGGTAGAAAGGGCGCTCGCCATGTCGCCCTCCTTGCCAATCGTTTCCAGGGTCGCCGCGATCTCGAACGCACGCGTTGCGGACAAAGTGCCCAGCGAACCTTTAAGGGCGTGTGCGGCGCTTTCTAGAGCCTTCCTGTCGATTTCACAGGCAGCTTTTTGAATCTGGTCCAGCAAACGTGTGGACTCTGGCAGGAATAGCTCGACCAATTCTCTAGCCAAAGTGCGGTCATCGCCAACACGACACATGAAATCATCAATATTGAAGAACGTGTGTCCCGTGTTCGAGGTCTCCAAAACCGTCTCTGTCCGATCTGCAAGGCAGGGATTCATTGCAGTGGCCGCGTCACCAATTTTGAATCGCTTCGCTAATTCCTCAGGACTTTCGTCCGAACAACGAACTGACATGTGCACCCTCCCTGGTGGTTTCTTCGATGTTTGCAAAGACGGTGTGCTTTATTGCATCAATCAAAAGGCGCATGGGACGTCCTGCGGCAAAGCCCCGGACTTCGGTGCGACCGACCGCAGGATTTCAGCGAGTTCCTTTGCGGAGATGGGTTTTGAAATGTATGCGTCCATGCCCGCATCAAGACACTTCTCGCGGTCTCCTTTCATCGCGTGTGCAGTCATGGCGACGATTGGAATGTGCCGCCCGGTTGTCGTCTCCCTCTGGCGAATGATTGCGGTTGCCTCAAATCCTCCCATTTCGGGCATCTGAACGTCCATGAGCACGGCGTCGAATTCCTGCTGTGCAACCGCGTCAACGGCAAGCTGTCCGTTTGAGACGACATGAACCGAATGTCCCCATTTTTCGAGGATCCACACGGCCAACTTCTGATTCACCACACTGTCTTCGGCCAATAGTACGCGAAGACCGCCAGCCGAGAGGTTCGGAAGCAGCATTTCCTCGGGAACGGCCGGTTGAAGCGGGCGATAATTGCCGATCGTGCCTCTGAGCGCATCGAGCAATTCCATCTGCCGAATGGGCTTGGTCAGGTGGGTCGTAATCCCCAGTTGGCGGCAACGCTCCGTGTCGCCAAGACCGGCGGATGTGAGCATTATGAAGATCGGTTGGGAGGTACCGGCTTCCTTTCGGACACGATCGGCCAACATGAAGCCATCCATTTCAGGCATTTGACAGTCGAGAAGGATCATCTGGAAAGCGCGATGATGATCTCTGGCGTTTCTGAAGGCTTCCAAAGCGGCCGCTCCACTGTCGACGACAGTCACATCCATCTCCCAATTCCAGAGCACGTCGTGGAGGATGCGGCGGTTGGTGGAGTTGTCGTCCACAACCAGGACCCGGCGTCCCTTCAGCTCGACGGACTCTGAGTCCGTGCCCTTCGGAACTTGATTCTTTTGGACAGCCAGATTGACGGTGAAATGGAAATGGCTGCCATGGCCTGGCTCGCTTTCGACCCAGATCCGGCCTCCCATCAGTGCCACCAGCCGGCAGGAAATAGCGAGCCCGAGCCCCGTGCCGCCGTACTTTCTTGTGGTCGATCCGTCTCCCTGAGTGAAGGCTTCGAAGATGAGCGGCTGTTTTTCGGCGGGAATTCCAATTCCGCTATCGCTGACCGTAAACTCCAACACCATATTTCCAGCGGATCGAGAGCTCTCGCTCACTCGAACGACGACCTCACCCTTCTCTGTAAACTTGATGGCATTCCCAACCAGGTTCACGAGGATTTGCCGCAGACGGCCAGGATCTCCGATGAGTCCGTTCGGGACATCGAGGCCGATGTCAGTAGCTAACTCCAAGCCCTTCTGATGAGCCTTCAGAGCCAGCGGCCGGACGGCGGAATCGATGCAATCGTTTAGATTGAAATCGGTGACGTCCAGTTCGAGCTTACCGGCTTCGACCTTCGAGAAGTCGAGAACGTCATTGATCACCGTCATTAAGGAATCCGCCGAAGTCTTCACCATTTCGAGGTATTCCCGCTGCTCGGCGTCCAGCGGCGTGTCGAGCGCGAGTTCGGTCATGCCGATAATGCCGTTCATCGGCGTACGGATCTCATGGCTCATATTTGCGAGAAACTCGCCTTTGGTGCGGCTTGCCTGTTCCGCGCTCTTCTCAGAGGCGGTAAGCTCCAAGTTGGCCGTGCGAAGCTCGCGCGTGCGGAGGGCCACTTCTTCCTCCAGGTGATCACGGTGGCCGCGCAGTTCCTCGTCGGCGTCCTCCAGTTCCACTTGCCGGCACGCGATAGCTCGAGTTTGCTTCACGCTGCTGAGAACGGACATGACCAAAACGATATCTTCGAAAAGAACCCAGAACGCGTGTTCAAGAAACCTCCACCATTCCGGGTTGATGATTCCATACACGGATTCCGGCCAGAGCATGCCCCGCAACAAGTGGTCGCCCGCTACGACCAGTGTTGCTGGAACCAGCACCTTCCAGTCGCGGTAGAACGAGAGAAATGCAAGCGAGCCAAATACGTGAAAGTGTGTCTCGATGCGGCCACCGGTCAAATGAATCAGCAGCGCGGACCAGAGCATTTGCGCAATTGCGAAGGTATGGCGCGTGATCGCCTCGCGAGGCCTGAGGAAAGCAAGTACTATTGGAAAGCTACTAATTACCCCGCCGAGAAACACCGCTGTAAAGACGTGGATATGGGTTGACTGGACCTTGCCGCTCCATGTGTAAGGGGAAAACACGAGAGCGATCAAGATGCCAGCCACCCATTGTGCAGCCATGAGGTATACAAAGACCCGGTCCGTGCGCGCGTAGGAACCCTGCATCAGCTCCTTGAAGACCTTGTCTTCTCGCGCAGCGACTTCGTTTTTTGGCTTGGGTTTATTCCGAAACAATTGCGTTTCCTTCCTTAAACTATTCTGGTTCGTGCAACGGGCAGCCAAAGACCGGACTATCCGTTCGGTCTGGCTCTGCGCCACTGAGCAACGACGTGACTCGCCGCAAACCGAAGTTGTCGCCAATATGCCCGCGCGCGCCGGTAATTCCACCGCTGAACTTCAAGCGCCCGTCACCGTCATACAGGACGACTTGTCCGGACGTCAGTGCCTCAAAACGGGCCGCTTCGACGCCGCCTTCATCAATGACCACATGGACACCCGGAATGCGCGACGCGCTCCCCCACAGGTCCGTCTTCGTCCAGTCGTCCGAGAAGCCCGTTGGCCGGACAAACAGGATGTAGGCCGTCAGGCGATCGTGAGACTGCGACATCAGCTCACCCAGTTCGGCGATGCTTGCCCGAGTGCAAGGGCAGCGCGGGTGATTCAGCATGACTAACGTTGCAATACCCGGTGTTCGGACGAGTTTGCTCTCTTCGGACCAAACCTTAGGTGCCGGCGCCAACTCGCCGGGTAAGCTTTTGTATTTCGCCAAGCCGACAATGCCGCCAGCGACGATCAGAATCCACGCCGTCACCATGACGACAATCCAGGGTGTTGAAAGCTTTCGGTTCATGCGGTCTCAGTCAAAACTCCAGCCAGGCGTGGGCACGCCGTGTACCAAATTGCAAAGTGCTGAGCGGATACGTCTTCGAGGAATCGAGAGAGAGTACGTACGCGAACTTCCTTGACAGAAAGAGACAGCGCTTTGCCGATATTGATCGCCCGCAATGTCGAAACTGAAGATCGTGGGCTATCATCGACGCCCCACATTGCGAGCCCTGAGTAGTGGGCTATTTTGAAAGGCGGGAAAATCCCCTCCTTGGCAAAGGAGGGGTGGCCGCGCATCAAGTAAATGTCCCCGTTCCTTTGAAAGCGCGGCGCGAAGCGTGAGCCCGGCCCGATTGGACACTCAACTCCAATGTAGTCCACTACCGAGCCCTGCCAAAAACTGACCGCCGCCTCACCTGGCCCTTCGGGCTGCCGTCTCCTTGCCCACGCGTCCCCACGGTCTCGATTGTTGACACAGACAGTTGGCGACGCTACTGGTCCAGAAAGGCCCCGATATCCACAGGAACCGAGAAAGGAAAACCCCGTGAAGAATCGTTTGAGTTTGATCGCTACGGCAATCGTATTGATCGCCATCCTGCCGGCGCCTGCCGCTGCGCAATCCGCAAAAATAACAAAGGTGGATATGACCGCCCCCGCGCCACGCCTTCCGAACGGCAAGCCGGACTTCAGTGGGGTTTGGGCGCGACCCGGTACCCAGGATCTGACGAGGACGTTCACGAACCGGGACGGGACCAGCAATAGAGGCGAGCCGAATCCGCTTCCATTCACGCCCTGGGGTCAGGCGCAGTGGGACAATTACAACCCGACAAAAAACGGTGACTACGCGGGGAGCTGCATGCCGTTTGGGTGGATACGATCCTTCACGCCACATCCCATGCAGATTCTTCAAAACAATGAGTACATCTCATTCTTGTTTGAGCAAAGCACCATGTTTCAAGCGGTGAATACCGAAGGGCTGCCACATCGAAAGGATTGGCCACCAACATGGTTTGGTGACTCCCGCGGTCATTGGGACGGAGATACCCTGGTCATCGAAGCGGTGAACTTCAACGGTTGGGCCAAGCTTGGCACCATGGGGCATCCGATGAGTGAGGGGGCGAAAATCACCATGACGTTCAAGCGCCCGGACATGGGGCACATTCAGTTCAAATGGGTTCTTGACGATCCGAAGACTTATACGAGACCCATAAGTAACGACAGAGTCTTCGTGCTCACACCACAAGTCGAGATCATGGAGTACGCCTGCATGGAGGGCAACCTGGCCTCTCTTATCGACGGTGCGATCACACCTTGGTTAGGACCCAAAGATTCGGATAAGAATCTTGTTTACGGCCCGCAGCGGGACTGGCCCGCATACGACCTCACCAAACCACAGAAACTCACCGGTGCGCTCAAAGACGTTAGCTTTTCGGACGGGCCTGGTATCCTGAGGATGGACGTCGATAAGAAGCCACTGGTCGTCGTGCTGTCACCGCTGGTGCGAATGAACGCTCGAGGGGTAACAGAGGAAATGCTAAAGCCGGGCGTCATGGTCAGCGTCGTAGCCTATGCGAGCAAACAAACAAAGGATGAACTTCGGGCAGAAAGCATCTCGGTCGAAGGAAGAACGGCGGACCTGCGCTGAGGAAAGAATCAAAAGTCTCGCTCCCCGACGGGGATGCCGGACGCTTTGCTAAGCGATCAAGTTAAGGAGGACGGATTATGCTCGGCCATTCTCAGGCACCTCACACGGTACCTAGCCGCGGTTCCCGGCGCGCGCTTTGGAGATTTATGTCATCGACAAAGTTCAGAATGCTTTCTTCACCTATAGCTGGGAGAAAATTTTGGAGGGATTACAACGTTGAAGAGCACGCGAATGGTTCGCATTCAACCTGCCTAACGCACCATTCGCGTCATTGGCGTAATTCGCGGCTCAGATTCATCTGAATTTCGGCAACAGCCTCAGAGCATTCTGATCGATCGCTTGAAGATCCTTCGGGCTAAACACACCACATTCCTTCAAACCTTTGACATGTTCCGCGGCGGTGCGGAATGGGTAGTCCGTCCCGAAGACGATCTGCGAGATGGGGACGACTTTGCTCAGCGCCGACATAGCGGCCGGGTTGGCGACCTGCGCCGTGTCGTAGTAAAACTTTGCCGCCGCGCCGCCAAATCCCTGGGGGAACTTCGGCGCGAATTGGGCCGACCGCGCCATACCGGTGAACCGTTCGACCAGAAACGGCATCGTGCCGCCCCCGTGCGAAAAGATCATCCGGATGTTCGGGAAGCGCGCGGCGGCCCCGCCGAAAATCATTTGGGCGATCGCGCGAGTCGTGTCGGTTCCCCACTCGATGGCCCCATCACCGACATTGGGAAGGAGATTTCTGCAACAGTTGGCTGTGTTCGGATGGGTGTAGACGACAGCATTGCGCCGGTGGAGTTCCTCGAAGACCGGGTTGAACGCGGGATCGCCCAGCCATTTGTCGCCGTAGCTTGTGAACAAGCCGACGCCGTCCGCCTTGAGCGTATCGAAGCTGTATTCGATCTCGCGGAGGCTGGCCTCGATGTTCGGAAGAGGCAGTGCGGCGAATACACCGAAACGGCGCGGATGATCCGTGGCCAGTCTCGCCGCGTACTCGTTGCATTCGCGGCAAAGCCGGACCGCCGTCGACGGATCGTTGAATGGGTCTCCCGCCGGCGCGATCGAACTGATACCTGCGGACACGCCCGCCCGGTCCATATCCTCGAGACCCCGCGCGGGAGTCCAGTTCGCCGAAGCGCCCGCGAGACGCTGGGAGCCCAGTGCCTGGAGCAAACTTGGTGGCACAATGTGGTGATGGATGTCGATCCGAACGGGTGTGGCACTGGCGGCTGACGGCCTTGTCTGCGCAAACAATCCCTTCGCGGGGAGAAGCGCACCCGCTCCGGCCGCGGCAAACGATCTCAGAAACTCCCGGCGCGAACCGCCATAGCGGTTCCCCCGATTGTAATATCTCATGGTCGCCTCCTCCTGATTCTCATCTAATACAGTAAAAAGAACGCGGGCTAAAGCCCGCGACTACATTAGGGCCAAACGTGGTTGCGACAAAGTAGTCCCGGTCTTTAGCCATCTCTCGCCACTGTAGCCTTGCTTGGCTCAAAAATCTTGCTAAAAGAACAAGAGTAACAGGACAACGCATACATGACGTTCGAGGAAAAAATCAAAGGCTCGATCGAGGCCGGCAAGCTCGCTGATTTCGTTATTCTGTCTCACGATATTATGGCCGTGCCCGAAG
>WNGK01000156.1_pt1 | contig 75941 bp, 62 predicted proteins | sample 5400601 | NCBI WGS metagenome assembly WNGK01 (sample SAMN13153376, study PRJNA577476) | soil metagenome | isolation source: 60 cm soil or saprolite under Garry oak tree replicate 1 | place: USA:California | collected 2016-06-15
TGGTGGAGCTGGCCGGGATCGAACCGGCGACCTCATCGTTGCGAACGATGCGCTCTCCCAGCTGAGCTACAGCCCCACGTCTTGGAATGGACAGAAGTGATTTTATCATCTGGGACATTTGTCTCGGGTGCTGGTTTTAAGATTTCAAACTCCTTAGGGTTCAGAGTCCGAGTCAGATCCCAGAACAGATTGAAACCTGGGAAACCTTGAAACTTTGAAACGTTGCCCTTCACCCGACCAACCAGTCGGCCCCCCCTCCTTTAACTTCTGCATCGAATCGCGCTATAGTCTCAGGTCGCCAGCAGGAGGCAGGTTATGGCAACTGACACCAGAGCAGAAATCAAGGCCAGAAGTTTTGGCGAGAACATAGAAAGCGATCTCGCGCCTAAGTTCATCCGGGTGGTGGAGAATGCGGCCATCGCGTCGGCGCGCACTATGGGACGCGGCCAGGGTGAACTCTCCGACCAAGTGGCGGTTGAGTCTATGCGCGGAACCATGGATTCGATTCCGATGCGCGGCACCATCGTGATTGGAGAAGGCGAGCGCGACCAGGCTCCGATGCTTTATATCGGCGAGAAAGTGGGCGCCGAATTTCGCGATGGAATGGACGTTCCGGAGGTGGATATTGCTGTCGATCCGCTGGAAGGCACGAACTTGTGTGCCACCGGAGCGCAGGGATCCATCACCGTCTTGGCGGCGTCGGAAGCAGGCGGACTACTCAACGCTCCGGATTGCTACATGGAAAAGATCGTGGTTGGACCGTCGTGTAAAGAAGCAGTAGATCTCGACGCGCCGGTCGCCGACAACTTGAAGAACATAGCCAAGCGTATGGAACGCAGTGTTCAGGATTTGGTAGTCGTGGTACTTGATCGGCCCAGGCATGAAAAACTGATTGCGGACATTCGTGCGACCGGGGCGCGCATCCGGCTGATTAGCGACGGCGATCTTTCTGCCGGAATTGCGGCGGCGGTAATTGGAACCGGAGTTCATGCAGTTATGGGGTCGGGCGGCGCGCCGGAAGGGGTGATCACGGCGGCCGCCATCCGCTGTCTGAATGGCTACATGTTGGGACGGCTGGTGATCAACAAGCCGGAATTGGAAGAGCGGATCGCGCGGATGGGAATTCGCGACAAGAACAAGATTTATCGCGCGCAAGACCTGGCGCCGGGAAATCAGCTCATTTTTGCTGCGACTGGAGTCACGGACGGCGCACTGCTCAAAGGCGTGCGCTTTTTTGGCGAGGGCACGCGGACGTCGTCCATTGTCCTGACGCTGATGACCGGGAAAGTGCGGTTTATTGAGAGCATTCATTTGGCGAAGAAGGCGGATGTGAAAGTAAGGTTTGCCTAAGCGGACGACCGGCACCATCGTCAGCTACTCTTCGGCAATGGCGGCCAGTCCTGCGCGGCGCCCGCGAACACGCTCACAGTTGTTTCCAGACGCCTGGTTCCATCGTGCACAGCGATCTGGTGGGGCTTGCCCGGCTCGTAGCCTTCCCAGAGCGAGACCGCAGCATAGGCGCCGTCTTTACGGAGGATGTAGTAGACCATGTCCATGAACTGTAAGCGTTCGCGGTCTCCGTTGTAATTGCGGACAAGGCGGTTAAGGGCATTCATGCCAGCGTCGAGTGGCGGCATGCCATGGCGCATATTTTCGATGATAGTGTGAGCGCCGACAACTTTGATGTTCTCTTCCCCGCTCCCGGTGGCGCCGGCGGAGCCTACCTCCTGATCGGTGTAGCATCCAGCGCCAATGATGGCCGAGTCTCCAACCCGGCCGGGAATTTTCCAGGCCAGTCCGCTGGTTGTAGTACAGCCCGAAATCTCTCCTTTTATATTCAGCACCGAGCAGTGGATTGTGCCGGTCGGCGGAAAGGCCACGCTGCGGATTGCGTCTGTGCGCAGCTCCTGGGGAATGCCGATCTCGGCTGCCATCTCTTCCAGGCGGCGAATGCGAAGTTGCCATTCCTCTGCGTGAGCCGGAGCCCGAAAACGATTGCGCCAATCTGGACTGGAGATGCCGGGACCCCACCAATCGGAGTGAGTCTCTTTCCAAAGCAGCCACTCCTTTCTCGACTTCTCCGTGAGCAGATTCTCTCGCTGAAAACCTTGAGCGACGGCGAAGCGTTCCGCGCCTTCTCCCACCAGCATTACATGTCCCGTGTGCAGGCGCACGCTATTGGCCAGCAGCGAGACGTTTTTGATATCGCGAATCCCACCAACAGAACCGGCAGTTCGCGTGGGCCCGTGCATGCAGCAGGCATCAAGCTCAACCACGCCTTCTTCATTGGGATGGCCTCCTAGTCCGACGCTCTCGTCGTTGGGATCGTTTTCGGGGCCTTGAACCACCTTGAGCGCGACATCGAGGGTATCGCCGCCGCCTGTCACCAGCGCATAGGCTTGGTCGAGGTAGTTGTAGCCGTTGGCCGCGCAAATGATGATTGGCAACTTACCGGCATGATTGGGGTCGTCCTTGCGCGGTCCGGAAGACGGTTGTGAAGCGCCAGCATCGGTTGAGATGCCAAGAGAAATCGATCCGGCGAGACTTGAGGCGAGGAAATCGCGGCGCGAGAGGCTCATAGTGTTTTCCTGGTGCAGCGGGTCATAGCGAAAGGAAAGTTATATCACTCGGCGGAAAGACTCGCGAGGCCGCGCGGTTTATGATGCCGTCCGCATCCGATTCGTATTGTGGTCGGCGCGGAATCGGAGCACGGCCGCGATGTTGCCCACGCGATCGAGAGCGTCGTTCTGCGGAACCAGCACCAGTCCGATGTTATTCTTGACCGCCGTCGGAACTAGAGCCTCACAAATATCGTCCAGGTTTCGTGTGGCGCGCCCGCAAATCGGACAATAGGGGACAACGTGCGAGTCGAGGTGTCCGCAGTTGGTGCACTCGACGGCGTGTGCGGAATATTCCTGCGTCATGATGATGGTTTCCACTTCGCCCTGCTCGGTCGCGCGCAATACCCTTCGCAGCCCGGTCACGCCTCGTCCATTGCTCTTGGCTTCGCTCAAGCTCTCGCTGACTAAGGCCTGATAGTGCCGTTGCAAGGAATCCCGCAGAACGCGGCGAGCTTCCTCCGCGGTTCTTTCGTGGGTGAGAATGCCGAAATCCGCGGAAAAACGGCCTAGCAGTTTCTTCTGAACGTAGGAATGAAGCTGGCTCTCGAAGCCGGGCCAGTTGACATCATTGCAGCCGACAACCAGGGCTTCAAACTGTCTCCGTTCGGCGGCCTCCTTCAACAACTCGGCAGCCCGCAGATAATGGCGGCGAACCTCGTCCTCAGTGTGGCGTTGCGCATGGCCGGCATCGTAGCCGAGGTACCCGTCGCTGCGTCCGTGACGCGGCAGCGGATTGGACATGGAACTCAGTTCGGTTATCCGCTCGAATTGCACTTCAAGAAAGCTAGCGCTCTGGCGGTCAATCAATGCCACCCATAGGCGCGGATGTTCTGAGAATACCGGGGCTAGCGGCTTCAGATGGAAGCGGCGGTTGACGAAAAGACGGGTTCCGCTCGCTACTTGAGGAAGATCAAATTCGTTCCACAACTTGCCGCAGGCAAACACGGCCTTGCCACGCGCCTGATTGCCGTGAAGACCCTCAGCCAGACGCAGGATTTTCTCCAGATCTTCGATCACCTGGGAGTTGCGGCCATTAAACTGCAATTCCTGTAGCGTCTTGCGCACCAGGTCCTTGGCCAAAATTGCTTCCTCACGGTGCGACTTGTCCTGAGGCGTGCTGGGCTGGAAATAAAAACTGATGGCTAATTCGTTGGGATGCCGGCATTCGAACCCAGCCAGTTGCCGCAACTCTTCACGAGAGATCATGTTTACACCCCGATTTACACCCCGATTCGTGCTCAGTGAGTTCCGGTTGGTTGAAAACGGTTGTTACTGAATAAATTACCTTCTGGAAAAGCCTGGCGCAGCTTACCTCTGGCATTACGAATGGATTTCAGGACATGGTCAGCCGGGCGATCTGTGATGGCGACAATTTCCTCGGTCGAGAAACCCTCAAGGGCGTGCAGAACGAAGGCTTCGCGATCCTGCGGAGTGACCTCGCGAAGCGCAAACTGGACGAGCGTAATCATTTCGTCGGAATAGGCGATCTCTTCCGGAGTCGCCGCTCGCGCATCGGCAATACCGCTCTCGGTGGTCATGGCTTCGTCGGGCTGATGGAACTGGAGATGGGGTTCATCGCTCGCGCGTTCATTGCGACGGCGGCGCAGGCCTTGCAAATGAACATCGGACTCCGCCTCCGATAGACGCGACTCGAAGTCGTCCATTGCCTGGATGGCAAGCCGGTAAAGCCAGGGCTCCAGGCCCATCCGGTCCGGCTTTTCGATTTTCTCGTCCAGCGCGCGCGCCACCACTTCATCCACGACCTCTTCGGGGCTTACCGAATCGGGCTGCAACCGGGCCGAGCTTTCGCGAAAAACGAGTTGCCGCTGCGCGAACAAGCTCAACCGTCGAAAGTTTGCGTTCACATAAGAGCGGACATCGTCCGCAGTCGCGGTAAGGGGAGGAATGGAAGCGAGAGTTTGTTCGAACGGTACTTCGGACGCGGACCGACCGCGGGCGGTGCGGCGTCCCCTCCAGCGGTGTGAGCTGCGCAGAAGTTCTTTGTGGCGGCTGATCTGGTTGAGCAGGTCGTCAAAAACCGCTTTGACCGCTGCCGCGGGCGTCGAAGCCGACTCCTGTGCTGCCATCTGTCCGGAGGGCAGTCGCAGATTCAAAGAGACGGTTGCGCCCTCACGTGGAGAGTTCTGCTCCACTAGGCCTTTTAAATGGATTAGTTCCGGGCGAAACACCTGCAAGCGCTTCTGCACCTTTGCGATCCAGTGGTGCATTTCCTTGTCGATGTCGGGAGTTCGTTGAACCTTGTAGCTGATATGAACATTCATGCCTGCCTCGAATCGGGAGAAGGTCCCGTGAAGCTCTGCTACAGTCCGATTCTACACCTGGCTGACGGAGATAAAAGTGGGAAAACACCTTAAGTACGAGCCGACTTGAGGGTTTTAAGTCAGCTAGAATCTAGACTGCGACCGTCACGGAGGTTTCTGTCCGCGTCACGGAACGGTAAAGGGTGTCCCGTTCGACCGGTTCGCGGCCAGCTTCGCGAATCAAGCGGACCAACTCCTGGCGGCGCATACCTTGTGGAGTGGTGGCGCCGGCATCGTGGTAAATCTTCTCTTCAATCACGGTGCCGTCGAGGTCATCGGCGCCGAAGCGCAAAGCGATCTGAGCGATCTTCGGCGTCAGCATTTGCCAGTAGGCTTTAATGTGCGGGAAATTATCCAGCACCAGGCGGCTGACGGCGATCTGCTTGATGTCGAGCATGCCGGTAGTTTTTGGCAGATGCTCCAGCACCGTGTTGTCGGGATGAAAAGCTAGTGGGATGAAGGTCTGGAAGCCGCCGGTTTCGTCCTGCAGGGCTCGCAACTTCATTAAGTGGTCCACGCGGTCTTCGTCATTTTCGACGTGCCCGTACAGCATGGTGGCGTTCGATTTCAGGCCGATGTGGTGGGCTGTACGCGCCGTGTCCAGCCACTGATCGCCATCAATCTTATGATCACAGATGAGGTGACGCACGCGATCGGCAAAAATTTCGGCGCCTCCGCCAGGCAGCGAATCTACTCCGGCGGCTTTTAGCTGCTGCAGGGTCTCGGAAATCGAAAGCTTGGCGCGCTTGGCGAGATACGCGACCTCGACCATGGTGAAGGCTTTCAGATGCACCTGCGGGAAGCGCTGCTTCAAACCGGAGACGAGATCCAAAAAATACCGAAACGGCAGATCAGGGTGCAAACCTCCGACGATGTGGAACTCCGTAACCGCTTCGCTGTAGCCGGAAGCAGCGGTCTCAAATGCCTCGTCCAGGGCCATGGTGTAGGCGCCGGGGGAATCTTTCTTGCGGCCGAATGCGCACAGGCGACAGGCGGCAACGCAAACGTTGGTCGGATTAATGTGGCGGTTTACGTTGAAGTAAGTCTTGTCACCGTGCATATGTTCGCGAACCTGATTGGCGAGCCAGCCGACGGCGAGAATGTCGCCGGTGCGATACAACCCCAGTGCGTCGTCGGAACTAAGACGCTCGCGTGCCAGCACCTTCTCGTGAAGGGGCGCGAGGCGGGAGTCGTCAGTTTGGAAGGAGTGTACGGGGGTCATTGTTCTGATCATACAAGCGGGCAGTGGGCAGTGGCTAGGGTGGTGGTGCCATTGCCAGCCCTCTGAATCTCGGGCGAGACGATCAGTGGCCCGGACCTGGGCGAAGGCGGGAAGCGAGAGAAATAAAAATAGTACGAGAGGCTAGTGGTTTGTAGTCCTGCTGGAAAAAAGTACCCCCATCCGCGAAAAGACGGATCAGGATGGGGCACCCACAGTTTTATTGTATGCGTGGCGAGCGCAGCAGCAGATCGGCGGCAAGAAAAACCCAAAACACCACAGCGATGATTCCATTCATGGTAAAGAACGCGGCGTTCAGTTTACTCAAATCGTCCTTGGATACCAGGCTGTGCTCGTAGGCCAGCAGCAGAAAAACTGCCGCCAGACCGAAAAACGCAAACTTGCCGAGGCTAAACACGAAGACCAGGGCGGCGAGCAGAACCAACATCAGCATGTGAAAGAGGCGCGCGATCCAGAGCGCGTTGCTGAGGCCGAGATAGCGGGGGATCGAATGCAATCCGGCCTGCCGGTCAAACTCCATGTCCGGGCAGGCATAGAGCACGTCGAACCCTCCCACCCAGAACGTGACCGCCGCAGTCAAGAGCAGGATGCGGGGATCGAGCGAGCCGCGCACGGCAATCCATGCGGCGGCAGGCGCGATACCCAAGGCGAAGCCCAGGGCCAAGTGAGACCAGCGGGTCCAGCGTTTGGTGTAGGAGTAGAGCAGAAGGATGGCCAGCGCTAGCGGCGACAGCAGGAACGCGAGGCGATTCAGTTGCCACGAGGCCAGCATGAACACGCCCGAGGAGAGGATGACAAAATTCCTGACGAAGCCCTCAGTAAGCATGCCGGCTGGAAGCGCGCGGGCGTGGGTGCGAGGATTGGCCGCATCGATGGAGGCATCGGCTAGCCGGTTGAAGGACATGGCTGCAGAGCGCGCGGCCACCATGGCCACGACGATCCACAAAAGCTGGCGCAGTGAGGGGACGCCACCGGCAGCCAGCATCGCTCCACAAAGTGCGAAGGGGAGCGCGAATATCGAATGCTCCCACTTGATCATTTCCAGCGTGACTCGCAGGTTTCTGAGCAGCGGCACACCACATTGTAAAAGAAAAACCGGGCCATGACCGACCCGGTGCCTTAGTAACCTTCAGCCCCTATCAACGGAACGAAACGGCATCCCTCGAGCACTTCGACGATGGCCTTGCCATCTTGCTTGCGGACCAGTTGCAACTCCTGCGCCTGCGCAGGGCCCACCGGGATCACCATTCTTCCATTGCCGGACAGCTGATCCAGAAGGCTCTGCGGCACGCTGGGAGCGGCTGCTGAAACCACTATTGCGTCAAAAGGCGCAAACTCCCGCAACCCGTGACTGCCATCGCCTACCAAAACTTTCACATTGTTCAAACCCAGGCGCGACAGAATTGTTTCGGCACCGGCGGCGAGCGTGGGGTAACGTTCAATGGAATAGACAAAGCGCGCCAGCGCTGCCAGCAGTGCCGTCTGATAACCAGAACCCGTGCCTACTTCCAGCACCGATTCCGATCCCTCCAGGGAAAGGGCCTGCAGCGAGCGGGCAATAATGAACGGCTGTGAAATCGTCTGGCTCTCGCTGATCGGAAGGGGATGGTCGCTATAGGCTTGCGATTTGAGTTCCTGCGGAACAAATTCGTGGCGGGGAATCTGCAACATGGCCGCGAGGACACGCTCATCCCGAATGCCCCGATTGCGAAGCTGGGTTTCCACCATGTGGCAGCGCCTGTATTGCTCTTCATTAGAGAAAACGCCAGCCCATGACATAGCGACCTTCAGGATGTTTCAGGTTTAGTGGGACGCCAAGCGTCTAGCGCTTGCGGCGCCGGATCTTCACATCGAAACTCACCACGCCGTTCTGGTCACGGATCGCCACGATAGACACATTCCTCGTGAGGTTGTATTCCGCGCGAATAATCTGCTGCGAGGTCTGGGCCACGTTGGTGGTGTAGGTGACTGTAAAGTTGTCTTTAACCTGCTGTTCAATTGTCAGAGCAGGACCACTCTGGGTGGGCGAAGTTTCTGTCGCCAGCCCCTGGGGGTCAATCTTGATGCGGCTGCCTCCGAACAAACGCTGCGCGCGGTTGTTCAGCGTAGCGTTCAGCGCCGCGTTCAGCAATGCACTCGATGCTTGCTGGCTGAATGCGGATTGGTTCGTTTGCTGCAGTGACGCCGACTGTTCGGTGGTTCGGCCGAAAGCCAGCAAACCGATAATGTCCGATGTGGACAGCGGCGGTTCTGAACGGTAGTTCAGCTTGGGTTTATCGGCCGGGCCGTTCATCGAAAGTGTGATCTCGTAATCGCGAACCCGGGTGGTAGCCTCTAGGTCTAGAAAAGGAATCGCCGAGCTGGCATTGCCCACGGTCGCGCCAAAAGTGACGCCGCCTCGCTCGATTCGATACTTGGTGCCGTTGAAGTAAGCTTCGCCCTCAAACACGTCGGCGCGGCCCAGCAGGACCGGTTTGGCCACGTTGCCCCTGACTCGCAGATCGGCTTCGCCCTGCAGTCGCAGTACGCTGGTCTGCATTTGCAATTCGGGTAGGGTGACCACATGCAAGTCCAGCCGAATGTTGTTGAGTACTGGATCGGTCTGAGGCAGGCCGGCCGATTGCACGCTGCGCTGGAGATAAGTTCCGAAATCGAACCCGGGCGTTACTCCGAGCTTAATCACGGTGATGTCGCCGGAGAGGAGCGATCCTGACGAACTTCCTCTCCAGTGGAGGCCAGCATTGGCGGTGGAACTGACCCCTGGTGGATAGCGCAATCGGACGACGTCCGCTTTGACTTCCACATCGAAGTTAATCTGCCGGCCAATCAAATCTGCGTGTCCGGTGAAATTTACCGTACCGCCTCCAGTTCGGGCGCTCAGGCCTTCCACGGTTACCCGGTTCTGGCTGAAGGCCAGGGTTCCGTTAAGCTCGGTGAGAGCGTTCGGAAGATTGGCGTCGGAGATTGCGCCGTTCTCCAGTTGCAGCTTCCCATTGACGAGCGGCGCATCCACTGTACCGGAGACGGTGGCATCGCCGCTCAAAATTCCGGAGCCGGTAATATCGGGGTCATAAGTCTGGATCAGCTTAAGATCGAGCTTGCCACGACCCTGGAAGTCCAGCGCCCGGCCACCTGCCAATTGCATGGATCCGCTGCCCGCTAAATCCGTGTTGTCGCCGATGAGGTGAAGGGTTTCGACCTTGAGTACCCGGCTGGAAAGGGCAAAGCGAATCGGTCCTTCATTGCGCACTTTTACTTTTTCCACATCCGCAGTGAAGTCGGTCAGGTTGCCGACAATGCTGATCTGCTCCGGACGGCGAAGTGGTCCTTCGACCAGGAGATTGCCAGCCACCGCAGAGTGGCCACTGACGCGTCCGCGCAGGTAGCTTTCGAGAAAGGAATCCACGTCGAGACGCGTGAAGTGAAAATCGATGTGAGCGGGCCAGTCGTCGCGCAGCCGGATGTTCCCGTCCATCTGCAGCTCCGCATTCTGGAATTCGGAATGCCCAGTCAAATGCAGATCCTCGCCGTGCGACACCGCGTTCAACAGGTAGTCGCCGAGCACTTCCCCGTTAAATGCTAGTCCCCGAAGGCGGAGATCAGCGTTCACCTGAGGCTCGCTGGTGGTTCCGGAGGCGTGGGCGGAGAAATCCAGCTTGCCGGCGATGGCGATGCGCGAACGCTCCAGCGGTGCGATCTGTGCCAGATCAAAATTCGTGCCGTTCAAGCTTAGCTGAATGGTGTAGGTTGACGTGTCATAGGCGCCACTGCCAGCAACCCTCGATTCTCCGCGGGCAATATGCAGATCTTTGAAAAGGAACTGGCTTCCATTGAGTTCCAGCGACGCGCTCGCCGAATCAACCGCGACGCCTTGGATGGAGCTGTGCGATAGGATGACCTTCGCTTGGCCTTGCGGCTTCGCGACGGTTCCAGAGACTTCCCCGCTGGCATCCAGTGTTCCGGTTACGCTGTAGTTAAATCCAGCCAGGCCGGCTGTTGCTGCAGCATCCGCATTCTGTATCTCCAGACGGAAGGTGAGCTGACTTTGGGGGGCGAGCTTCCAGTCCACTAATGCTGCGCTGCCGTCCAATTTCAAAGTTGACGCTCCATCCTGCAGGACGGCGCTATGCAGGGTAAGGTTGCGGGCTGAAGCTTGAATGTTGGCGGCGAGAAAATCCCAATGAACGGGTTCGGTGTGGGTTCCACGGGCCACTGTGGTATCGAAATCCTCGACTTGCAGATTGCCCGCCAGTAGTACGCGGGAGAGGTTGCCGGAAGCAGTCCCATTGAAGGCTGCGTGTCCGTGAATACTGAAAGGGGGGCCCGCTGGGAAAAGTTCTGCGATTATTGGCTGCCATTCTCTGAGGTCAGTAGTTGCGAAGGAAAATCTTAGAGCAGATGAAGAGGTTAGCGCGCCTGAGGCGCGCAACTGGGTTGCAGGTGTAGAGGCTTGCAGGTTGCCGATTTGCAACTCACCGCTCCCCGCGTTGTAGCTCGCGTCTGCGCTTGCGGTCAATGGAATCTGGCCCACAGACAGCCGGGCTGGATACGCGACCGCGGCGGTAATGCTGGCCTCGGCATAACGAATGGACTGCCTCCACCTCATCTCGGAGGTGCCCGACACATTCCCGGCCAGCTTGATTTCTTTGAGTGTGCGGAACTGCGGTCCCAGGCCGGCCAGCACTTCGGACAAAGCCACATCTTTCACTCGTATCTTGATGTCGCCTCGCTGTTCCGCCTTCGAGGTCAACCCTCGCTTCCGTGAAGCTTGCCAGCCGGAGATTTCCGCGTCCGAATTGAAACTTCCGTGCAGCAGACGGCCTTCGACTTTCGAAAGCAGAATCTTCTGAGGATCAATTCCGAAATTGCCGGAAGCGGAAACTTCTTTGGCGGAGAGAGTCTTGTCTTGGAAAAACAGATCGCTCACTCCGAATTTGCCCGATGAAGAGAAGGTATGTCCCGACCACGAACCGCTTCCGGTCAGCGAGAGCTTTCCGGCCTTGAGCTCTGACTCGCGTGCAACCACGCCGGCCTGAGTCAGGTCCAGAAGGATATCGTAGGTTACTTTAAAAACAGGGTTGGCAAAGTCCACCATGTTTCCGCTGGCTTGAAGCAGTGAGCCCTCTGAGATGGCTTTCAGTGAGCTGACCTGAATTCCCGTCCGGTCAAGAGTAAACAACGCCTGCCCGGACCACGCCACCGGGCGATAGCCATCGAAATGTGTCTGTGCCGCACCAATCTCCAGCTTGCACGTATATCTCCGGTGCAGAAACGAGTAGTCCATGCTGGCGGAAACGTCGTTTGCCGTGAAATCCAGCGGCAAGCTTCGATCCTGCCACAGCACTTCTCCGCGATGGACTTCCAAGTGGTCAACCGAAATGGCAAACACTTTTTCGAAACCGGCCCCGCCCTGCTGCGCCGGAGTGGGACGGTTCGTGCTGCCATCGGGATAGAAAATGATGTGGACAACGGGATGCTGCAGGGTCACGGAGTGAAAGCCGATTGTCGCCCCCAGCACCGAGGAGAGGTTTACCGTTACGATCAGGCTGTCCACATGCACATAAGGGGCCTCGGCGGCGGACTCCCGTCCGTGAATTGTGAGGTCGCGGACTTCCACCTGAAAACGCAGTGGGACTATGTGAAAACTCCCGAGTTCCGCCCGTCCCCCTGTAGCCCGCTCCATGGCAGTGATAAGGCGTCCGCGAACCAGTTGCTGGAACGAGGCAGTCGTCACGTACCAGAGAAGACCCGCCGACAGGAGCAAGAAAAGCATGTTGGCGAAGAAGAAATAGCGCCCGATTCTACGCAGCCGCTCCATCGGCTTGATCATTGTCCCAGGCCTTGCGTTTCGGAATCGGAAACAAACATCCGGATCTGGGCTTGCGAATGCAAGCTTTCCAGCCAGGAACTCAGCAACTGGTTCATCTTCTCTTGAGTCAGCAGCTCGCGGATCTTTGGAGTCGCTTGTTGAAGGCTGAGCGACTGGCCGCCAGTAGCTTGCGAGGCAAGATGCTCTCTGTAGTACGCCGCGACTGCTGCCGCATCTACCTGAATGGAAGGGCGCAGGTGGGCGTCGACTAGCCGCAATTGAGAGAGTTCAAGTGCAATGTGGTTCCTTATGTCTCCTTCGGTAAGGTGGTCGCTTACCAGCGCCGCCAGCCAAGCCTGAGGGCCATGGTCACGAACATAGTCGCTCTTTACCGCTTCGATTTGCTTCTCAACTTCTTCGGGGCTGGCGGGCGTAAGTTCAGCCGTGCCCATCTGTTCGTGCAGCAACTCCTGATCAATGAGCCGGTCGAGAGCGCCTTTGCGGTCCTGTGGCGTCACCGCCTCGAACCGTCGCCCGGCAACAAAGCATTCGTATCGTACTTCATCCTGCCAGTCGCTCTGCAAGATGACGTGCCCGTTCACGGTGGCGACAATGCGATCGAGCACTTCACCCGCATATAGTACCGGCACAACAACGAACAGGAACAGTGCGAAAATCGCAGTACTCGGCATCATCAGAATGTCTGCCCAATACTAAAGTAAACGTTGAAAGGGCTGGCTTGTTTCGTTCCCGTGAACGTATAAGTTGGGTTCTGTTGAGTCGAACTTGGGCCTGACCCAAAACTTGGATAAACGGTCGGATTGAGGTTATAGCCCAGGTCAAACCGCACTGGGCCCACTGGTGTTTTGTAGCGAACGCCTAGACCGATCGCGTGCGAAATATAGTCGTACGTACACTGCATCGCAGGCTGCGCCGAAGCTGGTCCTTCTGAAGTCGAGGCTTGTGTGCATAGCGCCGTATTCTGGTGCCAGTGCAGCAGACTATTCAGCATGTGCCTGCCGTCGGTAAACACGTTCCCCATGTCATGAAAGATTGCGAAGCTCAGGTTGTCCTGGACCCAGGGAAGCGTAGGCGGAGGAAACCGCACTTCGAAATTGTTCAGGAATAAAGCTGAGCCTCCGGTGGGAAAGCCTGTCGTCGGGTCACGCGGTCCGGCCTGATTCAATCCGAAACCGCGGTGCGAGTTGCCGCCTCCCATAAAAAAGCGTTCCGGCAACGGAATAAGAGTGGGGGTCCCAGACGTGACTTGGCCGGGCTGAGTAATGATGGTGCCGCCAAAAGGGTTTTCCACTCCCACCCGGGTGGAGCGGGCAAACACCAACTGGCGTTTCTGCTGCTTTCCGAAAGGGTAATACGTGGAATTTTGCACGAGAAGGCGGCTAAAATCAGCTTGCGAACCGAAATAGTGGCCGGCCACGCCTGCATCGACGGTGATGTAACTTCCCCCGGTCGTCTCCAGTTTGTTGTCGCGCCGGTCCCGAATGTATCCGAAGCCGGGCTCTCCCACTCGAACCGGCAGGGAGAGCAGGGGGACGAGATGGGGATCAATTTGTATGTTGCTGGCTTTGACCAGGCGATAGTTGAAGCGGTAATTCATGGTGCTGACTGGTTCGCCGTTCAGGCGTTGGCTGATCACTTGTCCAACTTGCGCGGCGCCTTCCAGCCGCTGCGAGGTGAACGTGGTCACGTCTAGCGTGTGGTCGAAAAATCCGGTGAAGGTCAGGTTCAAGCTCTTCATAGCTGATCAGACCTCTCTGCTGCAACCGACCGACCCTCGATTCAAACGTAATGGTGTGCGCGCGACCAAGAAAATTGAGGCGCGACACATCCAAGGACGCAAGCGGACTAACCCCCGAAGCCCCCAGCGGCTGCTTATTGTTGGTGCTGCCGGGCTGGCCGGTCTGAAACTCAAAGCCGAGGCCGTAATTAAACGTGTAGCGCCTGGCCTCCTGTACCTGCACCAGCACATTCTTGCGCTTCTCAGTGCCCTCCGGATTCTGCACCGCAGTGTCCACCTGACTGAAAATGCCCAAGTCGTAGAGCTTCTTTTGAGTGTCTAGGAGATCAATCTGGCTTAGATCATCATTCGCCCTGACCTGAAGTTCGTGATTGATGACATAGGGCTTGGTAAACTCGCGGCCGGACACCAGCACTCGATCCACGTAAAACCGCTCGCCTTCGTGGATGTTGAAGGTGACGTCCATGAGATTGTCGGCGGCGGGCTTGGCTGTAGCCTCGAAGGTGGCGTTAGGAAATCCATTATTGAAGTAGTAATTCAATAGATGGTCGCGGTCCTCGGCGATAAGGGAATCGGAAAATGGCTGGCCGGGCATGGTGTTCAAAACCGGAAATGGATCCTCTGGAATGTTCGTGTTATTCCCTGTGATCTGGAACTTCCCTACCAGCGTCCTCGGACCCTCATTGATTCGAATGTGGACCGCGATCCAGTTCCTTCTGCCGCGGTAGCCGTCTTCGACTTCACTTTCAATCTTCGCCTGGGAGTACCCGTTGGCGTGATACTGATATTCCATCTGACGGATGTCTGCCCGCAGCAGTGCCTGGCTATACCGCCCATGCGGAAGCAGGACGCTGGCTTCCTGCACCTGCATTGCGGCACGCAAGTCTTCGACTCGCGAGAAAGTCTTGTTTCCCGTGATTTCCACTTTCGCGACTTTGTGTTTTTGGCCGGCTACGATTTTATAGGTCACGCGCAGTTCATTCTGTTTCGGGTCGGACTCGCGACGCAAATCAACCGCGGCATCAAAATATCCGCGCGACTGCATATGGTTGAGGAGATTGCGCTGGCCCTCGTTAAGCAGATCGTCGTCGAGCGCGCCCTCCTCGTACACCGGCACGCTGCGCTTCACCGTCCCTTTGCTAAGCCTGAATCCTTCGACAGTGATCTTCACCAATGGCCCGGGTTCGATCTCGAAGGTGTAGTCCACCGTGTTGCTCGTCGGCACATACTTCTTCTCTGCAATGCTCACCTGCGCCAACCAGCGGTTTTGCTGCTGATACTTCTTTCGAATTCTCTCGATTGCGTTAGAGGCTTTTTGTGCGGACACAATGTCAGTGGGATGGAGGTGAGCGATGTTCTCAATCTGGCCAGGCGAATAGAGACTCTTACCCTGGACGGCGATGTTGCCTACCCGCGCCGGATCTCCGGGGTGAATGTGGAAAGCGACTTCGACCTGCTGGATCGCGGGATTTTGCTGCTCCGAGTGGGTGATCGCAGAACGATAGAAGCCGTTTTCTTCCATGAGACGCTGGATATTGGCAAGAGCGCGGTCCATTTTGTCGGAAGCGTAAAGCTCACCCAACTGCAATTTTGAGGCATTCACAATCTGCGAGTCAGACGGCTTTCCTGGCCCACCGTCTACGCTGACTCTTCCCACAAAGAAATTGGGGCTGGTCACAAAAGAGAGGATGGCTTTGCCATCGGCGGAACGCTCACACTCGGCTCTTAAGTCCGCGAAGCGGCCGGTCGCAAAAAGTGCGCGCAGGCTGTCCCGCAGTCGCCCGCGATCGAGCGATTCGCCTTCATGAAGAGGCAGTGAGTCGCGCAGCGCTTTCTGGTCCTGATCGCTGACCCCCAAAAATACAATCCGTCCCACTGCGCTGCCCCAGCAGTCGGAGTCTTTTTCCAATTGAGCGCTGGCCGGCGCAGTGTATGTATCAGCGCCACCAGCTTGCGCAGGGCAAAGCTTCCCCGCCAGCAGAAACGAGGCAATTGCAACTACCGCACAGCCACGGGTGAGACCCTTTCTAAGCAATAAAACTCCTGCGCACGCTTTCGAGAAAACGACCAAGTTGGATGGGACACAAGGCCACGCTCGTTGCGCAGACCGCGAGTCACCGCCACTTATAATAAATCTCAGGCTCAATGCCCGCAGTGGGTGCGCTGGTTCGCCGGCATTGGCCCTTATCCCGGCAGTTAAGGTAATGCTCTGATGAAACCCGAACTCGACGAAAGATACTCGCGGCAAGTGCTGTTTCCCGGCCTTGGCGCCGCAGGCCAACGGCGACTGATGGATGCCCGCATAGCCATTGTAGGCTGCGGAGCCACCGGTTCGGCGCTGGCTTCACTGCTGGCGCGGGCTGGCGCTGGAATGTTGCGCATCATTGATCGTGATTACGTGGAGGCCAGCAACTTGCAGCGGCAGACTCTATTTGACGAAGCCGACGCCGCCGACTCGATGCCCAAAGCAATCGCGGCCTGCCGGAAAATCGCAGGTTTCAACTCGCAGGCGGTTGTCGAAGCGCAGGTCAGTGATTTACGCCCGGAAAACGCGGACGAACTGCTGTGCGCCGTTCATCTAATCCTTGACGGCACCGACAATTTTGAGACGCGGTACCTGGTAAATGACTACGCGGTGAAGAATTCCCTGCCTTGGATTTACACCGCCGCGGTGGGAGCTTATGCCATCACCATGAACGTGATCCCCGGTGAAACCGCATGCTTGAGCTGCGTTTTCCCGCAGAGTCCAAGCGGAGTAATCGAAACTTGTGAGACGGCAGGGATTTTGAATTCCGCGGTGAACTTCGGCGCGTCCATCGCTGCCACCGAAGCGATTAAGTTGCTGACCGGCGCAAAAGAAAAACTAAGGCGCACCCTGCTGTCTTATGATCTTTGGCGAAATGAGCGTGCGGAAGTTTCCGCTGCTAAACCGAGGCCTGACTGCCGGACCTGCGGACGGAGGGAGTTTCTTCATCTGGCCGGAGAAGGCCGCCCACATATCACGCTCTGCGGACGGAACTCGGTCCAGATTCACGAGCACGATCGTCCGATTGACTTGGGCGAAATGAGCGAGCGACTCAAGCCCTACGGCAGCGTGCGTCACAATGCCTTCGTGCTTAAGTTCTGGAAAGAGCCGTTTGAGATGACACTCTTTCCGGACGGCCGCGCAATCATCAAAGGCACGACTGACACCGCCGTAGCAAGGAGCCTATATGCCCGCTATGTGGGAAGTTGAAGGTCTCAAGGGTGCAGTCGCATCTTCGCTACGGCCTTACAATTCCTCTGCAGTTTTGCCGCAACTGTTTGCACTGCAGGCCAGCTTTAATCTGATCTACCGCTCGCAGAAATCTGCATCAGCAACCAAATCTGCCGGAAAGAGGGGCAAATCTCACGGAAAGAGTTAAGGCGGCGCGGACTGGCATTCCACATGCAACCTGGAGACCAGCAGTCCCAGGAGGGTAGAATGCGTCTATTCACAGTTCTCTGTGCGGCTTTGTTTCTTTCCAGTCCGGCTCTGGGCCAGACGCCCAATGTTCGGGGTTGTGCAGGATACTACGGCTGCGGGCCGTTTGTCCCGCTGGTTACCACTCCGGTTGTCTCACTGCAAACGATTTCTCCTTCTCCACTTGGAGCCCAAAACGCTACGACCGGATTGATTGCAGGAGCGAGGAATTCCACGCTCTCCATGGTTGACGGGAATACCAGCTCGGTCTATACCCAGGCGGTTTGGTATTCCGGAGGGGGCGCGCCCGTGATTTCAAGCCCCGCTGTCTCGCTTGAAGTCAGGCCGTTACATCGAGGCGAAATGCGTGGGGAGATGCGGATGGAACGCCGCGAACATGAACACGCCGAGGCGGGCTCGCGGAACTGGCTCTACTTCTCTTCTGCGCAAGAAACCTCAAGTCCAGTGGAAGCTTCCGCCGCAGCCAAAAGCGGCAGAAAAGCCACGCGTACCATCACCAATCAGGATATTGATCAGGAAAACCAGAAGACCGGAATGGTGAAGTACGACGGCAAGACCGAAGAGATCAAGTAGATTTGCCGGACGGGTGTGGCGCGGGCGCCCTCGCCCGCGTCTCTCCGTCACCCTTTTTCACCGACGCAGCAAACTCTCCAGCACATTGAAGAACTCCGGATAAGAAATCACCGCGGCATCGGCGCCGCTGATTTCCGTTTCTCCCTCCGCCCGCAAAGCCGCCACTGCGAAGGCCATGGCGATGCGATGGTCTCCGAAAGAATCCAGCGAAGCTCCGTGAAGTTTCTGGCCACCGGGAATTCGCAGACCGTCGTCGAATTCTTCCACCTCGGCTCCCATCAAGCGCAGGTTGGTCGCGACTGATGCTATACGGTCGGATTCCTTTACCCGGAGTTCGCGTGCGTCGCGAATTTCGATTCCGTCGGAAGTGTAGGGAGCAATCGCGGCCAACACCGGGATTTCGTCGATCAGCGCGCCAGCGTCTCCTTCGACGATGCGCACACCTTTCAGATTCCCGCCCTGTACGAGCAAAGTTCCCACCAGCTCGCCGTGCTGTTCTTCCAGTTCGCTCATCGTGATGCGAAGTCCAAGGCCCATCAGCACATCGAGGAGACGAGCGCGTGTAGGATTCAGGAGCAAGGCCGGGACGGAAAGCTGCGAGTCGGGGAAAAGCGCTGCCGCACACAGAAAAAACGCAGCGCTCGAAATATCGCCGGGAACCGTAGCCTCGATCGCGTGAAGCTTCTGGCTGCCGCTGATGCTGACTTCCCTCATGCGGCGATCAACCTGTGCGCCGAAAGCTTGCAGCGCCAGTTCGCCGTGGTCGCGAGTCTGAATCGGCTCTTCGATGCGAGTAGTTCCGTCGGCAAAGAGACCCGCGAAGAGAAGCGAAGTTTTCACCTGCGCGCTGGCGACGGGCAGCTTGTAGTCGATCGCCTTCAGCCGCCCTCCGGTAACTCGCAGCGGCGGACGGCCGCCGTTAGCGGCTTCGATCTTCGTGCCCATCATTTCGAGCGGCTGGATGATTCTGGCCATCGGCCGGCGGGAGAGCGATTCATCTCCGGCCAGTTCGCTGCTGAATTCCTGCCCAGCAAGAATCCCGCTCAACAGGCGAATGGTCGAGCCGGAGTTTCCGCAATCGAGTGGAGCGCGAGGCGCCTGCAACTTCGCGCCGCGTCCGTGGATCACAACCGAACCGCCGTTTTGTTCCCAATTCACACCCAGGGCGCGCAAGCATCCGAGCGTGCTGGCGCAGTCGGCGCCGGTCGAGAAGTTCTCCAGCCTGGTTTCGCTTCCGGCGATCGCGGCCAGCATCGCGTAGCGATGCGAGATGGATTTGTCTCCGGGCAGGCGGACTGATCCCGAGAGGCCCTTGGCGGGGCGAATGACGACAGATTTGTTTTGGGACATTCCTCTTTCACTATAAAGGAATCGGTTTTGTTGGGCGATTCTGCCGGAGTACGCTCGCCCTCACAACTCGCTCTTCGCGCCGAGGTTCGCCGACAGACTTCGAAAAACGCTTGGCAACCTCTGGTTCCATTGATTCCAGTCATGGCCGCCAGGCCCGGGAACGTACTCATGTCGAAAATGATACTGATCGAGCAGCTTCGCAAATTTTCGGTTTGCGGGCAGCAGACCTTCTTGTTCGCCGCAGGTGAGAAAAATGTAGGGAGCCTGTGTTGCATCGACATTCCGGACTAGCACGTAGGGATCGTTATCGTGTCGGTTTTTACTCCCCCAAGCCCCAAAAATCGAGCTGTGCTCGCGCCACTGCCCAATCCGCTTAATGGAGAATGGCCTGCTCGGAACATCAATTGCTGGACTCAACGCACCTGCAAACACAAACAAGTCGGGATGTCTTAGGGACAAGTTGATAGCGCCAAAGCCTCCCATCGAAATACCGATAACCGCGCGGTTCGACCTCCCCACAGCGGCTGGAAACCTGCCCTCAACGTCTTCGATTAGATCTTTGACAATGTAGTCTTCATAGCGGTCTTCAGGTCGCTCGGCGGAGTTGGCGTAGTAGGAGGAGTTACCCTCCGGCATAACAAGGATCAGTTCTTGCTCAGCAAACCCGGCGACATCAGAGTCATTCGTCCAGTCACGAAGGCCTCCGCCGCCTCCGTGAAGCAGGTACGCTACGGGCAACTTTTGTCCTGGCACAATGTTCGCGGGAAGTACCACGCGGTACGGCATATCGCGCTTGAGTGCTAGGCTGTGAAACGTCACGTCGTGCATGACCACCTTCGGAGTCAGGCGAGGATGGTCAGGCGGCGTCTTCGCTTGTTTTCGGTTGCATGAGGCGAACAAGAGCGCACACAACAACGCGAGGAACCGCAGACTAAGAATGTTTTTCACAGTCGAAAAAGTCAACACTACTCCCAATGCGAAGGCTGAGGAAGTTCCGGAATGGTTTCTCCACCCTTGCATGGTGGACCCTGCGGTGAGGCGGTGTCGAGGGTCTTCCTAATCGTCCTTAACGTCAGACGCGGTGCACAGAATCCAGGAACTGCCGCAACAATCTCCCCACCTCTTCCGGCTGCTCCCAAGGCGAGTAGTGCCCGGCTTTGGCGACCACCCTCATTTGGCTTCCGGGAATTTTCTGCTTCATCAGTTCAGCTTCGGGGAGGCCAGTCATTAGGTCTTCGTCTCCGGTGAGGATGAGGGTGGGCACGGTGATAGTCTTCAGCGTGGAAACGGAATCGGGACGTTCGGCCATGCCGCGTTGCACTCCGGCGACATTTTCGGCGGACATTTTGCGCATCATGCGCAGCGCGCCTTCGACCAGGTCGGGACGCGAGCGGCGGGTGGTTTCGCCTAAGAGTTTCGGGATCATGCTTTCGAAAAACGGTTCAGTGCCGCGCCGCAACACGTCGTCTGCAGCCTGCAGGCGACTGGCGCGGGCTTCGGGGGTATCGGCCTGAGCCTTGGTATTGCATAGGACGAGGGCGGTCACGCGGTCGCGAAAGCGGCGCCAGAATTCGAAAATTGCATATCCACCGATGGAGACGCCGATCAGCGGAGCGCGGTCGGCTAGGGCGGTGTCCATTACGCGGGCAACGTCAGCGGCGTGCTTTTGTATGGTCGCGCAGCCTGTGCCGAGCGACGATTCTCCATGCCCGCGCAGGTCAGGCATGATCAGCCGGTAACGCGATGCCAGCCTCCTTGCCACTGGCTGCCAGAATTGGTGATGGGCGGGAAAAGGATGCAACAGGACGACTGATGGTCCGGTGCCGGTAACGACGTAGAAGACTTTGGCGTCGTCGCTGGTGATGCGGTGCATGCCGCGATTATATGGGGGCGGAAACTAAACGGCGCGCAGAAGCCATGCCCGCTGCTCTTACGGGTTCGTAACCTGCTGTCCCGTTGTCGCTTGCGCCGCAAGCATGTAAGGCTCTTCGGGCATCACGATCCAGGCGATTACGTATCCCAGGAAACCGACCCCGGTCATAAAAGCCATAATCAGCCAGACCACGCGGACGAGGGTAACATCCAGGTCAAAGTATTCTGCCATACCCATACACACGCCGGCGACCTTGCGCCCTTCGCGGGGACGAACCAGCCGCTTGCGAGAAATTAACCCGCCAACGCGGGTTCCACAATACGCACACACATTGGCATCATCCTGAATGGACTTGCCGCAATAGTTGCAATACATGGTGCCCTCCACAGGGGTAGGATACGCCGAAACCGAGCTGGAAGTTCCAGGGAAAACCTGAGTGCCTCCCCTAACTCCCATCATATGGCGCTTTCATTCTCTTCCGCGCGGTTTCGGCGAGGGTTGAGTTGGAGTCCGCCGCGACCGCAGCTTCATATCTCTTGACCGCCAGATCGCGCTTGCGCAACAGGTCGTACATTTCGCCGGCACTGAGGGCGGATTTCTGTGCCGTCTCCGGATCCGGCTTCAACACCTGGGTCATGAGGTCATAGGCAGCAGCCGCGCCCGCGTAGTCCTTGTGACTGCGCAGCAAGTCCCCCAGCGCTACGGCAGCGATTTCATAATGCAAGCCGACATACCGTCCATTGCGGCCGTCCTGCCAAACTCGATGATAGACGGCTTCAGCGTCACGGTCCTGACCCTTGGCGCGAAGCAGATTCCCTTCCTCCAGGGCAAACAAAACGTTGTGAGGATATAGCGGCTCCAGCGACCGTAGAATCTGCAACCCTTCGTCGAAGCGGCGCTCGCGGCGCAGGAACACGACCAGAAGGATTTTTGCGTCAACGCTGGTCTCGCCGTTGGCGGCGGCAGCCTGGTGCAGATACTCCAGGCCTTTCTCCTTGTTACCGCCAAGTCCAACTACGGACGAAGCAGCCTTCACGCCCCAGGGCAGACTTCCGACAACATAGTTGTGCGCGCCTACGATGAGTTTCGCGTCCAGGTTGTGGGGATCGAGTTCCAGCACCTTCTCATGGTCGTGGCGGGCAGCCACCGCATTGCGCAAAGCCGAAAACCATGCCCGCTCAATCAAAGCGGTGTAGGTGGCGAATTCAGCGCGCGTCACCCCGCGGGAATACAGTGCGCTCGCGTCTTTTGGGTTGGCCTGGAGTCCCTTCTCCTCCATCGCCAGCGCCTTATTCACTAGGGACTTTATCTGGTCGCAACTCCGCGGATCAGCGGCGCGATGGCGAGTGTCCACAAAACTGTCATTCGCATAGTCGGTAGCACTGAGCGCACCGATGCGATAAAGCTCGTGAAATAGCACCACCGTCAGCAGGTGATTCACTGCGTCGGGATCGTCCGGATGACGCTTTTGGATAAGGGTGAATTCCTGGATCGAGGGGTCATAATCCATATTGTAGAAGTGATCGAAGGCGGCAGCATCTAGCGGGTCCGCCGAGCGGAAGGCAAGCTTCTCGTGGAGGTTGACTGTGGGGAATTTGTTGGCGGGGGGTTGTTGCCCCTGAGAATGTTGTCCCTGTAGGCGCTTTCCAGACAGACATAGAAACAGCGCGGCTGCCAGGCACAGTCGCAATGTGGTAGGCGGAAGCAAGGGGTTGGAGGCTCTCAGAAGCTGACCATTCAAGTGTACGCGAGACGCTTGGCACACGCCGAATCAAGAGTGCGCGCACCAGAATCTTTGCACTGTGCGGGTAATTCTTTCTCTGTATGTTCGCCGACATGCGCCCATGGGTGAAAGTTAACCTTATGTAAACATTGCAGTTGTTACGTCCAGCCTTTGGTCACAGGGTTGCCTAATACAGTTCAAGGATTTCACCATGCCTGACGTCTTTCACGAAGCACAACACGAGTTTTGGCGCCCGCCCGCACACCAATCAGCCACAGTCACGATTCTCGCCGATGCCTGTCGCCGGTGTGGGACTGAGTTCATGGTGGGGGCAGCATTCTGCCACCTTTGCGGCACCAGCCGGCATCGCGCCGACGCGCCTCCCCGGCGAAACTGGACCAAGAATTTTGAGGTCGTGAGCGCGCTCGAGCTTGCCAAGATCAGGAACTGGTTGGGCCTGCCACTGCCTTCGCTGTGTGCGTTCCTGATCGGAGTCGGCTTCCTCATCGTCGCGCTTACTATGGGTCTAATGAGTGTGCACGATTATTCAGACTTTGAAGCCATCCAGCTCTGGCGAATCCAGTGGCTGATGGCGGCCTGCGCGGCCTTCCTGGCTGGAATCCTTCTGAAGAGCCGGAAGCCGGAGAACTAGTCCTTCCCCGAAGCCAGTTTCTTGACCATTCCCTGCGCCCGTGGATGGTTTTTCATCTGGTACATGTGGTTGACCGGTCCCACGCCTTTGCCAATCGGATACCCGTTGGCGATGGCTGCGGTCACATAAACCTTGGCCAACAGCACCGCCATGGAAAGAGGCCTTTCCTGAGCCAGTTGGCAGGCGATGGTGGTGGAAAACGCGCAGCCAGTGCCATGGGTGTTGGTAGACGGCAAAAAGTCTGACTTGAAGATCTGCACGTATTGATCTTTCACGCTCAACAGATCAATCGCCTTTTCCAAGTGACCGCCGGTGACCACGACCCCTTGGGCACCCATCTCCTGCAATCGCTGTGCAGCCACCTTCGTATCTTCTACGTTTTCAATCACTACTCCGGTCAGCGTAGTCGCTTCGTGCACATTTGGGGTAATGACGGTGGCAAAGGGAAGAAGCCTTTCCTTTAGGACGCTAACCCCGGCCTGGTCCAGCAGACTGGCGCCAGAGGAGGACTTCAGGATGGGATCTAAAACGACGTTGGGAAGTTTGGCCCTTTCCAGAAACTGGGCTACCCGGGAGGCGATGTCACCCGACCCCAGCATCCCGATGTGCACCGCAGAAACCTTCATGTCACTGGCTAGCTCGTCCAAGGTATCTGTAAAGAGGCCGGGATCAACCGGGAACACCTGCCGAACCCCGGCCGTGGACTGGACGGTCATTGCCGTAATCGCAGCTATCCCATAGCAGCCGTGGGCAGCGATGGTCTTGATGTCGGCGGTCACCCCGGCACCCGACGAGGGGTCGAACCCGGCAATCGTCAGCACCACCGGTGCAGTTTGGGACATAGAGGGAATCTATCGGAAATGGTGCCGCTTGCAAAATTCTTTAGTACGAGGGCGAACAAGAGTACCAGACCGAGGGCCTGTAGGCCATGTGGCCCGAGTGCTGTTGTCCGGGCGGCTGGGTGAGCGAAAGCTACTTTCGATTGATTCACGGATTCAATGCCATCGGGGTCCAATGTAAGTTGTTGATAGTAAGTTAGTTATATTCGATTACCGTAAGTCGATGAAAAAACAATTGCGAAAATATTGCACGAGTGGCTGCCAGCCGGTTACTGACCAATACATCACTAGGCATGTCATTCTCGCACAGACACATACCTCTCCGGGTTGGCTTTGCAGACAGGTTACTTCATCTATCTATAACTATTCTAAAGGACTTATACGCATAATCCTGCATTGACAGGCAGCTTCCCGGCCTCTAGCCTTTGAAGACTGCGCGCACTCGTGCATGAGGAGAAAACTTTGACGATGGAGCGGATCTGATGCGAAGACGTATAGCTCAAAGCTTGGCGATGGCATTACTCGTCGGCTTGGGAGCGGCTCAGGGGCCAACCAGCTCGGTGTCGGCTAACTTGAGGACTTCAGATAACCCCAGATTGGCGCTTCCGGCGATGCGGTCCCACGCGCGTCCTTACCAAGTGGGTACTGCTTCCTGGTACGGAGAGGATTTTGAGGGTAAACCTACGGCCAGTGGGGAACCTTTCAATATGTACGATCTTACAGCGGCCCATCCCAGTCTTCCCTTGGGAACCTTGGTCAGAGTTACGAATCTGCGTAATCGCCGGGCAGTTGTGGTGCGCATTAACGACCGTGGGCCGATTGTGCCGGGGCGGATTATTGACGTTTCCTACAGCGCTGCCAAGGTATTGAAGTTTCAAACCCAGGGAATCCAGCGCGTACGACTGGATGTGGTCGCGGCCCGGAAGCCCGCAACAACGATGGCGTTGCTGCGTGAGCCGGTGCTGGTTCGGTGACGTAGATTGAGAAACTGGGAAATTTGGAAATTGAGGAATTCCAAATCCGTCTGACCAACGCGGTCTTTCAAAACCCTCAATTACCAAATTTCCTATTCTGCCTTAAACTCATTTAAGAATGCTCTCCCCACGTGAGCGGCTGATTGTCGCGCTCGATGTTTCTTCTGCGAAAGAAGCCCAGAAAATTGTTTCCAGTCTTGAGGACTCAGTACAAATCTACAAAGTTGGCATGCAGCTTTATACTGCCGAGGGGCCGCAGATTCTCCGGGACCTGGTGGCGCCTGGCCGCAGAGTCTTCCTGGACCTGAAATATCATGACATCCCAAATACTGTGGCGGCGTCAGTGCGCGAGGCGGCCCAGCTCGGCGTCAGCATGTTGACCGTGCACGCCGCTGGCGGGACCAAAATGCTGCAAGCGGCGGTCGAGGCTGGGCGGGAGAAAAACTCGGGTCTGCAGGTCCTCGCCGTCACCGTGCTCACCAGTATGGATGACCAGGACCTAAACGAAATCGGAGTGCACGGCCAAGTTGTCGATCAAGTGCTGTGGCTCGCTTCCCTGGCGCTTGAGGCTGGATGCGGAGGGGTGGTGAGTTCCGCGCGGGAAGTCAAAACATTGCGCGCAAAACTGGGAAGTGATTTCCTTGTAGTCACGCCGGGAGTGCGACCGGCTGGCGCTGCGCATGGAGATCAGGCTCGTGTAGCGACTCCAGCCGAGGCCATCGCCGCCGGAGCAACCCACGTTGTGGTGGGAAGGCCGATTACCGCGGCAGCGAATCCAGCGGCGGAAGCGGCAAAGATTCTGCAGGAACTGGGAACGTAGCCATCCGAGTTGCAGACTCAAAACCTGTGCGTGGCATTTCCAGCGCCAAGGCGCTCGCCATCCTTCGCCTCTCAATAGGCATTCTGTTCCTGATCTTTGCCGAATACAAAGTCTTCGGAACTCAGTTCACGCTGGGCGGGGGATTTCAGTTCTGGATCAACCGCTTCTTGGAAAACGGCGCCTATCCATTCATGGTGCCGGTGCTGAGGAATTTCGTTCTGCGGCACGCCACGCCAATCGCCTTCCTGGTAACCTACAGTGAGCTCGTGATCGGAGCGGCTCTTGTGCTCGGGCGTTTCGTGCGCGCGGCCAGCGTCTGCGGCCTGATTTACATGGCCACATTACTGTTCTCGTCCAACTATCCCGGCGCACATGCCCCTTTGTGGCAGTACTTCGGAGCTTCGCTCAACCATCTAGTGCTGGCGCTTTGCTTTGCAGCGTTTGCGATTACCAGAGTCGAGAAGAAGTGACTCGGAATTCTGCCAAACTTCCTCGGGTAGCGATGCACGACACTTCGGACGAGTGCCAGCCTAGAGCTTCTCGCAAAATTCGCAGGCCGAGCAGGAAATGAAGACGCCGCCAGGGACGCCGCGTTCGCGGTCCTTGACCCGCTTGACTATGCGCGTAGGCTTGCCGCACTTGGGGCAGTCGGTGCTCTTGGTGGTGTCCATTACTTTTTTGCGGTCAGCAGTCTTGGCGATCTTGGCCATTGATTCTCCCAGATTTTTTTGGTGTGAGTCCATTTTACCTTATGAGAGCAGGCAGCACTCAGCCACCGCTCTTTAAGGCGTCATCCGATAGCAACCGCTTTGGCTGAATGCTGACAGGTGATGTTGATGGATGAAAGCTGACTGCTATTCATGAATCCGATTTCTTCCATCCAATTTTCGGAATTGACTCAGGAACTGCGGCCACGTAGGCTACTCTCTCATGCTGGCCCGGCACCATCACCACCACCATCACGCGCATAGCGCGGCGGGGGGCGTGTGGGGCTGAGTTAGGACAGCAAGACACAGGATTCAAGGCCCGCTGACCCCCAAAGTTCAGCGGGCTTTTTGTTTGTATCCACCACGGGAGACACGGAGAAAACAAATGCAAAAACCTTCGGCCACGGATAACCATTTTGGGTTTTGATCCGTGTTGATCCGTGGCTAAGCTTTTTTCTTCGTGTCTCCGCGGTGAATTGAATTTTCCCAACAATTAGGATGCGATATGAATATTGATTTCGATAAAATGCAGGGCCTGGTTCCGGCAATCATTCAAGATTCGACCGGCGGGATCCTGATGCTTGGCTTCATGAACCGCGAGGCGTACGAGAAAACTCTCGCCATCGGCTACGTCACGTTTTATAGCCGCACACGCAATGAACTCTGGACCAAGGGGGAAACTTCCGGCAACCGGCTGAAAGTAGTTTCCGCTTCGACCGATTGCGACCGGGATTCGCTTCTGATACAGGTGGAAGTTGAGGGCGCAGGAGTGGTGTGTCACGAAGGCACACGGTCATGCTTCACCAAACCGATTGTCATGAGATCGGCCGCGATCGAGGAGAGCGCCCGATGAAAATCCGGCTGGGGATTCCGAAGGGCAGCCTGCAGGAAGCCACGCTTCAACTTTTTGCTCAGGCGGGATTGCAGATTCACACGAATTCCCGCTCATATTTCGCTTCCACCGGAGATCCGGAAATTGAATGTATGCTGATTCGCGCGCAGGAGATGGCCCGCTACGTCGAGCACGGCGCGCTGGACGCCGGTCTGACCGGGTATGACTGGGTCGTCGAGAGTGGGCTCGAAGTGGTTACAGTCTCTGATTTGATCTATGCGAAACAGAGCCGCGGCAAAGTGCGCTGGGTGCTGGCGGTGCCCGAAAGCGCTTCGTTCGCGAAACCGGAGGACCTGAGCGGAAAGATCATTGCCACCGAACTGGTGAATGTCACGAAGAATTATTTTTCCGATCGCGGCGTGGATGTGTATGTGGAATTTTCCTGGGGCGCGACCGAAGTAAAACCTCCCATGCTGGCAGATGCGATCGTAGAAGTGACCGAGACCGGCAGTTCGCTACGCGCCAACCAGCTGCGGATTATGGAAACGGTGCTCGAAAGCAACACTCAGATCATCGCCAACAAGTCTTCATGGACGGATGGTGCCAAGCGCCGCAAGATCGAGAACCTGGCGCTGATGCTGCGGGGGGCCATGGAAGCGAAAGACCGCGTCGGCTTGATGCTAAACGTGCGCAAGGAAGATTTGGAGCGGGTGCTGGCCGTGCTGCCTGCACTGAAGCGCCCGACCATTTCGACACTCAGCGATCCGGAATGGCTGGCAGTGAACACCGTAATCGAAGAGTCACTGGCGTGGGAAGTAATTCCGCGCCTGAAGGAAGCGAACGCACAGGGGATTGTGGAGTATCCGCTGAACAAGGTGGTCGTGTAATGAGAATTCTCTCCGGCAAATCGGCCGCCGCTTACGTGCGTGAGGTCGAGCAGCGAAGCTCGCGGCTGGAGACGATCGAGCCAGCGGTCCGTCGGATTGTCGAGGACGTTCGGCGACGTGGCGACCGGGTGTTGCTGAGGTATGCGCGCAGACTTGACGGGCTCGCACCGAAGCAGGGGCCCCGGGTGAGGAATGCGGAATTGCGCGTGGCGTGGAAGAGCGCTCCGGCAGCTTTGCGGAGAGCGCTTCGGGTCGCGGAGAAGAATATCCGCCGCTTCTGCGAATGGCAAAAACCGAAAGAGTGGAATCGTTCGAGCCATGGCGTCTCGCTGGGCCAGTTAGTGCGGCCTCTTGATTCGTGCGGTTGCTATGTGCCGGGGGGCAGATTTCCACTACTCTCGACTCTGCTGATGACCGTCATCCCTGCGCAAGTTGCCGGCGTGAAACACATTCGCGTGGTCTCTCCGCATCCCAGTTCCGAAATGCTGGCTGCGGCAGCGATGCTGGGCATTTCCGAGTTTTACCGGGTCGGCGGCGCACACGCGATCGCGGCTTTGGCCTACGGCACGAAAAGTATTGCGCGCGTGGACAAGATCGTAGGGCCGGGGAATCTATACGTCACTGCCGCCAAGAAACTCGTCTCGTTCGATTGTGCCATTGACATGCTCGCAGGGCCGACGGAAGTTGTGGTCGTGAGTGCGTATGGGAACCCGGTATTCATCGCGGCTGATATGGTTGCGCAGGCAGAACATGATCCCGAGACCCTGGCGGTGTTCATCACCACCTCGAAAAAACTTGCGGCCTCCGTTGCAACCGAAATCGAGCGGCGTTTAAGCGAGAATGCGATTGCTACCCAGTCGCTCCGGGCGCGAGGGGCCGTGCTGATTGCAAGGTCTCGCCAAGAGGGGTTTGATTGGGCGAATCGAATCGCGCCGGAACATATTACGGTTGAGAAATCGGATGTACCCCTGATACAGAACTCCGGATCGGTTTTCGTCGGCGACTACTCGGCGCAAGCGGCGGGAGATTATGCCTCGGGGCCGAACCATGTTCTTCCAACCGCCGGCGCTGCCCGCTTTCGCGGCGGGTTGGGCATCATGGATTTTGTGAAGCTGATCACGGTGCAGGAACTCTCCGCGAAAGCATTGCGTCAAATTGCTCCGGCGATCGTGACCCTTGCCGAAACCGAGGGGCTGCACGCGCACGCCGAGTCGATTCGCGTGAGGTGGGGCAGTGCTTAAGCCGCGAGATGCGATCCGCACCTTGAAGAAGTATCACCCGCCGCTGAGAAATCGCGAAGGGTTGCGGCTCGATTTCAACGAAAACACTGGCGGATGCTCTCCGCGAGTGCTGGAGCGGTTGCGACAACTGGATGGCGAAGTCGTTGCACGATATCCACAGCGCGAGAAAGGCGAGGCTGTGGTTGGTGCTCACCTCGGCGTTTCGCCAGAGGAATTGCTGCTCACCAACGGCACCGACGAAGCCATTCACCTGATTTGCGAAACCTATCTGGAGCCGGGCGATGAAGCGCTGATTGTGGTGCCCACCTTTGCCATGTTTGAGATTTACGCGGCGGCGACCGGGGCGCGAGTGATCTCGATTCCAGCCGGACTTGACTTCGCATTCCCCACTCAGCCTGTCCTCGACCAAATCAACAGGCGGACCCGGCTGATCGCAGTTGCCAATCCCAACAATCCAACCGGAGCTTTTGTACCGCTTGCCGATCTGATGCAGATTGCTGAGGCCGCGCCAGACACGGCGTTACTGGTGGACGAAGCGTATTTTGAGTTTTGCGGCGAGAGCATGGCCCCGAACTGGCGCGGGTTTCCCAATCTTTTTGTATCGCGCACGTTTTCGAAAGCTTACGGAATGGCTGGTCTCAGAATCGGCATTCTCATGGGGAATCCGAAGCAGATGTCTGTGATTCGACGAGCGAGTTCTCCATACAATCTAAATTCGGTCGCTCTGGCTTGCCTGCCTGCGGCTCTTGCGGATCAACAATTCGTTCGAGATTACGTAGCTCAGGCCGTTGCCGGCCGCCGCGAACTTGAGAGCGAACTGACGGCGTGGGGTATTCGCTTCTGGCCAAGCCAGGCGAATTTTGTGCTCTTTTACCTGGGTGAGCAATGCCAGACGTTCATCAGCAGGATGCGCGAACGAGGCATCCTGGTGCGAGACAGATCAAGTGACTACGGCTGCCAGGATTGTGTTCGCATCACCGTCGGCCTTCGCGAGCACAATCAGAAGATGCTCGCGAACCTGCGTGAGGTTTTGGCCGGGCTTGGTCTGCGAGAGAAGGTGGCGCGATGAGAAATGCCGCACTCGATCGCACCACCAAAGAAACCAGCATACGGCTTCGGCTCACCATCGAGGGACGAGGCCGATACAAAATCTCGACCGGCATCCGGTTTTTCGATCACATGCTCGAACTGTTCGCGCATCACGGCGGATTTGATCTTGAGCTGGCGGCGACGGGAGACCTCGATGTGGACCAGCACCACACCGTGGAAGATGTCGGCATCGCTCTCGGCCAGGCATTTGCGCAAGCGCTGGGCAATAAGCGCGGCATCCTACGGGCGGGATATTTCGTTATGCCGATGGATGAGACTCTGGGCCTTGCAGCCGTAGATTTTTCGGGGCGGGCCGCAGCAATCGTCGATACGAAGGTCCGGGTGCGGATGGTCGGCGATTTGCAATCCGAACTGGTGCATGATTTTTTTGACGGCTTTGCCCGCGCAGCTCAGGCGAATGTTCATGCACGCGTCCTCTACGGACGATCGAACCATCACAAGATTGAAGCGCTGTTCAAGGCCTTTGCGCGAGCGCTGAGGGCTGCCTGCTGGCGGGACAAGCAGATGGCGCGTCTGCTTCCCAGCACCAAAGGATTGTTGTGATCGCAATTGTGGACTTTCGCGCCGGCAATCTCAACTCGGTGAAAAAAGCGTTTGATCATCTGGGCGCAGAGACGGTTGTGACCGCCGATCCCGCGCAGGTGGCGGAGGCTCACAAAATTGTTCTCCCCGGTGTGGGACACTTCGGTGCGACCAAAGTTCTGGACGATTCCGGTCTGCGTGAAGTGATCATCGAAAGTATCGAGCGCGGTGTTCCCTTCCTAGGCATTTGCGTGGGCATGCAGTGGATGCTGGCTTCCAGCGAGGAGGCTCCGGAGATTTCAGGGCTCGCGCTCTGGCCGGGCGAATGTAGCCGGTTTCCGGCGGCAGTAAAATCCCCCCACGTAGGATGGAACAGCCTGCAGATTCGAAGCGGTGGCTCGCATCTTTTACGCGGCGTGCCGTCGGGATCATTCGTCTACTTCACACACTCGTACCGCGTCCCGCTGCTGAGTTCCACATCTGCGGCATGCGAGTACGGCGGCGGTTTCTCGGCCGCGGTGGAGCAGGAAAACATGTTTGGAGTTCAGTTCCATCCGGAAAAATCGGGCACGGTAGGCCTGACAATCCTGCACAATTTCTGCAATCTTTGAATGCGGACGAATCAATGCTGACCAAACGCATCATCGCATGTTTGGACGTGGACGCGGGCCGCGTGGTCAAGGGCACACAGTTTCTTGACTTGCGCGATGCTGGAGATCCTGCTGCACTGGCCGCGGCCCACAGCGCGGCCGGGGCGGATGAAGTAGTGCTGCTGGATATCACGGCAACTCACGAAAAGCGCGCGACATTGCTGGAAACCGTCCGCCGCACCGCACGAGAACTCTTCGTCCCCTTCACGGTGGGAGGCGGCGTTCGTACACTCGACGACGCTTCTGCAATATTCGACGCGGGAGCCGATAAGATCAGCATCAATTCCGCCGCCATCGCTGATGCGTCGCTGATAACTTGCATTGCACTTCGCTTTGGATCGCAGGCAGTGATTGTTGCGATTGACGCCAAACGCAACGGCCCAGATTCCGGAGCGGGTTCCGAGGCCGGCTTTCAGGCATGGGTCTCCGGCGGCCGCGTGCCCACCGGCAGGGATGCGATCGCATGGGCGAGAGAAGCTGAGCACTGCGGCGCGGGAGAAATTCTGTTGACTTCGATGGATCGCGACGGCACCTGCATGGGATTCGATTGCGATCTAACGCGAGCCATTGCGCAAGCGGTCCGCATTCCTGTAATTGCTTCGGGGGGCGCGGGCGGAGCGGAACATTTTGTCCAGGTTTTCCGCGAAGGGGCGGCTGACGCGGCGCTGGCCGCATCCATCTTTCATTTCGGATTGAGCTCGATCTCCGAGCTGAAAAAACACTTACAGGTGGCCGGAATTCCGGTGAGATTTCCGTGCTGATTCCTTCGATTGACCTCATGGGCGGCAAAATCGTGCAGTTGGTTCAAGGCCATAAGAAGGCGTTGGAGTTTGATAATTTCGAAGAGTGGATCACCCGGTTTTCCTTGTTCCCGCTCGTCCAATTGATTGATCTGGATGCGGCGATGGGCCGCGAATCCAATGCGGGCCTGATCGAGTTTTTTGTCAAGCGCCTTCCATGCCAGGTTGGCGGCGGGATACGCTCAATCGAAAGCGCGCGTACGATACTTGACGCGGGCGCAAAGCGGGTGATCCTCGGCTCGAGCCTGATTCAAAACGGCGTTGTCAATGTCGCCTTTGCGAAACGCCTTTCCGCCGAGTTTGGCCCGGAGAAGCTCGTCTTCGCCATTGACGCGCGCGGCGGCAAAGTTGCCATTCGCGGCTGGCGTGAAGTTACAGCCATTTCTCCGCTGCAGATGATCCAGGCGCTTGATGCGTTCTGTTGCTCATTTCTCTACACCCACATCGAAACCGAAGGCCTAATGGCTGGGCTTCCGCTGGAACCCGTCCGCGAATTGCGCCGGGCCACAACCCGCCAGCTCATCGCTGCCGGAGGCATTACAACCCAGGAAGAGATTGAGCAATTGCAGCATATGGGAGTAGACGCGGTAGTCGGCATGGCGCTCTACGCCGGTGGCTTGACCCAGTCGGTCTGAACCCAAGCCCGCTTGATCCAATGCCGTAGGACCCTGGCCCGGCCGCCCTGCCTGATACTATTTCAAGCATCCCGAAATAATCTTTCCCGGAATCGGGCCAGGATCTCATCGGTGAGTGATTCAAACCTACAAGCGCCCGGATGGCCGGGCATTCCGCCGCGCTGGACTTCGAGCGCCAAGACCGGCGTGGGCACGGCGCTCAACCGCAGTAGTCGCGTGTGGTTCACTCTGAGCCACGGAATCCTGAATGAGATTTATTTTCCCCGAGTGGACACGGCATGCACTCGGGATCTGGGTCTACTGGTGACTGATGGTTCTAGCTTTTTCTCCGAAGAAAAACGGCACTGCAGCTTCGAGGTTGCTCCGATCGAACCGGGAGTGCCGGCATATCGGTTAGTGAACACCGAGCTTAGCGGGAAATACCGCATTGAGAAGGAAGTTTTCGCTGATCCCCACCGGAATGTGGTACTGCAGAAAATTCGTTTTTCTGCACCAGGCTTGCCCGGGCAGCCGTTGGCGTCCGCCCCCGCATCGAGCAGACTATACGTGCTGCTGGCTCCGCATCTGGGCAATGTTGGAAGCAACAACACGGGCTGGGTCGGCGACTTCAAAGGCGTGCCGATGCTCTTCGCCGAGAGCGCGAGCGGATTCGCTCTGGCCCTTGCATGCTCGGCACCGTGGAAAAGAATGTCGGCCGGGTTCGCCGGCTACTCCGATGGATGGCAAGACCTGTCGCGCAATTTTCAGTTGACGGATATCTACCAGCGGGCAGAGAACGGCAACGTCGCTCTCACTGGAGAGATGGATCTGGCGGCTTGCGGGGGAGAGTTTGTGCTGGCGCTGGGCTTTGGCGGCATCTGGGCAGACGCTGCGGAACAGGTGCGCGCCTGCCTGCTGAATGATTACGGCGCGCTCATGCACGATTACGTTGCTCAATGGAAGGGCTGGCAAAAAACTTTGTTGCCGCTCGACCGGCCGGTTGAATGTGACCTTTATCGCGCCAGCACGGCCATGCTCCGCGCTCACGAGTCAAAAGATTTTAGCGGTGGAGTCATCGCCAGCCTTTCTATCCCCTGGGGCTTCAACAAAGGCGATGAGGATCTCGGCGGATATCACTTGGTCTGGCCGCGCGATCTTGTGGAGACCGCGGGCGGGTTTCTGGCGGCTGGGGCAACTGGAGACGCCGTACGCGTGTTGCATTATCTAGAGGTGACCCAGGAAGCCGACGGCCGCTGGCCGCAGAACATGTGGCTGGATGGGCGTCCGTATTGGAATGGCTTGCAGATGGATGAGGCGGCATTCCCAGTCCTACTGGTAGATCTGCTTCACCGCGAAGCGCCGCGCGCCTTGCCAGACTTGAAGCGCTGGTGGCCGATGGTAAAGCGCGCCATCAGCTTTGTTGCCTGCAACGGGCCGGTGACGCAGCAGGATCGCTGGGAAGAAGACGCGGGCTATTCGCCGTTCACTCTCGCGGTGGAAGTCGCGGGATTGCTCGCGGCGGCAGACATTGCCGATGCGGTGGGCGAACCCAGAATCGCCGCCTACCTCCGCGATTTGGCCGATACCTGGAACGATAGTATCGAACGCTGGACGTATTCCACAAACGGCGACTTGGCGAGGCAGATCGGCGTGGATGGGTACTATGTGCGCATCGCGCCGCCAGAAACGGATTCGGCGGCATCTCCGACCGAAGGCTTTGTTCCTATCAAGAATCGTCCTCCAGGAGAGGGCAATGATGCAGCGTCGCACGTCATCAGTCCGGATGCGCTGGCCCTGGTGCGATTCGGCCTTCGCGCGCCGGATGATCCGCGAATCCTGAATACCATTCAAGTGATTGATGCCTTGCTTCGTGTAAAGCTTCCCCAAGGGCCGTGCTGGTACCGCTACAACGACGATGGCTATGGCGAACATGCCGACGGAAGCCCGTTCGACGGTACTGGAATTGGACGACTGTGGCCCCTACTGGCAGGGGAGCGCGCTCATTACGAACTCGCTGCCGGCAACACCAGCGCTGCGCAAGAACTGCTCCGGGTGGTCGAGTTTTCGACCAGCGGCAGCCGCCTGTTGCCGGAACAGGTTTGGGACGGCGCAGACATTCCCGAGCGTGAGCTGTTTCTAGGCAAGCCGTCGGGTTCAGCTTGTCCGCTGGTATGGGCGCATTCGGAATACATCAAGCTGGTCCGCTCGCTGAAAGATGGAAAGATTTTTGACCAGCCGCCGCAGACAGTGAAGCGTTATCGGGTGGAGCAACGCAGATCCGTTTATTGGGAATGGCGCTTTAACAATAAATGCCGAAACATGCCATCCGGAAAAGACCTGCGCATCGCAGCGATGGCGCCCGCCATGGTGCACTGGAGCAACGACGATTGGAAAACTGCGAACGACATCACGACGCGCGATACCGGAACGGGAATGTTTGTCGCCGACCTGCCCGCAAGCCAGTTGGAGCCCGGACGGAATATAGTGTTCACCTTCTTTTGGCCGCAAGGGCAGAGGTGGGAAGGCACCGACTTCTCGGTCACAATCCAGGCGGAATAGGCGCATAATTAAGGGGATGGCAGGGCACGCACAATCTGTCGTCGCTGACCCCAATTCGGCTTCCCGGGCAATGGCCATTGTTCACGAGCTACTGCGCGAATATCACCCCCGCGACTTTGCAGTCGAACTCTGGGATGGAACGAGGCTGGATCCAGAGCCCGGACAGTTCTGCCGTTTCACCTGGCGCATCAATCATGCGGGCGCCCTTCGCGCGCTATTCAGCTCCGCCAAGCAAGTCGCCCTCGGTGAAGCTTACGTCTACAACGAATTCGATATCTGCGGAGACATCCTCGCCGTATTTCGACTGGCCGAGCATCTCGCGGAGAAAACCTGGAGCGCGAAGGAGAAATTGCGACTGGCTGGTTGGTTGCTGGGGCTTCCTTCCGTGCACCGCGCGGCAGCCAAGGCCGCCCGGCTGCGAGGTGAACGTCACTCCCGAACACGCGACCGGCGGGCGGTAAGTTTTCACTACGACGTTTCTAATGACTTCTACAAGCTGTGGCTTGACCAGGCCATGGTGTACTCGTGCGCTTACTTCAAGTCCGCAGAAGACAGCTTGGAGGCGGCACAAGAGCAGAAGCTCGCTTACATCTGTCGCAAGCTGCGGCTTCGTCCGGGCGACCGTTTGCTTGATATCGGATGCGGTTGGGGTGGCCTGATTCTTCACGCGGCCCGAAAGTACGGGGTTCATGCAACGGGAATCACCCTCAGCCAGCAACAATTCGAGGGCGCGCAGAAACGAATTGAAGACGTGGGCCTCTCGTCGCGCTGCGATGTCCGGCTGCTCGACTATCGCGATGCAGAACAGCTCGGCGAATTCGACAAACTAGCGAGTGTGGGCATGGTGGAGCACGTTGGCGAAGGCAACCTGCCAGAATATTTTCAAGCTGCGTTCCGGTTGCTGAAGCCGGGCGGAGTTTTTCTCAATCACGGTATCGGCCGGGCTGCGAGTCGTCGCAACTCTAAGGAGCCAACCTTCAGCGATGTTTATGTCTTTCCGGACAGCGAGTTGATCCCAATCTCAGACACACTGAGCTGCGCCGAGCGAGCTGGCTTCGAAGTGCGTGACGTAGAGAACCTGCGCGAACATTATGTTCTGACGCTTTGCCAATGGCTGCGACGTTTGGAGGACAATGCAGAGCCGGCCCGCCGACTGGTGGGCCAACTCAAGTATCGAATATGGCGCTTGTACTTGGCCGGATCGGCGTACTACTTCCAGTCCGGCAAGTTGGATGTGTATCAGTCACTCTTAGTGAAGAGTTGCGACGGCCGAAGCGGGATGCCGATGACCAGAGATGATTGGTATCGGTCAGAAGAATCAGCGCCAGCGCTTCAGGCTCGGCCAGAGGTCGGCCAAACTGCCGAACTTCGATCCGCGGCAGATGAAGACGGGAATTTGCTTCTCCAGCGCATAGGGATTGTCCGCTGAGGTGCCGACGTATTCCACGTTGCTCCAGAGTTGTTCTAGCCTTTCTCGGCTGTCATCGAGCACGATCATGCAATTGCCGGAATAGCCGCGTGGACCCCATAGAAACCAGGTCTGGTGGCCGCTAAGCGATGGAGGCAGGCCGTAGCGCCGACCCAGGAAATCGATCGCTCCTGCCTGGCCGTAGTCCTGAGCGAAGATGCCGCAATCGCCGCGTTCTTGTGAACTCAGGCGATTCCAGGCAACTGCAGTTTCGGCGACGATCTCCTGCCATCCAAACTGGTCGGCGTACCACTGGGGCAGGATCGCGCGCGCGTGGCTGTGTTCCATGTGCGGAATTTTGAACGGTAGATACTTCGTGTAACGGATGAATGCATCGGGCGGCAGAACTGGAACCACCACGGGCAGAAGATGCGCGCCGCTGGCGAGCTGTACAACCACAATTGCCGGTTTCAGCCACCCGCGACGCGGACGATCGAGAACAGACTCCAGCACAACTGCTCCCGCCGCCAGCAGCATGGGATAGATCGGCGCCAAATAATAGCTCTTTCCATGCAGGCCAAAAAAGACGGCATAGCAGACCAGATAGCTCCAGCCGAGTACTCGATACGCCTTAAAGCGCGGTGAAAGCAAGAGTGCGATGAGGCCGGCGATCCAAACGGGCGCAGTGAGGGGATTCACCAGCAGTGTCTGCTGAAAGAAATATTGTCCGGTCGGAAGCACCACATCGCGGCCCTCGGCTTTAATGGCGTGCATCAGTTGGAGGAACGGCCAGTGGTAGTGAATGTTCCAAAGCAAGTTCGGTAGAAAGACGAGTAGCGCAGCCGCTCCGCCCAGCCAGATCCACTTGTTCAGGAAGACGCGGCGCTGCTCGGTAACCAGCAGACCCACAACAACGCCGAATCCGAAGAAGGCAATGGAATATTTTTCCTCCATTCCAAGTCCTGCCACTGCGCCGAACCAGAGCCAATAGCGAGGATCGTGGCGCTTGATGGCGAGAATCACGAAATAGGCACAGCCCATCCATAAATTGGGTTCGAGGCAGTTGGTGCCTAGCAAACTGCCGTTCGAGAGATACTGCGGCGCAATCACCACCATGACCGCGGTCAGAAGCAGCGCAAAACGCTTGCCTCCGAGTTCGCGAGTAATAAGCGCAGTCTGCACTACCAACAAGGACGATGCCAAGGCTGGAATGAAGCGGATGCTGCGGAGAGAATCTCCCAGCACGGCGCGGCAAACATGAACTAGAAACGGAATGAGCGGGGGCTGGTCAACGTATCCCCAACCCAGATGGTCGCCGCAGGCGATGTAATTAAACTCGTCGCGGAAATATCCGTAGCGGTTGTTGAAGTAAAGATGAAAAAGGAACTTCGCGAGGGCGATGGCCCAGACGAACGCCATACCGGATCTAAGCAAGGAACGCTGGCTGTCGCCGGGGTCTGAGAGGGCGGTGGCAGTGATTGTCATGCTAAAGGAAACTCTCTGCACGCGGACCCGGACGCGCCGGCATGAACTGGGCTACTCGCCGCCCAAGAAAGTCATTTCTACAACGGTGCAATCATCGCTGAGCGGCGTGCTGCCACAGAATTCAGAGACTGCAGCGAAGACGTCGTGCATGCTTCCCTTCCTGGCTGCGATTTCCAGGCGCTCGTTGTCGAAGAACTCGCCTTCGGCATTCTCGGCTTCGGTGACGCCGTCGGTGACCAGGACCAAGCGGTCTCCCGAATGCAGGCTATAGCGGTCGCTTTCGTAAACCGCATCCGGCAAAAGCCCCACCGGCAAATTTCCATGGGACGGGCGGATCACTTCGCCTCCGCACACCAGGAGAGGCGGGACGTGGCCGCAGTTCACATATTCGAGCTCGCCATCCCGGCGCAGGCGGGCGATAACCAGGGTCGCATATTTTTCGCCGATGCGCTTGCTGGTTAGAAAGCGATTGGCTGAGGAAACAATTTCGTTCAAGGGCATTCGTGCGACGAGTTGGGAATAGATCATGCCCTGTAAAGTCGAGGCCAGCAGCGCCGCCGAGACTCCCTTGCCAGCAACGTCGGCGAGCACGACCGCCAGGCCGTCCTCGGTATTTACAGCGTCGAAGAAATCCCCCCCGATTTCTTTACAGGAAAGGTTTTTGCCGCCCAGCCGCGCGAACGGAACTTCGGGGATGGTCACAGCCATCAAGCGTTGCTGAATAGACGCCGCGATGGTCAGTTCCTGCTGATAGCGCCGAGATTCTTCCTCGGCCTGCACCAGGCGCGCATTTTCGATCAGCGAAGCGGCTTCGGTGGCGACCAGGTGCAGAATGTCTCCGCTGACTTTTGAAATGTCGCGGGATGCGAAGCGCGAATCCACGTAGAGCGCGCCCATGGCGTCACCGGATGGCACTGGCTCGGAGGCAGCGCGGGCGCGGGTTTGTACGTGCATTTTGCGAAGTGGAATGCAAATCACGGTGCGCAGATCGTAGGCCACTATGCTCTGGCGCCCGGAGAGATCGAGCGACTGGCTGGTGTCGGTCAGCAGAAATTCCGAGTTCGACCGCAACGCATCTTCGAGAATCGAGTGCGAAATGGTGGTGTCATCAAGCACCAGTTCGCCCTTGGAGTTCCGCCCTGCCGCCAGCCGCAACTTGCCATCGAGGTTCTTGAGGAAAACGTATCCGCGCTCCGAGCCGGTCAGCTTCAGGGTCACGTCCAAAAGGGTGAGCAGGATTTCATCCAGAACGCCGGTGGTGTTCAACTTGCGCGCGGCTTCGAGGAATATGGTCAACTTCTCCAGATCGGTGACTTCATTCGAAATCTGGATGCCAGAGATCTGGCTCAGGAAATCGCGCGCGGTATTGGTGGTGACGTGCTGGGGATGGAAGACCGCATAAATGGTGTCGCGGGCGCCGAACTCGAGACGATCATTACGTTCGAGCTGCCTGCGCTCCACTTTCTCGCCATTGACGAAGGTGCCATGCTTGCTACCCTGGTCCTGCACGAAGAACTTTCCGTTTTCGGAAAGGATGAGGGCATGATCGCGCGAAACCCTGGGATCGGCAATCGCCAGGTCTTTGTCCATTTTGCGGCCGATACTGAACGGGGTGTGATCGAGGTATAGGGTTCGCTGTTCTGTCGCATGCACAAAAATCAGGCTGGGAAAGACGCCGGAACCGATGCCGGAAATGGGGCCGATGATGGTTTGAGCAGACATGGCGCGCTGGTAGCGGTACAAGCATAATGCCAGTAAATCAGCTACGCGGGAAGGGGCATGTTCGCTCCCTACCGACACGTGGCGTAAAACAGGCCGCGTGTTACATGCCCGACTGACGACTAGGCCTGCCCCGAGGGAGGACCGGGCAGCAAAAAAAGCCACGACCAGGGCCGTGGCTTCGTGTGCTGGAATTCGACCTAACTCGCTTTTCGCTCCTGTTCGACGTTCGCGGACACCTTCTCCGAAGCTGGCCCCTCGGCGCAAGTGGTGCAAGCTAGTGTGAGGTTGCGCCTGTGTTGTCTGAGCCGCTCCTCAAACGTTAGCCAGCGCGATCCAACTCCTACAGCATTGGATTGTGCAGCCACTTCATTCGAAGATGGCGGGAATACTCGCGAGCTCACCTCGGCTTGTTCACCCGGGGTGAGTTGCTCGCCGATCGATCCCGGTTCGGCCGGCTTCTCGGCCGGCGTTGGAGTAACATCGCGATCGGATCCTTTGCGATGCTGTACGGGGCCGAAGTGCCACGCGTCCTCGTAGCGCTTGTCGTAGTCCTGCCATTTTTCTCGGGATTCGACGTCCGATTCATTGTAGGGTGGAAAACCTTCGATCTGTTCCTTATCCAGATTGACCGCAAAATCGTTCTCATGTTCAGCCGATGTGTGTAAGCGGTGCGGCGGGACCAGAAACTTCCTGCTGGAAAACCAACCGCCAGTGTCCACGACGACATACTTCACGGCGCCGGTCGAATGATCGAAAATCACGTCGTCAATTTTCCCGAGTTTCTCTTCATTTCGGCCATAGACATGAGAGCCGCGAATATCTTCTGAGGCGCCGAGATCGTCAAAGTGGTAATCCCGCAGTAGACCGTAATGTGGCATACATCCTCCCGAACGAAACTCACTTCTGAGTTTCTAGATTGCTTGCTTACCGTGGACTTAAGATGCCTGCCGCTGGGATGCCGAGCGTATGCACTTTCCACAGTAAGCGTATGCACTTTCCACAGTAATGGATTGAATACTGCCCTCTGAAAGGGCGGAAGTCATTGGTCTATAATGAATTGCTGGTAATTTTCCAACGACATGCATTTTTATTCCTTCTCTGTTTTTTTAATTGGCGGCGACATTATTGATTTGGTAAGGGAAACAGGTGCTGTGGCGCAGGCCGTACTGGTGCTGCTGCTGGCGTTCAGCCTCGTATCCTGGGCCATCATCCTCTCTAAGTGGAGCGCCATCCGCCGCGCCCGGGTGCAGAGCGGCCGTTTTCTGAGAGCCTTTCGCCGGGCACAGAGGCTGCAGGACGTTGCCGCGGTCTCCGAGCAGTTTCTCCCCAGCCCGCTGGTGAGAGTGTTTCAGTCCGGAGTCAAGGAGTTTGAGCGGCAGGTTAATTCGTCCGGCGGTCTGCGGAATCCCCTTTCGATTCAGCGCGCCATGCAGATTGCGTCCTCGGAGCAGATGACCCGCTTTGAGCGAAATCTCCCCTGGCTAGCCATCACCGGCGCGGTCACTCCATTTATCGGGCTGTTCGGAACGGTGTGGGGAATCATTGACGCTTTCCATGGACTTGGAACCAGCGGTGCGGCGACGCTAAGGGCAGTGGCGCCTGGGATATCCGAAGCTTTGATCACGACTGCGGCAGGCCTCATAGCAGCGATTCCGGCAGTAATCGCCTACAACCTGATTGGCGGATCGATTCGCGACTTTGCCGCGCGCTGCGACGATTTCTCGCTCGAGATGCTCAATGCGGTCGAGCGCCAGCCAGCTGTCTCGCGGGCTTCCGAAGAGGTGCGGCGCTAGATGGCCTTCACGGCTGCTAACGGGCGCACGCAACTCTCGCTTTCCGACATTAATATCACTCCGCTGGTGGATGTGGTGCTGGTGCTGCTGATTATTTTCATGGTTACGGCTCCGGTGCTGCAATCTGGGATCGAAGTCAGCGTTCCCAAGACTCGCACCGTGAAAGAGATTACCGAAGAGCGCATGGTGATCAGCATCGACAAGCAACAGCGAGTCTTTCTGGGAAACGATCCCGTCAACATCAACGAGATCGGCGCCAAGTTGCGGCAGAAAGTACGCGATCCGCAGCATCAATCAATTTTCTTGCGGGCTGATGAAGATGTCCCCTTCGGCGCCTTCGCCACGGTGATGGACGCGGTGAAGTCGTCCGGGATTACCAATGTCAGCATCGTGACCCAGCCGCTTGAATCCCATGGCAAGCACTGAAATTTTTTTTGAGCACGACCGCTGGGGACATAACCTGGCATGGTCGGCGGCGCTGCATCTGGGGGTGACGGTGGCCATCATTGCCTACGCGTGGATAGCAACCGGTGGCCACGGATCGAACTGGGGTGCAGGCGGAGGCGGTGAGGCGATGGGAGTTTCGCTGGTCAGCAATGTGCCGCTGCCGGCGAATCCGGTGCAGACACAGAACGTGCTGGCGACGGAGTCCAAGGGATTATCGAAATCGAAGCCCGAGCCGATCGTGGAGGAACCCACGGCGATCCCGATACCCGAAAAGAATGCCAAAATAAAACCGAAACCGGTTCCCCGGCCCTCGGCAACGCAGCGCAAACCGCAGCCGCAACCGGTGGAAGAGGCCAGTAACGTCGTTCCATTTGGCGAAGGTGGCCCGGTCAGCGGGCCGTATTCGGTTTTCAACATTGGCGCCGCGAAGGGTGGATTTGGATTCACCGGAGGCGGCGGCGATTTTGGATCGCGTTACGCCTGGTATGTGCGAGTGGTGAACCAGAAAGTTTCAGAGAATTGGCTGAAGTATGAAGTCGACCCGCGAATTCAGAGCGCCAACCGAGTGTTTCTGACCTTCGACATCGAACGCAGCGGGCGTCCGACGCATGTGCAAGTCGAGCAGTCGAGCGGCGTGCCTTCGCTGGACCAGTCGGCAGTGCGGGCTTTGCAGCGGATTGACACATTTCCTCCGCTGCCCCCGGATTACTCGGGAAACAGGGTCAGTGTGGAGTTTTGGTTCGATTACAACAAGAGATAACTTTTAGCTTTTGGCTCTTAACTTGTAGCTGCGGAGCCGGGAATTATGGTGAGATTGAATTTCATGAAACGAATTTTTAATTGGTTTCTTCCTCTAATTTTACTGACCTCCGCGGCCGCCCAAGACTGGATCAAGACCGGTACCGGGCTGGGTGTGGAAAAGGTGCGTATCGCGGTGCCGGAGTTCAAAGCCTCCAGCCAGGACCCTCGAAACACCGATCTGCTCAAGACGTTTAACGACACGCTATGGAATGACCTCGACAACGCCGGCATCTTTGAGATGGTCTCGAAAAGCTTCTATCCTCTAGGCCCAATCGGGGCCCCGGGCGACGTGAAGTTTGAGTCGTGGAACGCGCCGCCTCCGAATGCGGCCATGCTGGTGTTTGGAAATCTTGCGGCCGCGAGCAACAACGGAACCGTGCAGGGCTGGCTCTACGATGTGAAGAACATCTCTTCCCCACAAGTGCTCGGAAAACAGTACACCGACGCAGCCACTGCCCAAGCCGTCCGAGTTATCGCCCACAAGTTTGCAGACGAAATCATTCTTCGGCTGGGTGGCGGGATCAACGGCATCGCGGAAACGCAGATTTACTACGTGAGCGCGCGCGGTGGACGCAAAGAAATCTGGGCAATGGACTACGACGGCGCCAATCAGCATCCGCTAACCGCCCTGGGTAGTATTTCCCTTTCGCCGCATGTATCGCCGGATGGATCCAGGCTGGCGTTCAGTTCTTTCACCGGCGCGGGATGGGAAATTCGTATGTTCTCGTTCGACCTTAACCGGGTGGTCTCGTTCCCGAGGCTCGGCGGCACCAATCTGTCTCCCGCATGGTCGCCGGACGGCGCCAAGCTGGCGATCTCGTCGTCACGCTCCGGCGATCCTGAAATCTATGTTCTGGACCAGTCCGGCGGCAATTTGCATCGCATTACCAATTCGAAAGGGCCGGACGTTTCACCGGCTTGGAACCGGAAGACCGGTTCTCAGATCGCGTGGGTCAGCGGACGCACGGGTCTGCCGCAGATCTATACGATGGGCTCGGATGGCACCAACGTCCAGCAGTACACCGATCAGGGCTATGCGGTTTCCCCTTCTTGGTCCCCGAATGGACAATTTCTCGTGTTTTCGTGGATGCGCCATTACGGCCCGGGCGCGCCTGGAGCACAGGATATCTACATTATGGATGTGGTCAGCAAACAGTGGGTGCAGTTGACCCACGACGGCGGACGAAACGATTTTCCATCGTGGTCGCCGGACGGACGGCACATCGTTTTTCAGTCCAACCGCTCCGGATCGCTGCAAATCTGGGAGATGCTGGCCGACGGCAGCAAGCAAAAGCAACTGACGACCTCAGGTAACAACTCAGAGCCTGACTGGAGTTGGAAATAGTTTTTTGTTGTACTCGGACTGAAGTTCTTGATATCTCTGGAAAGACGGAGATTTGACCTGACCGGAATGAACCGCGCGTCCCAGGGCGTGCGATACAGAGGAGAGAGCTAAAGATGAAACAGCTAACGTTGCGATGGGCCGTCCTGACATTCGCATTGAGTGCGATTCTGTTCCTGGGCGCCTGCCACAAGAAAACTGCGCCCCCACCACCGCCGCCTCCACCGGCTCCAACTACGCCCACGGCGACGCTGACTGCCAGTCCCGATACCATTGACAAGGGCCAATCGTCCACGCTGACGTGGCAAACGTCGAATGCCACCGATGTCGGCATTGACGGAATCGGTGCCGTACAACCGAGCGGCACTCAACAGGTGAGCCCGGCGGCCACCACCACGTACACCCTCACGGCGAAGGGCCCCGGTGGCACCCAAACCGCAACCGCGACCGTCACGGTGAATGCGCCGGCACCACCCCCGCCGCCGACGCAACCGTCGCTGACCGAGGAACAGATGTTCGCGCAGAGTGTGAAGGACATCTACTTCGATTACGACAAGTCCGACGTTCGCGCCAGCGAGCAATCTTCCGTTCAGGCCGATGCGGCGTTCTTGCAACAGCATCCTAATATCAGCTTTACGATTGAGGGACATTGCGACGAGCGCGGGTCCACCGAATACAATCTGGCCCTCGGCGATAACCGTGCCAGCGCAGTGAAGAATGCGCTAGTGGGAGCGGGAATCGCCGCTGACCGCATTAAAACCGTCAGCCTGGGGAAGGAGAAGCCGTTCTGCACCGAGTCGAACGAGGCCTGCTGGCAACAGAACCGGCGCGGGCATTTCGTGTATTCGAAATAGGGCCGATCTCGCCAAGCTTCGGCCATGCGAGAGCGAGTTCCGGGGGGCGGCGGATGCCGTCCCCTTTTTTATGATCAAAAGTCGCGGGGCGATATTCTTGTAGTAAGCTGTTGTTCCCTGTCGGAGGCAACCATGAAGGCCCTTCTTGCTGTCCTCATCCTCACGTCGTCCGCCGCCTTTGCACAGGAGAAACCCTCCGGGACAGCAATCGCGCCGGGTTGCGGTCCATCCAGCGCTAAATTCGAAGCAGAAACGGATGCGCATCGGCATCCGGTCAGGCGACCGGAGAGCGGAAAGGCAATTGTCTTCTTCATCGAAGACGACACAAAATTCTTGTCCCGACCGAGACCAACGACCCGGGTGGGAGTAGACGGTACTTGGGTGGGGGCGGCGCACAGCAATTCCTATTTATTTTTTCCCGTCGCACTGGGGGAGCATCATCTGTGCGCCAGCTGGCAAACCACGGTCGCTTTGGGTGCTGGTCACAAAACTGCGGCCGCCCATTTCACGGCCGAAGACGGCGGCGTCTACTATTTCCGAGTGAAAAACACTTGGAGCCGTGAAATCCCGGTCGATATCGAGTTCGGCCCGCTGGACAGTGATGAGGCCCAACTCCTGATGAGCAAGTCTGCGCTCAGCACGTCCCATCCCAAGTGACCAACCTGACTTGCTTTTCCTCTTTCCCTGGGAACCAACGCCAAAGTAAAATCAAGTCACCCGAATGTCTCAATTCGTCCACCTCCATCTCCACACCGATTACTCCATGCTCGACGGCGCTTGCGACGTGGAGAAACTCTGTCACCGGGTGAAGGAACTGGGCATGCCCGCCGTAGCCATGACCGACCACGGCAATATTTTTGGCGCGGTGCACTTTGTCAACGCCGCCAGAAATGCCGGCGTCAAGCCCATCGTCGGCTGCGAACTATACGTCTGCAAAAAAGAGGACCACCGCATCGAGCGCACGCCGCCCGATGGCGACACCTATAATCATCTCCTCGTACTCGCCGAGAACGAAGAAGGCTATCGCAATCTGGTCAAGATCACGTCTGAGGCTTCGCTGCACGGCTTCTACTACAAGCCGCGAGTCAGCAAGAGATTTTTGGCCGAACATTCGAAGGGTTTGATCGCGCTCTCCGGCTGCCTGAAGGGCGCGGTAGCCGAATTCTTGATGGAAGAAAAATATGACGCAGCGCGCGCCGTCGCAACCGAGTATCGCGACATTTTCGGCGAACGCAATTTTTTTCTCGAAATTCAGGACCAGGGCTTAGAGATGGAGCACCGCATCCATCCCAATCTGTTCCGGCTGGAAAAAGATCTCAAAATTCCTCTCGTCGCCACCAACGACAGTCATTACCTCTGCGAAGACGACGCCCACGCACAGGATGTGATGGTCTGCATTCAGACCGGCAAAAGCATCCAGGACCCGAACCGGATGAAGTTCCAGGGCAGCGAGTTCTACGTCAAGAGCCATGACGAGATGTATCAGGTCTTCAAGGACGCTCCCGACGTGCTAGCGCGCACGCTGACGATCGCGGAGCGCTGCAGCCTGCACCTGGACAAAGTCAGCAATCCCTTCCCCCATTTCGATGTGCCCGATGGATACACACTCGACAGCTACTTCGAGCACATCACGCGCGAGGGCTTCGCGCAGCGAATGCAAGTTATCCGGGGACTCTCCGTGGCCGGCAAACTGAAACACGGGATCGCTGAATATGAGCAGCGGCTGGCGCGCGAGATCGCCATTATCCAACAGATGAAGTTTTCCGGCTACTTCATGATTGTGTGGGACTTTGTGCGCTATGCCCGAGAGAACAATATTCCGGTTGGCCCGGGCCGGGGCTCGGCTGCGGGATCGCTAGTTTCCTATTCTCTACGGATTACTGATCTTGATCCGCTCGAACATGAACTGTTCTTTGAACGCTTTCTGAATCCCGAGCGCATTTCCATGCCCGACATTGACATGGATTTTTGCATGAACCGCCGCAATGAAGTCATTGACTACGTCACTCGCAAATATGGGCGGGACAATGTCGCGCAGATCATCACCTTCGGCACCATGGCGGCGAAGGCTGCGATTAAAGACGTAGGCCGGGCCATGGATGTGCCTTACAGCGACGTAGATCGCATCGCCAAGATGGTTCCTACGACGCTCAACATCAAGCTGGAAACTGCGATCAAGGAATCTCCGGCCCTGCAGGCGGCCTACGAAAACGATCCGCAAATCCGCGAGTTGCTGGACACTGCAAAGAAACTGGAAGGCTTGGTCCGGAATGCCGGCGTGCATGCAGCCGGAGTCGTGATTTCGCCGCGTCCGCTCACCGAGCTTGTCCCCCTTTTCAGGACCAAGAACGACGAAATCGTCACCGCTTTCGACATGGTGGCCATCGAGAAGATGGGCCTGCTGAAGATGGATTTCCTCGGGCTGACCACTCTGACCATTCTTGACGACACGCTGAAATTGATTGTGCAGACCCGTGGAGAGCATCTTAAGCTCGAAGATCTTCCCCTCACTGATCACGAAACTTATGTGAAGGTGTTTCACAGCGCACTCACTTCCGGAGTTTTCCAGTTTGAATCCCACGGCATGCGTGACGTGTTGCGTCGCTATCAGCCCAATACCATCGAAGACCTCACGGCGCTGAACGCGCTCTACCGCCCAGGACCGATTCAGGGCGGAATGATTGATTACTTTATCGATCGCAAGCATGGTCGCAAGAAAATTGAATACGAATTGCCGGAACTGGAAGAAATTCTTAGAGAGACATTCGGCGTGATCGTCTATCAGGAGCATGTGATGCAGATCGCGCATCGCCTGGCGGGATACTCCCTGGGCGAAGCCGATTTGCTGCGGCGCGCGATGGGAAAGAAGAAGCCGGAAGAAATGGCCAAGCAGCGCGAGCGCTTCGTCGAAGGCGCAGTGCAGCGCGGCTATCCGCCAAGGAAGATCGAAAAGATTTTTGATCTGCTGGCCAAGTTCGCGGAGTACGGCTTCCCTAAGGCGCACTCGGCTGCGTATGCGCTGCTGGCGTATCAGACGGCGTATTTGAAGACGCACTATCCGGTTGAGTTTATGGCCGCGCTGCTGACTTCGGTCACCGGAAGCACGGACGACGTTGTGAAGTACATCAATGAGTGCCGAGAAATGGGCCTTGCCGTCGAGCCGCCGGATATCAACGTGAGCGACGCTAATTTCACTCCGCACGATCAGGCCATCCGCTTTGGCTTGGCCGCGGTGAAAAATGTTGGGCATAATGCGATCGAATCGATTGTCGCGGCTAGGAAAGACCTCGGACAGGCGGGCGAGGGCGCCCGCCCCGCACAAGCGGGGCGGTTCAAATCCATTTACGAGTTCTGCGAAAAAGTAGATCTTCGCCTGCTAAACAAACGCGTGCTCGAATCGCTGATCAAAAGCGGCGCCATGGATTCTCTGGGCCGCCGGGCACAACTCATGGCTGTGCTCGACAAAGCCATGGACCACGCGCAGAAGACGCAGCGCGACGCCGAATCCGGCCAGCACGGGCTATTCGGGGTGTTTCAGGAAGAAACACAACCACAAGAAGACCGGCTTCCCGACACGCCGGATTGGGATGAGCACATGCGGCTCTCAAACGAAAAAGAAATACTGGGTTTCTTCATCACCGGCCATCCGCTGGATAAATATCGCGAGAAACTGGAAGACTTACGGGCGCTTTCAACCGCCGAACTCGCGGCCATGAAGTCGTCCACGGGAAAAGACGAGAACCTGTGCACTGCCGGCATCATCACAAATTTGCGGGTGCTGAAGTCCAAGAAAGGCGATTTCTACGCGCAGGCGGCGCTAGAAGACCTTGCCGGGTCTATTGAAATGCTGGTCTTCCCCGACGCCTACCGCAAACTGCAGGACAAAGTGAAGATGGAAGTTCCCGTCCTCGTGCGGGGAGGCGTGCGCATCGAGGAAGGCGCCAATCCCAAGCTCACCGTGAACGACATCACTCCGCTCGAACAAGCCAAAGTTCCGCTTCCCCGCTCCCTACGCATCCGTATTCCTCTCGAAAAGGCTTCTGAGTCTACTGTGGACGAACTGCATCTCCTTTTCTCTCAACGGAAAGGCGAGGCTAAGGTCCTATTTGACGTGGAGCGTGAGGGGGATTTCATGGTGGTGATGGAGGCGTCAGGCTATAATGTGCTGCCGGACCGCAACTTCATCGGACGGGTGGAAGAGCTTTGCGGGCGCGGTGCAGTCAGGGTGATTGACTAGGCGCTGTTTTGCAAAAGGCCGTCGCTTCGAAAGGGTGTGCCTTTAGCCGCACCGTTTGACACGCTTGAAATGGCGGGCTTTCAGCCCTGAGGTTTTGTCCCGGGCGGGATAGTTCCTTCAGCGGCTGAAGCCGAACCGATTTCGCCGCACCTAGCGGCACGGCTTGACGCCGTGCCCTTTCAAAGCGGCTGCTGGTTACAAAAGTGAGAAGACAGCCCCCAAGGAGTTCGTCCACGGCGAAACTACACGCAAAGAAGCCAGCCGACATCACCGCTGCGTTGAGCGGCACGCAATTTCTACTTGGCATGGTTGAGACGCGCCGAGCCGCGCGAAATGGCGACTCCAAGCCCGATCTTGCCGTCCCGCATGAGCTCGAAAGAATCGAGCAACAGGTCGTCCATCTCGAAGCTGTGGAGGGCCAGGACGAGGAGACTCACCGGCAGATCGAGGACTTGCGTGAGCGCATCGCGGCACTGCGAAAAGAAATTTCGCACCGCGAGGCCTGGATCAAGACTGAACTCGCCCGCCATCCGCAGCGTCCTTACTTCCTCGACTACATCGAAAAGATTTTCACCGATTGGAGCGAGATCCACGGCGACCGCCATTTTGCCGACGATCCCGCCATGGTCTGCGGCATCGCCCGGTTTCATGGCGAGGAAGCGCTGGTTCTGGGAACGCAAAAGGGACGGGACATGAAGCAGAAGGTCTATCGCAATTTCGGGCTGCCCAATCCGGAGGGCTATCGCAAGGCGCTGAGGGCGATGCAGATTGCGGAGAAGTTTTCGCGCCCGATATTCACTTTTGTGGATGTGACCGGAGCGAACCCTGGACTGGGCGCCGAAGAGCGCGGACAGGCTGAAGCCATCGCGCGAAATCTGCGGGAAATGGCGCGCCTCCGGGTGCCGATCATTACCGTCATTACCGGCGAAGGAGGCAGCGGCGGCGCGCTGGCCATCGCCGTCAGTGATCGCGTGCTGATGATGGAGAACGCGATTTACTCCGTCATCTCGCCCGAAGGATGCGCGTCCATCATGTGGCGCGACTCCGCGAAAAAAGAGCTTGCCGCTGAGGCCCTCCGCATTACCTCTTCCGACCTGAAGCAACTCGGCTGCATTGATGACGTCGTCCCCGAGCCGGAAGGCGGGGCGCATACCGATCCCGATGCCGCCGCGAAACTTCTCGACACGGCGCTGCAAAATCACTTCTCAGAACTAAAGAGCCTGCCGGTCAAAGAACTGGTCGCGTCGCGGTATGACAAGTTCAGGAAGATGGCCCAGTTCTTCACGGAGCAGTGATGTATCCAGGATACGATTCCGACAACAGGGTATTTGCGCTGGTTCGATTCTTCTTTGGTTGAAGAAGGCTATTCTTTGGCTGAAGAAGAAAGATTTTGGTTTCTCCTTTCTGCTGACGTTAGCAACAGCCATCGCGCTCGGATTCTTTTCCGAATACTTTCCGCGACAGTGGGAGTCATTGTCCAGCATATCTGACCCTGTAGAAAACGTAGGTTGGCACATCGGTACGATGTTCTTCTCCGGCTACGCTATTCGAGGATCGCTGAGTTTTTATTTAGTTAGCGGCATTCTCTCCCCTACTGGCGGATTTTGTTGTGTTGTGGCTGCTCTGGTTCATAGCTGTTCGAACCTTCCGCCGGAAGCGGACCGGTCGCGAAGAGGGGCTGCCTCAGGCTTAGGCTTCGGATAGAACAGTGCTGGCGCATCTGACGCCAGCCGTAGATGGCCGCTCTTCGAGAATGGATCAGAGCTATGTAGTTCCTAATCGGTAATCCCCGAAGCCCCGCTCCAGTTACTAATATCAAATCAGTGCCGTATAATTTAAGAATCCCCCGCATCTCAATGGTCAGTGCGGGCAGAGCGTCGTTGAGCGTTTGCGCAAACGTTATGGCAGGAAGGATTCGCTAGGGAATGGCTACAACTGATGTAGGGCTGCACGAGTCCGCGGGACGGGCTGGGGTGGTGCCGGTTGTTAACAACATGAGCATTCAGGTTGCGACGGTGAACGGCAGCGGCTCGCAAAGTTCCAACACTGTACTCCTGAGAAGCATTTTTCAGATGGGCGTGCCGGTTTCGGGGAAAAACCTTTTCCCTTCGAACATCGCCGGGCTGCCGACGTGGTACACCATTCGCGCCAACAAAGATGGCTACGTCGCCCGCAAAAAAGAAATTGACTTCCTGGTCGCGATGAATCTGGAGACCGCGCGCGACGACGTGATGTCGCTGGCTCCGGGCGCGGCCGTGCTCTATGACGAACCTCTTAACCTGAGCGGGTTGCGCGACAATCTGGTGTTTTACTCTGTCCCGTTCGACAAGCTGGTAGCGCCGGTTTGTCCGGAAGCCAAGCTGCGCAAGCTGGTCAAGAACATGATTTATGTCGGAGTTGTCGCGAGACTGCTCGACATCGAGATGGCGGAGATCGAAATCGCCATCCGCCGGCAGTTTGCCAAGAAAGTCAAAGCGGCGAATTTGAACCTGGCAGCCGTGCAGGCGGGGTTCGATTACGCGACCGCGAGTCTGACCAAGCACGATCCCTATCGCATCGAGCGCATGGACAAGACCCACGGCAAGATCATTGTTGATGGGAATGCCGCGTCGGCGCTGGGCTGCGTGTTTGCGGGAGTCACGGTGCTGAGCTGGTATCCGATCACGCCGTCGTCGTCGCTGGCAGAGAGCATGATCGAGTACCTGAAGCGTTTCCGCGTCGGACCCGACGGGAAAGCGACGTTCGCGGTGGTGCAAGCGGAAGACGAACTGGCTGCAATCGGCATGGTAATTGGCGCCGGATGGGCCGGAGCTCGGGCCATGACTACGACTTCAGGCCCGGGAATTTCGCTGATGTCGGAATTTGCCGGACTTTCTTACTACGCTGAAATCCCCGCCGTAGTGTGGGATATCCAGCGCGTCGGTCCCTCGACTGGCCTGCCCACGCGTACCTCGCAAGGCGACATTCTTTCGACAGCGTTTTTATCTCATGGCGACACCAAGCACATCATGCTCTTCCCTTCCTCGGCGCGTGAATGTTTTGAGATGGCGATGGATGCGTTCAATCTGGCAGAGAGATTTCAGACGCTGGTGTTTGTTCTGTCTGACCTCGATTTGGGCATGAACAACTGGATGTCCGATCCGTTTCCATATCCTGAAAAGCCGATTGAGCGTGGCAAGGTTCTAACCAAAGAAGATCTCGACAGGCTCGGTCGCTTTAGCCGCTACAAAGACGTCGAAGGCGACGCCATTGGCTACCGGACGCTGCCCGGCACACCGCATCCGGCAGCGGCGTATTTCACGCGGGGCAGCGGACACAGCGCCGAAGCCCAGTACAGCGAGCGCCCGGAGGATTACGAAGGCAATATGGACCGCCTGCGGCGCAAGTTTGAGCACGCGCGGTCGTTTGTTCCAGCGCCGGTGATCGAGAGAATGGCGAAGGCCGAAGTTGGCGTTATCGCTTTCGGAAGCTCACATTGGGCAATTACCGAATCACGCGACCAGTTGCGTGACGAGCACAAACTGGCGACCGACTATTTGCGGCTCCGGGCGTTTCCCTTTTCTCCCGAGATAGCTGACTTTGTTCGCGAGCACAAGCGCGTTTACGTAGTGGAACAGAACCGCGACGCCCAGATGCTCAGCCTGCTGAAGCTGGATTTGGAACCGGAACTGGTGCTGAAGCTCCGCAGCATTGCGCACCTGGACGGCCTGCCGCTCGACGCGCGATCGGTCACCGAAGAAATTGCTGCCATGGAGAGAAAGTAATGGCGACCACACCAACCGGCGCTTCAAATCCTAAAACAAATCGTCTGGGACTTGCCGTCCTGGATTATCGCGGCGGAAAAACCACGCTGTGCGCGGGCTGCGGCCACAATGCGATTTCCGAGCGCATTCTCGACGCCATGTACGAAATGGGCGTGCAACCGGAGCGGGTGGCCAAGTTGAGCGGCATCGGATGCTCCTCGAAAACCCCCGCGTACTTCATGGCGCGCGCCCACAGCTTCAACTCCGTCCATGGCCGCATGCCTTCAGTCGCGACCGGCGCGGTGCTGGCCAATCGCACTCTGATGGCGCTGGGCGTCAGCGGCGACGGCGACACGGCTTCCATCGGCATCGGGCAATTCGTACATCTCATGCGCCGCAATCTGCCGATTATTTACATCATCGAAGACAACGGCGTTTATGGCCTGACCAAAGGTCAATTTTCCGCCACCGCCGATCTTGGTTCAATTCTGAAGACTGGAACGGTGAATGAACTGCCGCCAATCGATACTTGCGACTTGGCGATTTCGCTAGGCGCAACCTTTGTTGGCCGTTCGTTCTCCGGCGACAAGCGCCAACTGCACGCCATGTTGAAGGCCGCCATCGCTCACGAGGGCACGGTCCTGCTGGACGTAATCTCACCTTGCGTCACCTTCAACGATCACGAGGGCTCGACCAAGTCTTACAAATATGCGAAAGACCACGACGAACCGCTGCAGGAGATCAACTTCATCCCTGCATTTGAAGACATTGCGATCGAGTACGATCCCGGAACGACCGTCGAAGTCACAATGCACGACGGATCTCGCCTGCGCCTTCGCAAATTGGAAGAAGACTACGATCCCAGGAACAAGATTCGCGCCATCACTCGGTTGAACGAAGCTAAAGAGAAAGACGAAATGCTGACTGGCGTTCTCTACGTGAACACCCACGCGCCAACCTTTCTCGACATGCTGAACATCACCCGTGAGCCGCTGGCCACACTGCCTGCGTCCGTTGTGCGCCCGGGACGTGAAGTGCTGGAGCAGGTCATGGAAGAGCTGCGATAAACGTTCAATCCCTGATACTCTTTCGTGTTCGTCTTTTCGCAGCTTGAAAAAACTTCTCCTCATCATAGTCGCTCTGCCCGTGGCGGTAGGGCTTGGCTGGTGGTACTTTCACCAGCAGGAGCTTACAAACCTTGACCCGGCATATCGTGAGTATGCCTACATAACCAACGGCAAGAGCAACACAGTTTCCGTAATTGATTTGCGTACCTTCCGGCCAATTAGGACGGTGCGGGTTGGCCTGGACCCCACCGGGGTCGCCGCCAACAATAAGAAGAACGAACTTTACGTGGTCAACAGCGGCTCCGCCAACGTGAGCGTGATTAATGCCGAACAGAACGCCGTCGTCGCGACCATTGGCGTTCATGGCAAGCCATATTTCATCGACGTTTCTTCCGACGGGAGGCGTGGATACGTGGCCAACTCCGGGTCCGCCAACGTTTCGGTGATTGATCTGGAACAGCGCAAGGTGATCGCGACGGTGGGAGTGGGAAATTCGCCGGGGCTGGCCAGAGTTGCGCCCGATGGCAACACGGTTGTAGTCAGTAATCGCGGCGGCGATTCGGTTTCGCTGATTGATACCCGCCATCTTTCGGTGCGCAGTACTACCCCAATCTGCCATCAGCCGGAGGACATCGCCATCCTCCCGGACAGCAGCAAGGCGTTCATCGCCTGCTCGGGATCGGCACAGGTGGCGTCGATCGATCTGAAGAGCGGAAAACTGCTGGCCTCGCTCGATGTCGGAAAAACTCCGGTGAACCTGGCGCTCAAACCTGACGGCGGCGAACTCATCGTATGCAACTTCGATTCGGACAGCATTTCCATCATCGAGACCGGTACCGACGAGGTCAGCGGCAGCTATCTGATCGGCACCCATCCCGCGCGCGGCATCGTCTCCGATGACAACTCGCGCCTGTATGTGAGCAATCTGGGATCGAACGCGGTGGCGGTTTACGACATTGATATGGGAAGGATCGTGGCTTCACTTACGGCTGGCAGCGAACCGGATGGGCTTGCTCTCTCCGCCAGCCAGAACTATCTGCTGGTACTCGGCTCGGCTTCAGGAGATGTCACCGTAATCCAAAAGCGCAAGCCTCGAAAGCTGGAACCGGGAGAATACGGGTTGCTAACCATGATCCCGGCAGGAGTACAGCCCAACAATATTGTGGTGAAGTCATTCATGCTGACGAAGTGAATCTGCTCCTGGCTGTCAGCCTGTAAGCTTTCGGGAGAAACCGCGATCGTCGAAGTGAAGACGACTACGGATTACGCGTGTTCAGGCATAATCCGCTAGTCACCTTGATCGGCAATCGGCGCAAAGTGGTTTGTGCGCTGGGAATAGCTGAGAGTTGAAAGCGGCTACTTACGCATTCGCCCCGCAGCACTTCTTGTACTTCTTCCCGGACCCGCAAGGACAAGGATCATTGCGCCCCACTTTCGCGCTGCCGCGTACAACTTGCTGCACGGGCTGGCGATCGCCGGCTCCGGCCATGCGGGCTTGCTCTAATTCGCGGCGCTTGCGGCGCTGGAAGGCTTCTTCCAGATCGTCCATCGAAGTTGCAACTGCTTGGAGCGGACGCTTGCCGTTGCCCTCAGTTCCGCCACCGGAACGAAGAGCGGGGACTCCAGCCGGGCCGCCCTGGTCTTGGTCCTGCGGGCCGCCGCCTGAAGGAACTCCGCCCGTCGCGCCGCCGATGACCTGCATCAGGTAGAGGTAACGAGTCGCGTCCTCCTGGAAGCGCAGCAACATGGCTTCGAACATGTCGAAGGACTCGCGCTTGTATTCGACCAACGGATCCTTCTGCCCGTAGCCGCGCAGACCGATTCCCTCTTTCAGGTGGTCCATGTTGAGCAGATGGTCTTTCCACTGCTGATCGAGAACGCTCAACATGATCATTCGCTCGTGATAGCGCATGGCTTCGGGCCCGATCAGTTTTTCCTTTGCGTCGTAGCGGGCTTTGAGTTGCTCGAAGATCGCATCCCCCAGTTCCTGCCGGTTCAGGGTTTCGGGCGTAAGACCTTCGGCAAGAATATCCACGCCGAACCGGGTAAAGATGACTTCCTTCAGCCCTTTGGTGTCCCAATCTGCGGGGTGTGATTTGACCGGGCAATGCTCTTCCAACAATGCGGCGAGGATTCCGGCGACATAATCTTCCAGAATCAGATCTTTTTGGTCCACACCTTCGAGCAACTGGCGGCGCAAGCCATAAACCGCCTCGCGCTGTTTATTCATCACGTCGTCGTACTCGAGCAAATGTTTGCGGGCTTCGAAGTGCTGGCCTTCGACCGCCTGCTGCGCCTTCTCAATGCGCCGGCTAATCAGCCGCGACTCGATCGGGACACCCTCTTCCATCCCCAGCCGCTGCAGCAGGTTTGAAACCCACTCCTTGGCGAAGATGCGCATCAGGTCATCTTCGAGAGATAGGTAAAAACGGGAAGCGCCCGGGTCTCCCTGACGACCGGCCCGTCCGCGAAGCTGGTTATCAATGCGGCGGGCTTCGTGGCGCTCCGTGCCTAGAATGAACAGCCCGCCGGCGGCGGTTACCTCATCGTGCTCTTTGTCGGTTTGCTGCTTGTAACGCCCGAGAGCTTCGTTCCACTGCTCAGTTGGGACCGCGTACTCGTTGCCGGCATAGTACCAGACAGTGCTTTTCGATTCGTCCACTTGGATCTGAATTTTGCCTTGCGCGGCACGGAGTTGCTGGGCGATGCCCTTCTTCACGCACTCCTGCTTGGCCATGAACTCAGGATTGCCGCCCAGCAGAATATCGGTTCCGCGTCCCGCCATGTTGGTGGCGATCGTGACCATGCTCTTGCGGCCGGCTTGGGCAACTATTTCGGCTTCCTTCTCGTGATATTTGGCGTTGAGCACCACGTGCTTGATGCCTTTTTTCTTCAGCAGATCAGACAGGCGCTCGGATTTCTCGATTGAAGTCGTGCCCACCAGCACTGGCTGCCCAGTGTCATTCAGCCTTTGAATTTCATCCGCGGCAGCGAAATATTTTTCTTTCTCGGTGCGGTACACCAGGTCGGCATTCTCTATTCGCAACATCTGCTTGTTGGTGGGAATGACGATCACGTCGAGCTTGTAAATCTTTCCAAACTCGGTCGCTTCCGTGTCCGCCGTTCCAGTCATGCCGGCCAGCTTTTTGTACATGCGGAAATAATTCTGGAATGTGATGGTCGCAAGCGTCTGATTCTCACGCTCGATCTTCACGCCTTCCTTGGCTTCAACCGCCTGGTGCAGGCCATCGGACCAGCGCCGTCCGGGCATCATGCGTCCGGTAAATTCGTCCACAATGATGACTTCGCCATCCTTGATGACGTAGTCCACATCCCGGCGATAGATCGCGTGCGCTTTGACTGCCGTCTCAACGTGGTGCTTAAGGTCCCAATTCTCCGGGTCAGCGATGTTGCCGATCGCCAGAAGCTGCTCGACTTTTTCCCAGCCTTCGTCGGTGACGGTCGCATTGCGATGCTTCTCATCCACCACATAGTCACCGGTCATGGTCGCCGGTTCGCCCGTGGCGCCAGGAATTTCTTCACCCTTCTCCAGCTTGGGAATGATGCGATTCACGCGCGCGTATTTGTCTGTCGATTCTTCGCTGGCGCCCGAGATGATCAGCGGCGTGCGCGCTTCGTCAATAAGGATGGAGTCTACTTCGTCCACGATCGCGAAGTTGTGTCCGCGCTGCACGCAGTCTTTGAGATCGAACTTCATGTTGTCGCGCAGGTAGTCGAAGCCGAACTCGTTGTTGGTGCCGTAAGTCACGTCAGCGGCGTAAGCTTCTCGCCGCTCCCGGTCATCGAGGTCGTGAACGATCACACCGACACTGAGTCCGAGGAAGCGGTAGAGTTGGCCCATCCACTCCGAGTCGCGCTTGGCCAGATAATCGTTGACGGTTACCACATGCACGCCGCGTCCGGCGAGTGCGTTCAGATAAACCGGAAGCGTCGCCACCAGCGTTTTGCCCTCGCCGGTTTTCATTTCAGAAATCGTCCCGTTGTGCAGGACCATGCCGCCGATCAACTGCACATCGAAATGCCGCATGTTAAGGACGCGCCGTCCGGCCTCGCGCACCACCGCGAAAGCTTCTTCAAGAATCTCGCCGAGCATTTCGTTGATGGCTCGCAGGCGCTCCTCTTCGATCTGCTTGACCCGGTCGGGATCAGAGTCCGGTTCGTCGGCAATCCGCGCCAGGCGGTCCTGGATGTGCTTGCGGAATTCCTCGGTCTTCGCGCGCAGTTGTTCGTCCGAGAGCTGCCGCATCTCGGGTTCGAGCCCGTTAATCGCCGCCACGCGCGGCATCAGGCGCTTAACTTCGCGCTCGTTCTTAGTCCCAAAAACCTTGCCGAGGAGAACATTAATCAAGTCGGATTTCCTTCAGCGGGCACACGCCGCCCAGTATTTAAAAGCCTAGCATATTCGATGCGGAGGGGAGTGCTAAGTCGCTCACGACCTATTACCGCCGAGTGCGCGGGCAAAACGATAGCTGGCTCTCTGGACGGCTTGTGGTCACGCGGGCGAGGGCGCCCGCGCCACATTGAATGATTTTCAGGTATATTTCCTCAACTGATGCCCACCTTCTACGACCGTTTTGTCGAATGCGCCGAGCGCTGGCCGCAGAACATCGCTGTTGAAATTCAAGGACCTGACGGCACCGAGGGCCATACTTACGCCGAACTGCGGCGCATGGCGGAGTCCATAGGAGCCTGGCTGCTGGCTCGTGGCATTCAGCCCGGTGCGCGAGTTGCGATTCTAGCTGATAACCATCCGCGCTGGGTCGCGGCCTATCTGGGAATCATCGCTGCGGGAGGAGCGGCGGTACCTCTGGACACCGCGTACCATACCGACCAAGTCGCAAAGCTTTTGCGCGACAGCGGAAGCTGGGTGATTGTCTGTGATGCAAAGCACTTGGAAATTGCGCAGGAGGCTGTAGCCGAATCGGAGACTGCCGTTGTGCTGACAAATGCCGGGCTGCGCCCGGCACAGCCGGGGGCGGCTGTCCCCACACAGGCGGTGGCGGACTTCGACAGCATCTTCGCCCAAGCACCAGTGAGTTTCCACCCTGTCCCCCGCGGGCGGGACGATCTTGCTTCCCTTCTCTATACCTCAGGCACGACCGCCGACCCGAAAGGGGTGATGCTCACCCACGCCAACCTTCTGGGCGAGGCCGAAGCAGTTTTCGCGTGGGCGCACATTGGTCCCGCGGACGCGGTTCTTGGAGTCCTTCCCCTTTTCCACGTGCTCTCGCAGATGGCGAATCTGCTACTGCCGCTGGTCGCAGGAACTCGCGTGGTCTATCTTTCCACGCTCAACACGACCGAGTTGTTACGCGCTTTGCGGGAAAGGAATATTACCGCCTTCGCCGTCGTGCCGCAATTTTTCTATCTGATTCACGACCGCATTTTCAAAGAAGTCCACCAGAAGGGGCGCTTCACGCGGTTCGCCTTCGGTTGGATGCGACGGATTACGGTGTTGGGCCGCAGCATAGGTTTTAATCCCGGGCGAATCTTTTTTCGCAAAATCCACGATTTATTCGGCAAGCGCATGCGGCTTCTGGTGACCGGCGGCTCGCGTTTTGATCCCAAAATCGGGCGGGATTTTTACTCTCTCGGAATTGATGTGCTGCAAGCATACGGGCTCACGGAAACTTGCGGCGGCGCGTTCGTCAATCCGCCGGACGAAAACGTGATCGGCTCGGTGGGCAAACCCCTGAAGGGGGTGGAAACCAAGATTATCGAACCGCAAGCTTCGGACGACGGTTCACCCGCGAGCGGCGAAATCATCATGCGCGGACCGATTGTGATGAAGGGATACTGGAACCGTCCTGACGCCACCGCTGACGTGCTCAAAGAAGGCTGGCTCTACACCGGAGATCTCGGCTACATCGATGCACGCGGGAACCTGTTCATCACCGGGCGCAAGAAGGAAGTGATCATTCTCGCCAACGGGAAAAATATTTATCCCGAAGAAATCGAAACGCATTACCTGCAGTCTCCGTTCCTTAAGGAAATTTGCGTGATGGGGATCGAAGGAACAGCAGGCTCGGAAACAGTATATGCGGTGATCGTGCCGAACTTTGAAGTCTTGCGTCAACGAAAGGTTGTAAATGCGAAAGAAGTGATTCGCTTTGGTATCGAAGGCCTCTCGTCAAAACTCGCGTCCACCAAGCGAATCAGCGGCTATGAAATCTGGCAGGAGGACCTGCCCCGAACAACCACTCGAAAGCTGAAGCGCTTTGAGATTGAGAAGCGAGTGCGCGCGGGAACGGAGAAGGATCGGACGGGCGTGTCCCAACCAAACGGAGCCGAACCGACCGCCGCAAGACCGCTTACGCCCGAAGAAACTTCGTGGCTGGAACAGGCTAATGTTCAACGTGCTTTGAAAGTTATTCGCGAGTTTTCTCTCAATCCGCCTGAGGTCATTCGTCCCGGCGACAACCTGGAACTCGATCTTGGCCTTGATTCCATGCGGCGAGTCGAGCTCCTGGTTGCGGTTGAACAGGAACTCGGGGGCGATGTGGAAGAATCGCAGCTCTCTGGTATCTACACCGTCCGCGAGTTGCTTGACGCCGTGCTGGCAAGCGCGGCATCAGGCAAGACTGCGTCGAAGCCGCTGTTCGCCGGCTGGAGCGCGGTGTTGCGAGAAGATCCCACCGAACCGGCTGCACTGGCCATCACCAAGTCCCGGCCAATTACCGACCGCTGCATTTTTCTGGTCACGCGACTGATCAGACTGGCCTGGCGTATTCGCTCCCGAATCAACGTTGAAGGGGTGGATAATATTCCATGCCGGGGCGGCTACCTTCTTTGCTCGAACCACCAGAGCTTCATTGACCCCCTGATCTTGCTTGCCGTGCTGCCGCTGCGGCTGATATCGCGCATGTTCGCTGTAGGCACCAGTGAAATTTTCGGCTCTGGATTCATGTTGCGAGTAGCACGCCTGATGCGAACTGTGGTGGTTGATCCCGACGCTAACCTCATCCCCGCCATGCGCGCCGGCGCTTTCGGACTGCGACACGGCCTCGGCTTGGTACTGTATCCGGAAGGCGAACGCAGTATTGACGGCACGCCGAAGACTTTCAAAAAAGGCGCGGCGATTCTTTCCATCCATCTTCAGGTTCCAATTATTCCGATTGCGGTTGACGGAATCTACGACTCATGGCCGCGCGGCAAGCCATTCCAGAAATTCGCTCCCATCATGATTAAGATTGGCAAGCCAATGATGCCGCCCCCGGAAGCAGAAGCGTCGGAAGAGACGTATGCGAAGTTCACAGCGGAGATGAAGGCGCGAGTGGTGGAGATGTGGGAGGGGCTGCGGAAATGAACAAGGTTGGTTTAGCTGATAGCTGATGGCTAACAGTTACTTCGCCCTCGGATGCGTCTGGTCGTACACGCTCAGCAAGTGCTTCATCGAGAGCTGGGTGTAGCGCTGGGTGGTGGAGAGGCGTTCGTGGCCGAGCATCTCCTGGATGGCGCGCAGGTCGGCGCCTTCTTCCAGCATGTGGGTGCCGAAGGCGTGGCGCAGGGTATGCGGGTGGACGTCGGGGGAAAGTCCCCTGGCTACGGCGATCTTTTTGATGATGCGGCCGACGCTGCGCGTGGTGAGGCGTCCGCCGCGTTGGTTGATCAAGAGCGCCGGAGTGTTTTTTGGCGATTCCGCCAGCGTCAGCGTCAATTGCCGCGCCGGCAGATACGCGGCCAGCGCTGATTTCACGGCGTCGCCGAAGGGAACGTAGCGCTCTTTCTTTCCTTTGCCGCGAATTAGCACTGCCTCGGCGGTCACGCGAAGGTCATCCAGATTGATGCCGACGAGTTCGGAGTTGCGGATGCCGCATCCGTAGAGCAGTTCGAGCATCAGGCGGTCACGCTCGGGATAAGAAGCAATTTCGGGCATGTCGCCGTCGAGCACGGAATTCATTTCTTCCATGCTCGGCACACGCGGCAGTTTCTTGGCGAGCCTGGGAGTCGAAACCAGCGCCGCTGGATTCTGCTCGACCACGCCCTCCTGCGCTAGCCAGCGATAGAGAGAGCGTACGGCAGCCAGCGCGCGCGCGACGGAAGTCTTGCCCAGGCCTTTTTCGTAGAGATGCGAGAGGAATCCGCGAATGGTGACGTGGTCAATCTCGCGCCATTTCCGCGAGCCGACGTAGGCGGAAAAGCTTGCGAGATCTCCGGAGTAAGCTTTGATGGTATGCGGTGAGACGTTGCGCTCGCGCAGGGAGCGGAGGAACTTGTCGATCGCCTTACCGACCTGGGATTGATTCGTCATACGAATTCTTCACCACGGAGACACGGAGGCACAGAGAACACAAAAACGAAACCTCTTAGCCGCGGATTTACATGCACTGCGCGGATCAAAATACACAAAAAGTTTTATGCGCTTCGACTCGATTAATCCGTGGCCGTGCCTTTCGCCACGACTTCGTGTCCCGTGGTGAATGTCCTCATCTCGCTTTCGCTCTCGGATGATGCTTCGCGTACACACTCTTCAAACGGTCCAGCGCGACGTGGGTATAAATCTGCGTGGTCGAAATGTCGGCATGTCCGAGGATTGTCTGCACGGTGCGCAGGTCGGCGCCGTTTTCTACCATGTGAGTGGCGCAACTGTGGCGCAGCATGTGGGGACCGGCGTGACGTCCGGCGCTTGACGATGCGATCCCTACCATCTGCCAGACTCGCTGGCGTGTAAGCTTCTTTGCTCCTCGGGCGATGAATAGGAAGGGTGAACTCTTCCCTGCCGCTAATTTCGGCCGCGCGTCGCGAAAATAGCGGGTCAACGATTCTTGCGCCGAACGCCCTACGGGAACGATGCGTTCTTTGTCACCCTTGCCGCGCACCAGGACGTACCCCATCTCTAGTTTCACATCTTCGAGTTTCAACGAAGTGATCTCCGAGACCCGCAGCGCTGCGGCGTAGAAGACTTCGAGCATCGCGCGATTCCGTATGGCAAGCGCTTCGGAAATCTTGCCGGCGCTCCGAGAAGTCTCTACCTGAAGCATGGTCTCCACTTCTTCACGCCCCAGCGACTTGGGCAATACCTTCCATTGTTTCGGCGTAGGAATATTCAACGTAGGATCGCGATCCACGCGCTTGTCGAGCAGGAGAAAACGATACAGATGCCGTAGCGCCGACAGTTTTCGCGCCACCGAACGCCCGTCCACGGTATTGGCAAACAACTGCTGGAGAAAGCTGCGCACTTCGTCTCTGCGGGCATTCATCAGTGTGCGTTTGTTGCGATCGAGAAATGCCGCGAACTGGCCGATGTCTTTCGTATAGGCGGAAACCGTGAGCGCGCTGAGTCCCTTTTCGACTTTCAGATAGTCAACGAACGAGGAGACAACACGGGAATTGGCTTCGGAAGGCACAGAACGAGTATGCGCGTTATCGGACACTCATTGAAGTGACGAGGCAGATTCGCGACCACGAACTTCCATGGATTCGCACGGATAAGACTCTCTGATGTTTTTGATCCGTGTTAATCCGTGGCCAGATTTTTTCCAGCTTCCTTCAGCAGTTTAACCGCATACAGCGCGCCCTGTGGCGTTTCTTCGTGTTTGAAATAAGCGTAAGCGTCGCGGCCATTGCCAAGATGCTCATGCATGCGGCGGACCATTGCCTGGCGCTCGTCGGCGCTGTACGCCGGCTTGCGATAGCGGTAATAGCAAAAATCCGCGGTTACCACGTCCGGCGTAACTCGCTCTTCGGTTTCAGCGATGCATAGCGCGCGATTGTGCTGCTTCAAAAGAGAGAAGATGTCGTCGCCGAACCACGATTCGTGACGAAACTCGAAGGCAGTCTGGATGACTTTCGGAATCACCGACATGAAATCTTCCAGCAGCTTTGGGTCAGCTTTCATATTCGGAGGCAGCTGGAAGAGCACGGGCCCCAGTTTGCTGGCATTCGCCAGAGGCTCAATCGTACTCAGAAACCGCGGCAGAAAGTCTTCCGTGCTTTTCAAGCGCTTGATGTGGGTGATGACCTGATGCGCCTTGATTCCCAAGCGAAAGTTTTCCGGCGTCTGTGAAATCCACTTTTGGGCTGTGGTCTCTTGCAACAGCTGCCGGAACGTCAGGTTCACTTCGACCGTGTTCAACTGGCTGGAGTAGTAGGTCAGGAATTTCGCCTGCGCGAGTTTCTCGGGATAGAAAGCGGGCTTCCAACTCGGGTAAGCCCATCCGGAAGTGCCGACGTAGAGTTGTGCCATAGCCCTTTAACCGAGGAGGATACAGAGGAACACAGGGGATTTTATCAGGCCTTCTTGTTGGCTTTGGGAAACCTAGTCGGCTTCCGTGGTTTAGCGGTGCTGATTTGAACCTTCGACGTCTTCTTGACTCGGCCACTGACATGAGAAACCCTTTTCTTGCTTTCACCATCTCGGTCTGCGTGCGCCACGATTTCTAACCCGTTTGCGATGGCTTCTGCCTGCCCTTTTTCAATTCCAACCAGCTTGGGAAGCTTTTGCTTCAGTTTGAGCAGGGGCGCAAATAGGTCGCCCATTTTTTCTACCCGCTGCAAAACCTGCTGCGCCTCGAAGGCCAGCAGGCTGACGTCTTTCTTCTTGAGTGTGCGTTCGACTTCATCCCAGGCCACCGGAGTTGAAACCGTGGGTCGCTCGCGGGCGCGCAACGAATAAACGCTGATGGTGGTCTTGTGTTCGTCATTCTGGCTCCAATCCACCAGCACCTTGCCGGTGCGGATGGCTTTCTTCATATCCGAAACCACCAGATCGCGATGTTCGTTCTCGAGCACGCGCGCCAAAGCGTGCGCAAAAGGTTTGGTCTCGTCGTAGCTGGTCTTCGTGTTGAGAGGAACATAAATCTGCAGGCCTTTGGAGCCGGAGGTTTTGGCGAAGCTCTCGAGCTTGAAATGCTCAAAGATGGCGCGCAGCCACACTGCCACCTGGCAGCACTGAACGATGTTCGCGGGCGGGCCGGGATCAAGATCGAAGACCATCGTCCGCGGACAATCGATGTCTTGCGCCAGCGAAAGTGATGGGTGCAACTCGATCGCCGCCAGGTTCGCCAGCCAAACTATCGTCGTTAGATCATTGGCCAGGATGTAATTGATCTCGCGCTGATTGCCTTCGCTCCAGATGGGCGCGGTCTTCACCCAGCCCGGCCGGTGTTTGGTGGCGTTTTTCTCGAAGAAAAACTCCTGATCAACGCCGCTGGGATAGCGTTTTAGAGTTAGCGGCTTCCCTGCCAGGTGCGGCGCCAGCACCGGCGCAATGCGAGCATAGTAGTCAATCACCTGCCCCTTGGTAAACCCGGTCGCGGGATAGAGGACTTTCTCCAGGTTGGTCAGCTTCAGACGCCTGCCGCCGACTTCGACGATTTGTTCCGGGCTCATCGGGACGTTCTCGGTCGTTACAACTGAAGAGGTTCTTGCTCAGACCGTATACCTGGATACCTCAATAGACTCACGCAGAGGGCGATTACCCACAAAACGAGTCTTCCTAAGCGCAACCCTCTGACACCGACTGGAGAAGGCTGCACCAACTCGGCAAACACCGATAGGACAAATTCCAAGGCGCAAATGGTCAGAACAACTCGCTCTTGAGCCTCTCCTGATGTCCGTATCATTTCGCGCAAATCCAGATGCAAGCCACCCGAGCTACAAGAACAATCTTGTCCTCCGATGCCTTTTCGAAGGGCTTGTCCAATGCTCTCCAGCTTTGGATCGTCATTAGAAGCAGAAAGGCAGCTGAACCGATAAACCAACCCCTACCGCTCAAGGTACGACCCCTCTTGCAGGGCACTTTGATGTCCATCTTACGCGTTCGCTTTCAGCATCTGCTCGGCGTGCTTGAGCGACGTTTCACTCACTTTCGCGCCGCTCAGCATCCTAGCGATTTCTTCGGTGCGCTCGTCGCCGGTAATCTCGCGGACCGTGGTTCGAGTGCGATCGCCTGCCTTTTTCTTTTCGATCAGGTAGTGGTGGTCGGCGAAGGTTGCGATCTGCGGCAGATGGGTTACGCAAAGAACCTGGGTCGTGCGGGAAAGCGATTTCAGTTTTTTCCCAACTGCCTCGGCGGCGCGGCCACCGATCCCGGTATCAATTTCGTCGAAGACCAGAGTGCGCTGGGCGCCGGTCTTCTTGTGCGCAGCGCTGGCTTCGACGCTTGCTTTCAGCGCCAGCATAACACGAGAAAGCTCGCCGCCTGACGCGATCTGGTCCAGAGGATGCATCGGCTCTCCCGAATTCGTAGAAATCATGTACTGGACCTGATCGAAGCCGGATTCCGTCCAGTTCTCTTCCGCATCCGTTCCGCTAACTTCGATGCGGAATTGCGATTTCATGGCCAGCCCGTTTATTTCAGCTTCGACGATATTCTCCAGGTTCTTGGCCCCCTCGTATCGCTTCTTGGATATCGCGCGCGCTGCCTGCAAGTAGTTCGCGGCGGCGGTAGCGAGTTCGGCGTGAAGCTGGCGCAGGATTTCATCTTTGTTCTCGATTTCAGAAAGCTTGCGCGTCACCTCCGCTCCCAGGTTGCTTACGTCCTCCAGAGCTGGCCCATATTTGCGCTTAAGCCTGTCAAGCAGCGCTAAGCGGTCTTCAAGCTCTGCCAGGCGCTCGGGCGAGGCTTCGATGCTCCCGGCGTAGTCGCGCAGACCGGCACCTACGTCCTCAACACTAATTCGCGCCGTATCCAGCGAGGCCAACGCTTCCTGGAACTTGGGTTCATAGCGGATCAGTTCTTGCAGATGCTTCTGCGCGGCGCGCAGAGAGGCTGATGTCGAAGCTGCACCTTCATACAGCAGATCGAATGCGTGCATCGCCGAGTTGTAAATCTTTTCGGCATTGGCGAGCACTCGTTTCTGAGTCTCGAGGCGCTCACCCTCGCCCGGCTGGATCTTGGCGTCCTCGATTTCGCGCTTTTGAAACATCCACAGATCAACCAGCTTCAGGCGATCGTGTTCTCCCTGTTCCAGTTCCGCAATGCGCGACTTCACCAGTTTCCAGTTTTCGAAAGCCTGGTTGGCCGGTCCAATCTGCAAGTTGGCGTAGTTGTCGAGAAGCTCCAGCCGGACTGCGGCATTGAAAGAAACCAGCGACTCATTTTGCGCGTGGATGCCGGCGAGATGCGGCGAGAGCTGCTTGAGCACCGCGACGGTTGCGGCTTGATTGTTGACAAACACCCGGCCTTTGGCGGCAATCTCCCGGCGCAAAATGAGGTTGGCTTCGTCGGAGTCAATTCCGTTGTTTTCGAGAACGTGGGCGACCAACTCTTCCGCTGCTCCGTCAACTTCGAAGACCGCGGAAATCACCGCGCGATCGCTGCCGAAGCGGATAACTTCCGGCGACGCTTTCTCGCCCATCAGCAGGGCCAGGGCGTCAATCAGGATGGATTTTCCAGCGCCGGTTTCGCCGGTCAAAAGACTCAGCCCGGGGGCGAACTCGATCGCCAGATGATCTATGACAGCGTAATTTTCCAGACGCAGTTCGAGGAGCACGCACCATCCTGGGAAGCAGGGTTGAGCGCAGGATAGCATGAAAAATCACTTGTCAGCAGACAGTTGTCAGTGTCCAGTTTCCGGAAAGCACGCGGCAGTAAATCTACTGAGCATTCCGGTACCGTACTACCGGGGTTCCGGCGAGTTCGCCGTTGCCCGTTGAACGTCGCGGATGTACAGCCCTAAGCAAGCAGTAATCGGAATGGGTATCGCCACGCTCGTCCAAAGCGGAAGCTCCCAGAAGTGCTGCACCGCGGGAGTGAAGAACGACAACACGGTCAGTGCAGCCGCGGTGAGCCAGGGCCAGGCCAGGCATCCCGCAGCGACCCAGCCGAGAGCGCGGACCGTACTGGTCACTTGGTCTCCCTGGGTCCATGTCCGCAGTAGAAGAAAGATTCCCGGCAAGAGAAGAAGCTGGTTGTAGGGTGCAATCGTAGGAATCACCAAAAGGTTGGCCGCCAAAACCAGCGATGTAGTCCAGCAAAAAAGATCGTCGGCGGCGAAAATTTTTCTCACCCGCCAGCACATCATGGCCACTGCAGCGCCGATGACGATGGCTAGCGGAGTTCCGAAGGCTGGAGTGGCTAACTCGTCGAGCGGGGAAAGGTGCCGGGTATAACGCCGGTATGCGATTGCCGCCGCGTAGAACTCGTGAATCCATCCCGGAAGCAACAGTTCTCCTGCGACCGCCAGGGTTATCAGAGTAACCGCAAACGCGGCTACCAATTTCCACCTGAGGTAAATCCGGCCGCAAGCCCACAACATCAGCCACCCAGCTAGAGGAAAAGCAATCTGGGGCTTGATCGTGGCCAGCCCCAGCAATATGCCGGATGCCACCTGGCGATTCTTGACCAGTAAATAGACAGAGGCTGCGATCATCGGGGCGACCACGAGCGTCAGTTGCTGCAACCGGATTCCCTGAACCACCCAAAAGGTCCCCAGCGTCAATGTCAGCAACGCCGCTTCCGCCAACCTCGTCGGCTTCCAGCTCACGACTCGGAGCCATAACACCACACTGATCCCAGTTAACCCAGCCAGAGTCCAGCGCAGGATTACCTGCACGGCAGGAAAGGGCAGCGTGACGGCGGGCGCGAGCAGCAAGGCGACGTAAACGGGATAGGCGAACGCCTCCTGGTCGCTGGGATCGTTTGGCCGCTCCACATCGAGCGGACGTCCGTAGTATCCGGACTGGATCTCCCGCGTGATTTCCGGAGAGTAAGGGTCGCGATGGTGGAGCAAGAGTTCGCGCGATCCCAGCCAGCGGGGGTAAAGGTCGGAGAGATTCCCACGAGGAACGCCGTGGACGGCCGCGTACGCTTTCTGCTGCGGTACGATCACGCGGCTGACGTACAGCCACATGACTGCGCAGAGCAGAACCGATATCGCCAGCACAATTAGAGAAGGCCATCTCATGTTTGCGGCGCCGCGGGAGTTCTGCCGGAGAAGGAATCGCGCCCGGCGCGTTTTAGCCGTGAAATTTCTCGCGACAATCCCCACAACCAGAGAAACAGTAGAGGAGTCAGAAAATTCAGGTGGCTGAGCCTCAGCCACAAGAACATAAGTAGCGGCGTAAAGAACAGTACGGCCACCGGGATCACCGATTCCCAATGCTCTCGCTGCATCCCATCCTCCGGACCTACGACAGCCTTATCGAAGAAAAAGAGAGCAGGCAGGAACAGCAGCCCCAGGTCGTAGATGAAAGCGTGATAACTAACCAGAACCGAGACCAAGACCGCGACCGAAAACCCCAGCTCAAGATTGCCCGCATGGTCTGCCGAGCGAAAAAATCGAACCGCCAGAATCAGCAAGAAAACAGATCCGGCGGCACTCAAGATCAGGGCCGCCAGATGGCCGTCGCGAAAAAAAATGGCTAGGAAGCCGCGCAGATTCGGCATGTCGTCCGGGACGATAGCGCCGCGTCCCATTATCTGTTCCAGCGTCCAGACATATCGTGGGTAATTAAGAAATCCGCGCCAGCCGACCACGGCAATCGAAATCGCCATCAGCGCCAAGCTCGAGCACGCAATCCCTAGCGCCGCCTTCAGCCTTCTACTGAAAAGCAGAACGACGGCTATTGGCAATACCAGATGCGGACGAAAAATTCCCATCCCCAGGCAAAATCCCGCCAAAAAATCCGACCCCTGTTTTAGAAATATGTAAGCGGTCGCCAGCAGAAAGAAAAGCAGCAGCATGTCCTGGCCTTGGAGCAAGCAGATGAAGATCGGAAAAAACGCGACCGCGCACAAAAAGATCCCCAGCGACTGACTCCACATGAACGGAACGTGGCGGCGCAGGAGCCCCAGCGCCAGACCCAGCAAGCCAATATTCAATGCATTCCATGCAAGGTACGCCGGAAAATAGGAAAGGAAAGTAAAAGGTAGAAACAATAGCGCTTCAAACGGGGGGTGATTGTATGGCAGCGAACCATGGCGAATACTCACGTCGGGCGCGAACTGGAGTTGCGTCTGGAGTTCGACAGGTTCGTCATATAGGCTGCTGGCCATCCCGGCTCGTACCATCTTTCCTGCGGAGTAGAAAATAGTGAAGTCGGGGTAGCCCTTGCGGACCAAGTCCCGGTCTTTCCAGGCCATGAATCCGTTCAGGGACAGCCCCGTCGCCAGCAGTACCGGGACAAGAAGCTTGTATCTTGGAGTAAGCACGGGAGAACCTTTATCAACAGCAGTAGCACTTTAGCAGGCCGGCAAAAACCCGGTTGGCCCCAAAGGATAAATAATCGTCCAATTCTGCCTTCGGGCGCGGTATCATTGTGAGCACTTCGAAGTATCTCGCCTTGCTCGAATGAGCGGATTTGTACTGAAACGAAGGCAGTTCCTTACGTCAGGGCTTCTGCGCGGATACCAGGTGCAGCCGGCTGAGCGCAGGCCTTTAATTCTGTGGAGCGGTAGATGAATCGTACGCGACTGATGTTTATTGGAGTACTGGCTCTTGTCTTGGGAGCCTTTGCCAGCCTCTTCGCCTATCGGACGTTGCAACAACACGCCGGAGGCATCCAGGGCGACCTGCAGGATGTAGTCGTCGCTACTACTGATTTGGCCGTCGGCGCCCGAATCCAAGATAGAGACGTCCGTACCGTTCGATTCCCGGCGGATGCGATCCCGCAGGGAGTTTTCCACCGCACGAAAAGTGTTGTGGGCCGGGGTGTTGTGCTCCCGATCGCGCAGGGCGAATTCGTTCTTCCGATAAAACTGGCGGGAGAGAACTCGGGCTCTGGTCTGCCATCCACGATCCCGCAAGGCATGCGGGCAGTCTCGGTACGAGTCAGCGACATCAGTTCGGTCGGAGGTTTTGTGCAACCGGGCACCCGGGTGGACGTTTTGATGACCGGAAACCCCGGGGGCACCGGCGAACCACAAACCATAACGGTGCTGAAGAATGTCGCCGTCCTGGCGAACGGGATGAATATGGATCGCAGTGTTCTGCGCGGCGAGTCGCAGCAGAATGCGCCCATCATCACTCTCGCAGTGTCTCCCGATGACGCGCAAAAATTGGCTCTGGCTACGGCGCAAGGCCGCATTCAGCTGGCGTTGCGGAATCCCATGGACACCAGCCAGAGCGAAGTCGCCGCGATCGGTATGCACTCTCTCTATCAGAAGACGGAAGCACCCGTTCCCGTGTTTCATCCCAGGGTCAAACCGGTGGTGGTAAAAGAGGCTCCCCCGCCTTCACCAACGGTCGAGGTGATCAAGGGCGACAAACGCGACACGACGAAGGTGGATGAGTAATCGAACTTAGGCCTCAAGAATGAGCAAGCGAATCCCGATTCTGCACACACCAACTGTCGCGTCAGCTCTGCTGCTACTCTCTGCGATCTGTCTCGGCCAGCAGCCAGCCCAACCCACGACCCAACAAGCGCCCGCGCCCGCCCAATCCGAGGGCCCGGCTCCGCTTCGGGTAATGGTCGGGAAATCTCTGCTGATCAACACCACCGACCGCTTAAAGCGGGTTTCGGTCACTGACCCGGAAATCGCCGATGCGCTGGTGGTTACCGCCACGCAGGTTCTGGTTCATGGCCGCTCTCCGGGCGAGGTCTCCCTGCTGATCTGGGACGAGTTCGAGCGCTCGCGCAGCTTCGATCTGCGAGTTGATGTCGACATCACCGCCGCGGCTGAAGAGATGAAACGGATATTCCCGGACGAGCAGATTGACGTCTCTCCGTCCCGTTCAGCAATTGTTCTGTCCGGCCACGTCACCACCGAGGATGTGGAGAAACATGCAGGCATGGTGGCGGCCGCGTACTCGAAAAATGTAATCAATGTGCTGAGCTTTGGTCCGGTCGGCGCTCAGGAAGTGTTGCTGGAAGTGAAGTTTGCCGAGGTGGACCGCTCCGCTGTGACCCAGCTTGGGATCAACTTGTTTGCTCCAGGATTGGGTAACACGATTGCGTTGAGCCAGACCGGTCAGTTCGGTAGCCTTCAGGTGCATGATACTGCGCAGACCACTACCACCAACGGCACAACTCAAACCACAACCACAACGGCAACACCGCCGGTCGTTACCATTAGCGATTTCCTCAATCTTTTTGTGGCCCGTACCGACATAAATCTTGGCGCGGTCATAAAGGCACTACAGCAGAAAAACTTGTTGCAAATTCTGGCGGAACCGAACCTGATCGCGGTCAATGGCAAGGAGGCAAGTTTCCTGGCCGGTGGTGAATTCCCATTCCCCATTGTTCAGCCCGGACAGGGCTTTACTGCGGTCACCATCCAGTTCCGCGAGTTTGGTGTGAAGCTGAAGTTCACGCCAGTCATTATGCCGAATAACAACATTCACCTTCAGGTGGTACCTGAGGTGAGTCAACTCGATTTCACCAACGCGCTGACCATTTCCGGATTTACGATACCGGCATTGAGTACGCGCCGCGCGCAGACAGAGTTTGAGTTGCAGGACGGACAAAGCTTCGTCATTGCCGGACTGATGGACAATCGGGTCACCAGTCTTGCCAGCAAAATGCCCGGCTTGGGCGACATCCCGATCATCGGCAACTTTTTCAAGAGCAAGAATGTGCAGAAGAGTAATGCGGAGCTGATGGTTTTGTGCACGGTGCACAGGATTTCGCCGAGCAACCAACCCCCTGTAGGCCCGAAAAACCCACAGCCGTTCCTCGACCAAAACAAGTTTGACGGAAAAACTCCGTCTGGCGGCGGGAAGTAGGACGTGCACGTACAACTGACCGGATCGTAGGACATGCCGAATCTACAAGCCTTCGAGCGCAGTGAGTACCAGCAGGTAAAAGCCGATCTGCATCGCAAGATCTTGGACCGGTTGGACCTGGAAAAGCTGGGACGTACCCCGAGCGCGGCCGCGCGCGAAGAAGTTCTCCAGGTCATTCGCAGCACCGTTAACAGCGAGGCTGTGCCGCTGAGCTTTGCCGAACGGGAGCGCCTCTCCCGCGAAATCCTGGATGAAATCTTTGGACTAGGCCCCCTCGAGCAACTGCTGAAAGATCCCACCATCTCCGACATCCTGGTAAATCGTTACAACAAGGTTTACGTCGAGCGTGCGGGCAAACTGGAAATTACCGGACTTAGCTTTAAAGACGATCAGCACTTGATGCAGATTATTGACCGCATCGTGTCGCGCGTGGGCCGACGCGTGGATGAAAGTTCACCCATGGTGGATGCGCGATTGGCCGATGGGTCGCGCGTGAATGCGATCATTCCGCCGCTGGCGCTGGATGGCCCGGTGCTTTCGATCCGGCGATTCGGACGTGATCCCATCACTGCACACAATATGATCGAGAATCGCACTCTTACTGACCCCATGCTCGAAGTGCTTTCATCCATGGTGAAGGGCCGGATGAACATTCTGATTTCGGGAGGCACCGGCGCCGGCAAGACTACTCTGTTGAACGTTCTCTCCGGCTTCATTCCGCAATACGAGCGCGTGGTCACGATCGAAGACGCCGCGGAACTCCAGCTCAAGCAGGAGCACATCGTGCGCCTGGAAACCCGGCCACCGAACATCGAGGGCAAGGGCGCAGTGCGGCAGCGGCAATTGGTGATCAACAGCTTGCGTATGCGCCCGGACCGCATCATCGTGGGCGAGGTGCGAGGCGAAGAAGCCTTCGACATGTTGCAGGCTATGAACACCGGCCACGAGGGATCGCTGACCACCGTCCACGCTAACTCTTCTCGTGATGCGCTGGCCCGCTTAGAGAGTATGTTCTCCATGGCGAATCTCAACATTCCTGAGCGTGCCATTCGGCAACAGATATCCTCCGCCATTCATATAGTAGTGCAGATTGCCCGGCTTCCTGACGGTACCCGAAAAGTTATTTCCATCTCAGAACTTACCGGAATGGAAGACGACAACGTTGGGGTGCAGGAAATTTTCACATTTGATCGCGTGGGAATGGATCGGGATGGCAAGGTGCGCGGCGTGTTCCGGGCGACAGGGACCAAATCACGCTTTGCCGACCGCCTGGCGAGCGCGGGTTACGGACTGCGGGCCGAGTTGTTCGAATCCCGGATGGAGGTTTAGGCAGCAGAGATGCACGCCCTCGTTCCGCTACTGGTTTTTTTCGCGGTGTCCGGCATAGCGTTCGCAGCGGGCGTGGTGCTGGACCAGCGGCGGGAGCGTGCGCGCTTGATCCGTGATCGCCTGACCGCCGCGCAGGCGCAAGCCACGCGAGGCGAGAGACTGGCGCTGCTGCGGGACGAAATGCTCAGCCGGATCCCGGCCTTCGACACCCTGCTGCGCCGTTCCGAACAGGTTTCCAGACTGCAGACGGTGCTGGAGCAGGCAGGCCTGACCATTCGCGCCGGCAATGTCCTGATCTTTTCGGTCATCAGCGCCGTCATGGTGGCGACCTCCGCTTACGCTGTCGCCGGCCCGCTGCCCTACAACGAAACTGTTCTATTCGTTTGTGTCTCGGCTGCGCTAGGCGCGATTCTTCCCTATTCGTATGCCGCGCGGCGTCGCACCCGCCGTTTTCAGAAATTTGAGGAACTCTTTCCCGAGGCAATCGACACTCTGGGACGCGCGGTTCGTGCCGGTCACGCCTTCACCATGGCCCTGGAGATTGTCTGCAACGAATTTACCGAGCCCGTGGCCACCGAGTTTCGCAAGCTTTATGAGGAGCAGAAATATGGCATGCCGGTGCGCGATGCCTTGCTGAATCTGACCCTGCGCGTGCCGCTAGTTGACGTAAAGTTCTTCGCCACCGCAGTGATGTTGCAGCGGGAAACGGGCGGCAATCTGGCCGAGATTCTCGATAACCTTTCCTACATGATTCGGGAGCGCTTCAAGATCCTGCGCCAAGTCAGGGTTTATACCGCACAAGGACGCTTGACCATGATGCTGTTGATGGGCCTGCCGCCGATTATTGTGGTTACCATGTTAATCGTGAATCCCGGCTTCATCCAACCACTCTTTAACGATCCGATCGGCCATGTGCTGATTGCGGCTGGGATTAGCCTGCAGACGATTGGATATTTTGTGATTCGAAGAATTATTCAGATCCAGGTTTGATTTAGATTTATCGATCCAGCTCTTAAAAGGTCTTAAAATATGTTTCTCGTGGCCGGCATAATTTTCCTCGCGGTGGTCGTGGCGGTGGTTTCCTTCGGCGCCGCAGCTTATGCGCCTACCTCTGCGCTAGGCGCGCGACTCGAGTCGCTGGGCAT
>WNGK01000631.1_pt1 | contig 75882 bp, 67 predicted proteins | sample 5400601 | NCBI WGS metagenome assembly WNGK01 (sample SAMN13153376, study PRJNA577476) | soil metagenome | isolation source: 60 cm soil or saprolite under Garry oak tree replicate 1 | place: USA:California | collected 2016-06-15
CGAAGGGGCGTCTCGCCCTCGGTTTCAACGGCGCCAAATACTACCTGAGTTTTGCGCCATACCCGTCATCTGCTAACCTCCCCTGCTATGGATTACCTCTGGACCCCGTGGCGCTACGCCTATGTCTCCTCCACGGAAAAAAACGCGGGCTGCATCTTTTGCGACGCTCCCAAAGAGAAAGACGACTCGAAAACCTTCATCGTGTATCGCGGCCCGCGCTGCTACGTCATTCTGAACGCCTATCCGTATACGCCGGGCCACGTGATGATCGTCCCTTATGCGCATTTGGACGAACTGCAGAAGCTGCCGACTGAAGCGGCCCAGGAAATGATGTCTTTTTCCCAGCGGATGGAAACGGTTCTGCGCGAACTCTACCACCCCGATGGCATCAATCTGGGGATGAATATCGGCAAGGCTGCGGGGGCGGGGATCGCGGGACATATTCATATGCACGTCCTGCCGCGCTGGGTGGCCGACGCGAACTTCGTGTCGGTGGTCGGGGAGACTCGGGTTCTGCCGGAGACGTTGGAAGTAACGTGGGGGAGGATGCGGCAGGCGATCACGAAGTAGAGCTGGTAACGATCTTTTCAGTCGCCGCACAAGCCCCACGCGATCAACGCAAACTGTTCACCATGAATATCCCGCCCCTAGCGCGGGATATTCATGGTAACGAAAACCCTCCGGAACCCCACGGATCAGGCCCGCAGCGCGACCCTACCCTGCGCCAGCCAACTTCGCCAGCGGAATAACTTCGACATTCCCGGCCAATTTGTAGGCCTTCCTCCCTGGATACGCGACGTAGAGATGATCCAGCTTCAGATCGGACAGGGCGATCCGCATGGATGGAGTGAGCGTGGGGGCATCCGTTCGCTTGCACTCGATCCCGATACGCCGTCCTTTCTTGAAGAGCAGCAAATCGAGTTCGGCGCGGTTATAGGTAGCCCAGTAGTAGGCTTCATCGGGTTGCAGAGCCTTGAGGATCTCCTCGACTGCGTAACCCTCCCATGAGGCGCCCACCTTCGGGTGATGCTCAAGGTCGCGCTGGTTCGTGATCCCCAGCAGCGCATGCAACAGACCGGAATCGCGCACATAAACTTTGGGCGCTTTCACCTGCCGCTTGCCGAGATTCTCGTGCCACGGCTGCAATTGCCGGACCATGAAGACGCCCGTCAGAAGATCGAGATAATGGCGAACCGTGGACTCGTTGACCGCGAGAGCGCGCGCCAACTCCGCAGCGTTCCAAGTCTGACCATGATAGTGCGCCAGCATGTTCCAGAAGCGCCGCACCGCCGCTGCGGGAATCCGAATGCCCAACTGCGGAAGATCGCGCTCAATAAAAGTCTGCAGGAACTGGCGGCGCCAGGCAAGCGAATCGGCCTCGGAGCGAGGTGTGTATGCCCGGGGAAATCCGCCGCGCAGCCAATGCCGCCCTTGCGCGGACGCTCCCAGATCGGCGAGGCGGAATCCCTCCAGCGGCAGAGTCTCGAGGCGGCCGGCTAGCGTCTCGGACGACTGCCGCAGCAGATCGGGCGACACGCTGCCTAGAATCAGAAAGCGCGCCGGCAGCGGACGGCGGTCGGCCAGAACTCGCAGCACCGGAAAGAGTTCCGGACGGCGCTGCACCTCATCGACGACCACAAGCTTTTTCAGCGATCGCAGAGCCGTGTCCGGCTCGTCCAGCCGCGCCAGGCTTGCGGGATCCTCCAGATCGAAGTAATTCAGCGAATCGGGTGCGACAAACGTACGGGCCAGTGTTGTTTTGCCGCACTGCCGTGGCCCCAGCAAGGCAACCACCGGACTGCGCCGCAGAGCGTGGCGCACCAGCTCGGTATCGAGGTTACGCTCAATCACGTTAATATCGTACCATGAATATCCCGCTGTAGGACCAGGATATTCATGGTACTAAAGGGATCGTTTCGCGCGCGTAATAGAGTAGCCCACCGCCTGGAAAACCGCGCAAAAACAACTATTCTACAAGTTGTTCAACTCTTCTTCGTTAATCACTACCACGCCCAATTCCTTCGCCTTATCGAGTTTCGATCCCGCGTCCGCGCCCGCCACCACATAGTCCGTCTTCTTACTTACGGATCCGGTTACTTTTCCGCCCGCGTCCTCAATCATCTTCTTAGCTTCGTCGCGCGTGTATTTCGCCAGCGTGCCGGTGAGAACGAACGTCTTTCCCGCGAGTTTCGTACCGCGCTCTTTCTTCTTGCCCTTGAACGCAAGGCCAGCTTCGCCTAGTCGCTCGACCAGTTTGCGGTTCGCGGGAATGCTGAAGAACTCCACGATACTTTCGGCGATGCGCGGGCCGACTTCGTTCACGTGTTGCAGTTCTTCAAGGCCCGCCTGCTCCAGCGCTTCCATTGACCCGAAATGCTCGGCGAGGAATTGTGCGGTGCGTTCGCCAACCATGCGAATGCCGAGGCCGTAGATTACCCGCTCCAGCGGCAGGGTCTTCGACGCTTCGATCTCATCGAGAATGTTCTGCGCCGATTTGTCACCCATGCGCTCCAGGCTGAGCAGGTCGGCTTTCGTCAGCTTGTAGATGTCGGCGACGTTCTTGACCAGGCCGCGCTCGGTGAGTTGCGTGACCAGCGCATCGCCCATACCATCAATGTTCATCACGCCGCGCGACGCAAAGTGAAGAATCGTCTCACGCAGCTTGGCAGGACAGTTCGCGTTAACGCAGCGGTAATCAACCTCGCCCTCGGTGCGGACCACTCTCGTGCCGCACACCGGGCACTTCTCCGGCATGACGAATTCTTTTGTCCCGCGAGGATGATCCTTGTCGTCGATTACCTTCGCGACCTTCGGGATCACGTCGCCACCGCGCTCGACCTTCACCCAGTCGCCGATCTTCACGCCCAGGCGCTCGATCTCGTCCATGTTGTGCAGCGTGGCATTACGGACGGTCGTTCCGCCGATCAGAACCGGTGCCAGCATCGCGACCGGCGTGAGTTTGCCGGTGCGTCCAACTTGCACGCGAATGTCTTCCAGCTTCGTGATTCCCGCCCGGGCCGCATACTTGTAAGCGATGGCCCAGCGCGGAGCCTTTCCGGTGAAGCCGAGTTCGTCCTGGAGCGCGATGCGATCGACTTTCACCACGATGCCGTCGATCTCGTAGGGCAGTGACTCGCGCTTCCCTTCCCACTCCTGGATAAACGCCCAGACCTCGTCCATCGAGTGAACTAGTTTGCGGCTCGGATTCACTTTGAACCCAGAGGCATCAAGGGCATCCAGCGTCTTCCACTGGCGGTCGAAATACGTGCGCCCGTTGACCAGCAGCATGTATGAGAAGTAGTCGAGCCGTCGCTGGGCGGTGATGTTGGAATCAAGCTGCCGGACGGTGCCGGCGGTGAAATTGCGGGGGTTCGCGAACGTCGACAATCCATTCCGTTCGCGCTCTTCGTTGATTCTTTTGAACGACGCGGTGGGCATGAGCAATTCGCCACGAACTTCGAAGTCCGCCGGAATGCCCGCCTTCTTTAGCCGCTCCTTCGGAATCGACAATGGAATCGAACGCACAGTCCGCACGTTCAGCGTGACATCTTCCCCCACGGACCCATCGCCGCGCGTCACGCCCCGTGCCAGCTTGCCTTCTTCATAGACCAGCGCCAGCGACATGCCGTCGAGCTTGAGTTCGCAGACGTAGTCCACGTCGCTGCGACCGGTGAGTTCATGAACTCGCCGCTCCCAGCCGCGCAGTTCTTCTTCGCTGTAAGTATTGTCGAGCGACAGCATCGGCGTGGAGTGCCGTACCTTGACGAATCCCTCGCGGGGCTTGCCACCGACGCGCTGAGTGGGCGAATCCGGCGTCACCAGCGACGGATGCTCACTCTCCAGATCTTTCAGTTGCTGCATCAGCTTGTCGAATTCAGCGTCGCTGATTTCGGGATTGTCGAGAACGTAATAGAGATGCTCGTGGTGGCGAATCTTCTCGCGCAGAGCTTCTGTCCTTTTTTCGACGTCTTTCGCGGCAAGCATCGCAGAAAGATTATATGCAAAAAAGATACAGGCGAACGCTGACAGTCAACGTTCGCCTGGAACCTTCCACTCGAATTGCAAAAGGCTATCTTGCCGGCGTCACGCCGGGAATCTGCACTCGCACAAAATGTGGTCTGTAGTCATCCGCACACACCAGATCGGTGGAATTATTCGCGTTCACGTTGTAGGACATCAGGATTCCATCCTCATCGGTGAACTCCGTGTGGGCTTTGGCACTATAGGTAACCAGAGTGCCCACCTTGCATCCGTTCGCTCCCGCTTGCGGCGCGGTGTAAACCGTCGTCTTGCTCGACCATGGCCCCTGGGGCGAACACGAATACCACGTTGTCACCGCATCCCACAACGGGTAAGCTGGATGCTGCGGGTCCATCCCCGCCATCAGGTAGAATGTTCCGCCGTTGTAGCTCATCTGGTCGACGGAATACTCGGGGGTCACCGCCGCCACGCCTTTCATGGCGGTGGCATTCGATTCTCCCGCCAGCCACTTCTTTATGGATCGAATTCCAGAACTGCCACTTCGACGCGTTCGTCAAATTATTGATCGACGTAGTTCGCGCCACATATGGGGTCTTAGTGTTCGTCCCCGGATCTTTCAGTCCGTAAATATAGAAATAGGATCCCACAGGCAGAATTTTCGTGCCCCACGTCAGACTGGTATCGAGACCCGTCACAGGCGTGATCGAGACGATCGACAGACTTGGCCATGACAGAGTTGCCACCGAATGCCCCACCAGTTTGAATACGCCAGTCCACTCAGTCAGCATGATCTTGATTTGGTACGTCCCCGTCGTAGGCTGCGTTAGAACTCCATCTCCCTGCCAGAACCAATCGCTCTTGCTGGTGGGAACGAAATACGAGGTCGTCCTGGGCGGATAGCCGACCGTGATCCACGATCCGGTCGTCTGATCCAAAATAGTCAGCGAGTTGTGGGCCGAGAAGAGATAGTTCTTGCGCAGGCGGGTAGTGGGATCAACCGTGCCGATGTAGGAGTCCGACCACATCCACAAATTCGTTCCGTCGGGCAATGGCAGAGAATAAGTGCCGTCGGCCCCGGTCCACCCCGGGCCATTCTGAGTCGTGTAGGCGTCGAACGTAGCATCGATGGTGCCGGCCGACGGAGTTCCAGGCAGCGTACATTGGCCCAATGCGGAAAGAGAAGCTAAGACAGAAATGCAGAATGCGATCTTCAGGGCAGCAAGAAACTTCATGCTTTGAACTCCGACGGGAAGGTACAAACTTCTAAGAGCTTACCTGACCCGACCGATCGTTATAGAGTCTAACAACCCCAAATGCTGCGGCTCGCGGGTTTCCGGAAGCGCGCGCCTTTGTGAAAGGAACACTCAGAAATTAGTGAATATCCTCGAAACATCCCGCCTGGATCCTCCGCGAGTTCCACCGAAACGACGCGGACGCCCTGGCGCTGGTGCTCTCCAAAGCCGAAACCATGCGCTTCTATCCCGCTCCGTTGGATCGCGACGGAATCGAAGAATGGATTTCCCGCAATCTCCGCCGCTATCGCGAGCAGGGTCACGGATTGTGGGCCATGATTCTCAAATCCAGCGGCGAACTGGTTGGCGACTGCGGCCTCACCGTGCAGGATGTGGATGCCGCAAACGAAATTGAGATCGGCTGCCACGTGAGTCGCGATCTGTGGGGACAGGGCCTGGCAACGGCATCGGCCCGCGCCTGCCGCGATCTCGGGTTCGCTCGCCTGCCCGTCGAGCGGCTCATCACGCTGATCCGTCCCGAGAACCTGCCCTCGCTCCGGGTGGCGGAGAAAAACGGTATGACGGTCTGGAAGGAAGTGATGCGGCAGGGCCTACCTCACTTGGCGTATGCCATTCGGCGAGAAGAGGCCGATGCCAAGTAAATGGCCTGTGCCTGCACACCTCGCTGCGCTCGGCGGGACAGGCGAAGGCAGTTGTCCCCACATAAAATCAGTTCAGGGCTGGCGAGGAGCAGCCCCAGGCCACGAATAGCGCCTACACGAGGTCATCCAACTTCAGCGCCTGCGCCCCGCCCTTCCACGACGTTTCAAACTGTTTCTGCACGAATCCTGCATCGTAATCGCGTTTCTGCTGCAACAGGGCCTGGCACAATCCCCACAGCGACCGCGGATTCCGAGGGTTACGGTCGAGATCTGTGCGGAATACTTTCTCCGCACCAGTCGCGTCTCCGTTCAGAAGCAAGGCCGCGCCCAATGACTCCCGCACGGGAAAGAACCAGTCCGGCGGTTCGCCATATTTGAGCCTGTCCTGGATAGCGACTGCATCGCGCAGCATGGCAATTGCTGCGTTGTTGTCTTTCTTGGCCAACGCGATCTTCGCTCCCACAACATCCTTCGCGATCTTCATGATGTCTTTGGCTTTGTTATTGATCGGCATCTGGAAGATGACATCGGGCGGCGTCGCCTCCTCTGCGTCGGAGACGATCTTGTACTCCGCTTCGGCTTCCGTCAGTTTGCCGGTCCCGGCAAGAGCCAGGCCGCGCCCGAAATGCCAGAACACAGTCGCAGTCTTCATGGCCGGGTCCGGCGCCGGCATTTTCAGAATTTCATTCCAATGATGGAATCGAACCTCAACTGCCATGGGGATGGTCATGAAACCTTCAAGCGGCGGCATCTCCTTCACGTGCGGCCCGACATTCGCGGCCAGCAGGTCGGCATTCTTCCTCGCCTCGGCGTAGCGGCCGTTCATCGCACCGCACATGGCGACGAAGTGCAGATTGTGGCTGTAGTACATCATCGGATAGAGGCCCTGCACGCCCGTCGCCTTGATGTAGGCTCGATCGATTTCGGCTGCCTGCTCGTTCGTTTTGACCGCAGCCTCGTAATCCCCGGTGCGAATGTAAACGTGCGCAGGCATGTGGACGATGTGTCCTGCACCGGGCGCGAGCGCAGCGAGTTTGTTTGCTCCGGCCAGCGCGCGCTCAGGATTGTTCGAAGCCTCGACGGTGTGGATGTAATAGTGGATCGCGCCCAGATGGTTGGGATCGCGCTTCATCACCGATTCCAGAGTGGCCACGATTTCTTCGGTGCCAGCCTCGGGCGTGCCATCCTGATGCCAGAGCCCCCACGGATGCAGGTTCATCCCCGACTCGGCGAAAAGGGTGGCCGCGTCCAGGTCGTCAGGAAATTCGGCCGCGACCTGCCGCATGGCATCGTGATATTCCTCGGCGGCTTTCTTCAAATCAGATTTCGGATCGGCCGGAAACCGCTTGGCCATCGCCTGGATATATGCCTGTTCGCTGGGCGGGGATCCGGCGGACAGATCGACCGCCTTTTGCGCCGCATCGTGCGCGTGCTGGTAACGATTGGGATCAGCCGGATCGTTGTAGTTCGGTCCCACAGCCTCAGCGACGCCCCAGTAGGCCATCGCGAGTTTGGGATCGAGTTCCGCGGCGTGTTGGAACGACCGTGCGGCTTCGTCGTGGTTAAAGGCATAAATAAAGCGCAGCCCCTGATCAAAGAACTGCTGCGCCTCCGGATTGCGAGTGGAAACCGGATGATGGAGATCGCCCAACCCCGCCACTAGCGTGACCGTGTGAGCCTGCATGTGGGCGGCATGATCTTGCGCCATCGCACCCAGGCAGAGCAGAGCCCAGCACAACACTTGCGCCAGAATTTTCATCGGGTCAACCCTCCTGAAATCAATTTTGAAATTTGAGCCCCAAACAACCAGAAACAGCCGTGGAAAAAGCACTCCCTGCAAGTCGGCCAAGCTTATGCCAAATTGAATTCCTTGCCAAGTCGTTCGCAAGCGAACCGCGCCGAACATGTCAGGTACAATCCAGTTCGACCCCGCTATGCACAAGGCCGCTTTGCTCTACAACCCGGATTCCGGCGGCAGCCAGCAGCGCCAGCGGGAATTGGAATCCGCACTCGCCGTCCTCCGAAACGGAGGCGTTGACGCCAATCTCGTCCCGACGCAGTCTCCGCATCATGCGGTCGAAGAAACCCGGCGGGCCATTGAGTCCAGTTGCGACACCATCTTCGCCTGCGGGGGCGATGGCACCATCCACAACATCGCCCAGGTCGTCGCTAACTCACCCGCCGCGCTGGCAATTCTGCCGATGGGAACCGCTAACGCTCTGGCGCACGACCTCAACCTACCCCTGAAGGTAGTCGCTGCTGCCAAGGCCTCCCTCCGCGCTCAGCCTCGCCGCATCGCCCTCGGCCGCGTGACCTATTCCGATCTCAAGGGAAATCCCGGCGCGCGTTATTTCGTGGTCGCCGCCGGAGTCGGGGTCGACGCTCATCTTTTCTACAAGCTCCACACGGGAACCAAGCAGCGTATGGGTATGGCCGCCTACTACGCCAAGGCGTGGCACCTGTGGTTCACGTATCCAATGACGCGCTTTGTGGCTCAATACACGCCGGAAGGCACGGACGTTCCCCATCGCATCGAAGTCACCGAACTGATGGCCGTCCGCATCCGCAACTTCGGGGGAGTGCTTCAGGAACTCGCCCCAGGAGCTTCTCTCGAGCGCGACGACATGCGGCTGGTTTTTTGCCGCACCGCGAGCCGCCTCGCCTATCTGGCCTACGTGACCCGCGGCCTCCTGCACTTTCCCTGGACGATCCCCGGCATCGACCTCGCCCACAGCACGTGCGTCTCCTGCGCATACCGACCGCCCTCCAACCCGTCGCCAGAGCAGCGCAAGATCTACGTCGAAGCCGACGGCGAACTCCTGGGCACGCTCCCCGCGGAAGTCACAGTTGTCCCGGACGCCCTGACTCTGCTGGCGCCGCCGCGCTGAGCGTGCTCGCAGAACAAAACTACTTTGCGTCGCGCGCGAATCCCCGCGTCAAATTGACTTCGCTGAGTCTCCCGACGCGTCTCTGGTGGCGCATTTCGTGCCAGCGAAATAGAATTCTTCGAACCTCTTGGAACCCATCACTCACTTCCTGGCCGGCGCCTGCATGGGACGGGCCGGCCTCAACCGTAAGACCGGCCTTGCCACGCTCACGTTGACGCTTGCAGCCGAAGCTCCCGACCTGGACGTGATCGGCAGCATTCGCGGCGCGGCCTTCGGCTTCGCCCATCATCGCGGATTCACCCACTCCTTCCTCGGAGTTCTGCTTGATGCCCTGGTGGTAGTCGGATTCGTATATCTCATCTGGCGCATCCGAGGCCGCAAAGTCAAAGATCCCAACCTGCCGCCGCGCTGGGGATTGCTTTTCGTCTACGCCTGCCTCGCCGGCCTCAGCCACATCCTGCTCGACTTCACTAACAACTATGGCGTTCGCCCCTTCTGGCCCTTTTCCGAGAAGTGGTATTCCTGGGACATCGTCTTCATCGTCGAGCCGATCATGCTTATCTTCCTGATTCTGGGATTGATCGTCCCGGCGCTCTTCGCCCTCATCGACAAGGAAATCGGAGCGCGCCCGCGCGGTCCTCGTGGCCGCGTTGCCGCCACTCTCGCGCTCGTCGGCGTCGTCCTGATCTGGGGTGTACGCGACTACGAACACCGGCGCGCGGTCAACGCTCTCGAATCCCGCACTTACAACGGCGCCGATCCCCTCCGAGCCTCGGCCTATCCCAAGTGGATCGATCCCTTCCACTGGGACGGAGTGGTCGAGACACCCGGGTTCTTTGCCCTCGCGCCAGTCAGTTCTCTTGCCCCCGAAGTCGATCCCGAAGGCCGCCTCGAAATCCGCTACAAGCCGGAAGAGACTCCTATCACCCAGGCCGCGAAAAACTCCTACGTGGGACGCGCGTTTCTCGATTGGGCGCAATATCCCATCACCGAAACCGAAACTCTCCAAGCTTCGCAGCAGGGTTACATTGTCCTGTTTCAAGATCTGCGCTTTGCCGGGATCCCGCGTTCCCTCGGCCGCCGGCGCGGCGGTCTCAACAAAGCCGTGGAGATCGACAAAAACCTGCACGTAGTCGGCGACGTCTACGTCAGCGCCAAAGGTCAGGTGATTGTTCCGGAACCCGCCCCATACTGGCCCTCGGATTAACGCGGTGAAGAACAGGTTTCCGATTTCGTCATTCTGAGAATTTCGACGCGCCCCCGGTCCTCTCTTGACGCCAGCCTCTGCAGCGCCCAGAATAAGATCTCGTCCTCGAGGTGATTCATGCTGCCCTATCTATTCGTACTGCTGACCATTGCCGTCCGCTTCCTGCCGTTTGCTGGTCCCCTGAACGTTCTGCCGCACACGTGGCACTTCACACCGCTGGCTGCGTCGTTGCTGTTTTTCGGTGCGCGTGGTTCGCGCCGCCAGATATGGGTCCCGCTGGTGCTGCTGGCCGCCACCGATGTGATTCTGACCAGGTACATCTATGTCTATCCATTTTCCTGGGACCAGTTGGTCATCTGGGCTTGGTACGCCGCGATTCTGTGGCTGGGCACCAACCTACGCGAAAAAGCAGGCTTCTGGCGTGTTGTGGGCGCGGCTGTGACCAGTTCGGTCTCGTTCTTCGTGATCAGTAACTTCGCGGTATGGGCGGCCTCGCCGCAAATGTATCCCAGAACCTTCAGCGGCCTGATGATGTCCTACACTGCCGGGATTCCCTTCTTCCGCGGAACGGCCGAGAGCGACCTGTTTTTCTCCCTTGCGATGTTCGGCACGCCGGTCTTTTTCCACGCTCTCGCCGGATGGCTGCACAAATCCGGCGACCACCCCGCAGCCGCGTAGAAGAAATCGCGCCAAGACGCTCATTTGGGGGACGAGTATTTAGTGTGGGGACGGGCGCCCTCGCCCGTCCAGGCCGCGACGCCTTCCGTCGCGGTAGCGCCCTCCCGTCTTGCACTCTATAAGGTTCGGCCTCAAAGACACGAAAGGCGCGGCCGTCAAGCCACGCCTTTCAAATTTCTTACTCTCTACTTCTTAGAATAGCATTTTCGACCAGGACGACAGGACAACCGGAAATTTTCAAAACTATATATTCCCAGTGCCTGCAACAACATAACCCTGATCGCGTAATTTCTCCATATTGACGAGATTTTCTTGAAGGGACAAGCACAGCTTCTGACGAATGTACCCGACACCTTCTGTCGGCGTTACCGAAGAGAGGCATACACACAGTCTGTCTCAGCCGGCGACTCCAAATTCACGGACCAACAGTGATGACTGACGTTCCGTCCTTGATGATCACCGGATTAAACGCAGTGGACCACTCAGCAATAACCTGGAACGTACCCGAGCTGCTGGGAGCATGGTACGTCACTGTCTGGAAGTTACCGGCTGTTACTTGCTGAATCGTACCATCTGGGCATGGTCCAGTCGGCGGCGTGTCTAGCCAGTAGCAATTAGTCGTCTGCTCGGCGATGCTCCATGTCAAGGCATTAGTGGAAGTACCTGTGCCGTTAACCGTAGCTTGCAATGTCACTTGGCCGCTTGCAGCTATCGTGACGGCTGGTGGTGAAACCGTCACAGTCACGTTATTGAAATCAACGCCGCTACCACCACCACCCCCACAGCCGGCGATGACAATCATCTGGACTAGTGCTCCCAAGCAGAGCACCCGGTGTGAATTCACTGGAAGCCTCCATCAAGAAGCTTATTGACACGTTCTTCCAGCATTTTTTGACTCCGAAACTGTCGGGATTGTACACCCACGGGTCGGGAACGAAATGGAAAAGCCAGCGAGATAAAAGGCGCGTAACGGTATGCTGAATTTGAGGCGGCAGAGGTTATACTCCTACCGTCGAGTTCGCGGCCACTAGCCCCCACGTTACTGTCAACAGGAGGCTCGTACGATGAGACGAAGACTCTCACTCGCAGTCATTCTCTTGTTACTTGCATCCGCAGCCCAGGCACAGCAGAAGGAGACGGACGCCGCTTCGACAGGGGCAGCAGAAGCGAAACCGGTGAAGGGGGGCGTGTATTATGCGTCCTTCCGTACCAGTGCGCACATCGCACGTAGTACTCCTGAAATTTTCCACGGTGTCTCCCAGGATCTGTTGGACTACCTGAAGTCCAAAGCCGTGCGCATCGTTGCTGACCCCGAGCGCGGAGTCCTTGAGACGAGCGACCAGATGTCCACGGAGAGCATGTTGCGCCTCGCGAAGCTCGCCGGTGCCTCAGGCCTGCTGTTGGTCACAGTGGATCGGCCGGCTGCCTCGTGGCTGAAGATCACGGTTCAAAGCTTCGACGAAACCGGAAGGCAGCTTTGGGAAGAAAACGCGGACAAGAAATCCGGCATGAGCGGCAAATCGGCTCCGCACGACGTGGGGGAAAAAATCAAGAACAAAGTTGCGCCACACATAGGGAAGGAAGGTTTGCCAGTGGACTCTGCTGGCCCGGACAGCAGTTCCAGTTCCTCGTACCCAGAAAGCAGCGCCAAAACCGAAGTAATTGCGAGGAGTCTATGCCCAGAATATGGCGTTCCATCGTCTTTCTATCAATCACCGCGGCTATGGTAGAGGCGCAATCGCTAGCCCCGCCAACTACTCCTCCGGAGACGGCGTCACAGAAAGAAACTGTGCCGCCAGTCGCTGCTCCCCAAACCGTCACCCTGAAACAGGGCACTGAGGTACGACTGAAGCTCGGACAGAGACTCAGCGCCAAAACGTCAACGATCAATGCGCCCGTGGAGTTGGTGCTGGACGAAGACTTGAAGGCCGGAGACGTGGTAGTGGCGAACAAAGGCGCGCGCGTAATCGGGCGTGTCACCGAGGGGAAAAAGGATTGCCTAAATGGCCCCTGCGGATGGTGGGACAAACGGCAGCCGGGCAAACAACTCAGCATCCGGCTGGAGTATGCGGTTACTCCTTACGGCAAGGTCGAACTGCTCGGCGAGGAGCACGTCAAGACCCACCCGTGGCCAAGGTTGCATCGGATTTCGACCTGCCTCTTCCGCCTAATTCTCGCTGAAACGTTCTCGCCAAGCCGCCACTGAGGTCTGCAAGAACCACCGCTGAGCAATCGCAGTAAATGGACGGTGTTTTCGACCCCTAACCGAAAAAAGCGACCGGAATCCCCTCGGATACTACTGTTACGCCCGGCTCTTCGCCTCGCCCGACTTTCTCCGTCGCCGCACCAGCCAGATGCACACTCCTGCCAAGATCGCCACCAACACCCAAATCCAATGCCGCTTCACTACCCCGCCGAACAATCCCACAATCGGCGGACCGAACCAGAGCACCAGCACCGACAGAACTCCGAACCGTACAAACCTTCCCAGAAAAATCGCCACCAGAAAGTCGCGAAAGCGCATTTCGAACACAGCCGCGCCCAGCACAAAGATCTTGTACGGAAGCGGCGGCGGCAGCATGCCGGGAAACATCAGCGCCCAGAACTCGTGCTGCTCGAACGACCGATGAATCTTCAGGAAGCGCTCCTCCGAAATCCGCTTGCGCAGCACTTTCTCTCCGCCGAGATAGCCAACGATGTACAGCGGAATGCTGCCCAGCGCCGACCCGAGCGACGCCATCGCAACGTAAAGTAGAAGCCGCCGGCGGTCCTGATACACATAGGTCGCGACGATAAAATCTACCGGCATGCCCAATAGCGCGCTATCGGCAAACGCAATCACAAACACACCCCAGATCCCGAGCAGCTTCATCAGCCCCAGGACCCACGCCGTATAGCGCGCCAGAATGTGTCCAATCGTCTTCAAGGAAACAGTAGTGTAGTTGATCGAGGAAGAAGGCGTCTGTCAGAAGTTGTGTGGGGACGGACGCATTCGTCCGTCCGGGCCGCGACGGTTTGAGTCGCGGCTGCGACCCTCAACCAAGGCCTGCTATCATCGCAAACTCGGAACCATTTATGCGCAAGATGATTCTCTGTCTCGCCCTCGTCCTGCTCTCCACCTTCCTAGCCGCCCAACAATACGATCTCGTCCTCGAAGGCGGCCGGGTCATGGACCCGGAAACGGGTCTCGACGCCGTCCGCAATGTCGGAATCCGCGACGGAAAAATTGTCCGCATCTCCGCCGCCCCGCTCAGCGGACGCCGCGTGATCCACGCCACCGGATTAGTCGTCGCTCCTGGCTTCATTGACCTGCACCAGCACGGCCAGGAACTTGAAAGCCAGCGAGTCAAAGCATTCGACGGCGTGACCACCGCTCTGGAAATGGAAATTGGTGCGCCCGACGTTACCCAGTTTCTGAATTCGAAGCAGGGACATTCCCTCATCAATTACGGCACCACCGCCAGTCATGTCGCGGCGCGTGCCCTGGTGTTCGGCGCGCCCTTACCCAACGGAACCATCCTCCCGCAAAGCGGACCGGCCACCGACCTTCCCGCCACTCCCGAGCAGATCGAGCGCATTCAGCAGCGCCTGCGCGAGGAAATCGATGCGGGCGGACTCGGCGTCGGCATGGGCATTCAGTACACGCCCGGCGCGACCCGCCTCGAAGTCATCGACATGTTCCGCGTGGCCGCCGAGCGGAAATTGCCGGCCTACACCCACATGCGCAGCGCGGGCCGCATCGAGCCCGGCTCGGCCATTGAATCTGTCGAAGAAGTAATCGGCGCCGCCGCCATAACCGGCGCCTCGCTGCACATCGTTCACATCAACAGCACGTGCCTGCGCGATTCGCTCGATTGCATCTCGCTCATCGAGGGAGCGCGCGCCCGCGGCCTCGATGTGACCACCGAGGCCTATCCCTATATCGCTGGCATGACCGCCATCAATTCCGCGCTGTTCAATCCCGGCTGGCGCGAGAAACTCGGCATCGACTACGGCAATCTCGTGCTTCCCGATACCGGCGAGCACCTCACCAAGGTGCGCTTCGAGGAATTGCATAGTTCCAGCAAGCAACAGTGGGTACTCGTCTTCGCCAACACCCAGGAAACGGTGGATGCCATCATCCCCAATGGGCTGATCATGATCGCCAGCGACGGAGCAGTAGGCCATCCGCGAAACGCCGGCACCTACTCGCGCGTCCTCGCACAATATGTCCGCGAGAAAAAAACCCTCACCTTGATGGAAGCTCTCCGCAAAATGACTCTGATGCCCGCGCAGATGCTGGAGCGTTCCACCCCCGCGGCGAGTCAGAAGGGACGCCTGCAGGAAGGCGCCGACGCCGATATCGTCATCTTCGATCCCCAAACCATCGCCGACCACTCCACCTTCGAAAAACCCATGGAACCAAGTGTTGGCGTTCACGATCTCCTGGTCGGAGGAACCGTGCTGATCGACGAAAGCAAACTCGTCCCCGACGTCTTCCCCGGCCGCGCCCTGCTGGGTCCAGGAAAGATTCGTTAACTCAGCTCGGGTCGAGGAAGGCGAATGTAATGAGGAAACTCGTGTGGGGACGGGCGCCTTCGCCCGTCCAAGCCGCGACGGTTTTAGTCGCGGCGGCGCATTTAGCCCGCGCTACCTGTGCTCCGTCTTACCGCTCAGCAACTCAATCGCATGCGGTACCAACCCAGCCACAGCCTCCAGCGACTCCACCGCACCCGCAGGACTCCCCGGCAAATTCAGAATCAGCGCCGTCCCCCGCACCCCGCACACTCCCCGGCTCAGCGCAGCAAATACCGTCTTCTTGCTTCCCTCGCTCCGCATCCGCTCGGGCACCCCGTCGAGAAGCCGGTCACACACTGCCACAGTAGCCTCCGGCGTCACGTCGCGAGGGGCAATCCCCGTCCCGCCGGTGGTCACGATAAATCGCACTTCTCGGGCCAGCCGAATTAACAGGCTCTGAATTTGAATGGAGTCATCCGGAACAACTTCGCGAACGGTAACCGAGAAGTGAAGCGTCTGCAAAAGCTGCGCCACCGCCGGGCCCGATAGATCATCACGCTCCCCGCGAGCGCAGGAATCGCTGACCGTCACCACCGCAGCTGTGAGTCCCCGCGGCTCAGCGATCTGTGACTCAGCCATCGAGGAGGACATCTTCCTCTTCTTCCCTTCGCCGCCCGCCACCAGCGCTGGAATGGGCACTGGGAGCCGCGGGCGCAGCCTCAGGTTCGGGTTCACCACCACCATCACGCGAGGATTCGTCGAGCAACCGCAACCCTTCCATCAACAATCCTTGCGTATTGAGTTGCGTCGTTTCTTTGTCTGTCTTGCCTTCGAAGTCGAGCTGGAAATTCCCGCCGGTCCAGCGCAGCACTTTGAACACGGCCTCGTCCCCCACCAGCGCTCCATAGGTCGCGTGTTTTACCTGGCCTTCGGCAAAAAACACTTCGCACGCGTCGCCTTCATTGCTCAGCGAGAGCTGGCAGCTTTTCCGTCCCATCTCGAGCGACTGCATCAAGTCGATCACGTTCATCTGCGAGAGGCTGCCGCGCACCACGCCATCTTTTGGCGCGGTCTTCGCCATTTTCTCCAGCGCGATGCGGTCAATCAGACGCTTGATGCGCCGCGTGGCATCCTTCAGAAAAAATGGTTTTTCCAGATAGTCATCGGCGGCGTCCACCGGCGAGAGCCGCTCTGCGATGTCCGCCTTACTCGCCATCAGCACGGTCGCAAAGTTGGCAGTGGCTGGACGGCTTCTTAGTTTCTCGATCAGCTGCCGTCCATCCATCCCCGGCATCTTGTAGTCGCACACCAGCAGATCCGGAGTATCGTCTACGGCCTTCAGCAGCGCATCGGCGGCGTCCGTCGCAGTCGTCACCTGCGCCAGCGGGCCCAGCGCCTGGTGCAACATCGCCAACACCATCGGATTGTCGTCCACTACCAGCAACTTGACGTTATTCGCCATGTTTAGAGTCGAAACGAAGTTTGCAGCCGTTACTTCGCGCGCCGATACTCTCCGCTCTTGCCGCCGCTCTTCCGCTCCAACACAATCTCCCGAATCTCAATCCCCCGGTCGCCCGCCTTGAGCATGTCGTAGATCGTCAGCGCGGATACGCTGACGGCGACGAGGGCCTCCATTTCGACGCCGGTTTCGGCGGTGGTCGCGACTTTAGAGGTGATAGCGACGCCATTCTCGCACACGCGCACAACGACATCAACGAGCGCGAGCGGAAGTGGATGGCACATGGGAATCAGTTCGGCGGTGCGCTTGGCGGCCATGATGCCGGCGATGCGGGCTACTTCGAGCGGATCGCCTTTTGGATTTTTGGGAAGAGCGGCCAGCACTGCGGGACTCATCGCCACGAAGGCGCTGGCCTCAGCCTCGCGCTTCGTAGCCGATTTACCAGAAACATCGACCATCCGCGCCCGTCCCGCGCCGTCGTAGTGGGAGAGTTTCTTCGCCATGCCGAAGTCCTATCTTATCGCATCATCACCGCGACCCATTCCCCGGCTGGGAGGCACTCGCGGTCGGAGGGAATAACGATGTAGCAATTTGCCCGCGCAGTCGCGGCGATGTCGCCCGATCCCTGCCACGCCACCAACTCGACCTCCGAGTTTTCGAATTCACCGGAAAGGATCGCAGGCAGAAAACGCTTGAGGCCGGTCTTGACGCGGATCTCTTTCTTCAGTCGCGCGTGGAGGAATGCCAACTTGCGTGGGGATTGCCCCGCTAACGCGTCCAGCAACGGCCGTGCGAAGAGTTCGAAAGTCACAATGGTCGAGACCGGATTGCCGGGCAGGCCGAAGAAGTAAATCGCTGGCCGTTCGCGGGCGGGGGCGCCCGCGCCACACTTACCGAATACGACCGGGCGTCCGGGCTGGATTTTCGCTCCGGTGAAGAAGAACTCCGCGTTCAATTCTGACAGAGCTTGCTCAACCAGGTCGAACCGGCCCATCGAGACTCCGCCGGTCAAGAGGAGCAGGTCTGATTTCAAGCCTTCTTCGATGAGCCTCCGCAATCCCTTTAACTCATCGGGGGCGACGGGCAGCAGCACGGGCTCGCCGCCAGACTTCAGAACCTGAGCGGCCAGGGAATAGCTGTTCGAGTTGCGAATTTGCGTGGACCCGGGGATGGCGTCGACGTCCACAATTTCGTCCCCCGTTGTCAGCACGGAAACGCGCGGGCGCTTGCACACTTGCAACTGCGATTTGCCCACCGATGCCGCTAGCGCGATGGCAGCCTCATTCAGACTGACACTGCGGTCCAGCAAAAGGGCGCCCTCTCGGGCTTCGGCACCGCGGGGAACAATGTTCTCTCCAGGAGCGACGCTTCGCGTAATCTCGACCTGGTTACCCCGCTGAGAACTGTACTCGACCATCACCACCGCGTCCGCGCCGGAGGGAACCGGGGCTCCGGTCATGATGGATACGCTTTGCCCGCTGCCGATGGCAGCCGGAATTCTCTCCAGCTTCTCGCCCGCCTTAATTTCGCCGATCACATCAAGCGTCGCGGGGAGTTGTGCCAAGTCTGCCGATCGCACGGCATAGCCATCGCGGGTGGATCGCGGAAACGGCGGAAGATCGCGATCCGCCTCCACAGGTTCGGCGAGGACGCGGCCTGCGGCTGCAAGCAGATCCACGCATTCTGTGGCACCGGCCGGATCGCCGGCATGGATCAGTCCGGCCTGCTCATCGACCACGCGGCGAGCGTCTTCGAAGCTCAAGACAATGGACTTCACGGGCGGGGCGGACATGGAGAAATGATACGACAGGAAAACGAGAACAGGGTCGAAGGTACGGACTTAGAATTCTACCGTGCCAATTCCTGCCCCAGAACCGCGGGATTGCTGGCGAAGGAGAGGCCGGTTTCGAGGTCGACCACTCGGTCCTGAACCAGTTGCGCGATTTCACCGTCGAAGTGCTGCATGCCGTCGGAAGTCCCGGCCTTCAGGGCGTCGAGAAGACTCTTGTTTTCGCGCTCGCCTTTTTCCACGCACTCGCGAGTGCGGGCATTGGCCTTGAGAATCTCGAAGGCAGCAACTCGCCCGCTGCGATCGTGCTTCGACATCAGCCGCTGGCAGATGATGTAGCGGAACGATTTGGCGAAACGCTCGCGCACCGATTGCTGCTCCGCGGGCGAGAACGAACCGACGACGCGCTCCACGGTCTTGGAGGCGTCCACGGTGTTGAGACTGGAGAACACGAGGTGACCCGTCTCCGCCGCTTCGAGCACGATTTCGATAGTCTCGCGATCGCGCATCTCGCCGACAAGAATGACTTTCGGCGCCTGGCGCATTGCTGAGCGAAGAGCGTGGGCAAAGCTCGGTGTGTCGCTATGCAGTTCCCGCTGATGAATCGTGGAGCATTTGTGATTGTGCAGAAACTCAATCGGATCTTCGATGGTGATGATGTGGTAGTACTTCTCGCGGTTGATGCTGTCGAGCAGCACGGCCAGAGTGGACGACTTGCCTGAACCCGCCGCTCCCGTAACGAGGACGATTCCATCCCTGAGTTTGGTCACCTCCGATAATTGCTGCGGCAACCGCAACGAGGCAAAGTCGGGAATGACGGTAGGAATGACGCGCATCACAACCGCACAACTGCCGCGCTGAATAAAAATGTTGACGCGGAAACGGGCCAGGCCAGGCAGCCCATAGGAAATATCGCACGCTCCATGCTCGCGAAGGGTGGTGATGGCCTGCTTGTTGTCTCCAATCAGGTCGGCGGCGATATGGCGCGTGTCGTCGGCAGTAAGGAAGGTGAGCCCGGGTACCTGCACCGGAATCATCTGGCCGTAGACCTGCACTTGCGGCGGACGGCCGGGAGAGAATATCAGGTCGCTGATTTTCTCCGCGGCGCGCAGCATGGCGCCGAGCAGCGCCGGAGTGGCCACTCTGCCAGTTCCAGAGAAGCCTTCTAATGCAACGGAAATCGGGGCAATGGTCGGTGCTGCCATTCGTCCTTACACCTCAGGAATCGCACGCACCACAGAATTGGAGAAAACTCAGATAGTTAACTGTACCTCGCCGCGGGCCGGGCGCGAAGGACAGCAAGTACATAGACCTTGGTAACGTCGGTAACGGCCTGACGTACAAAGGGCGGCTCGGTTGAGCCGCCCTTGAAAGGCTGAATTCCGAACATCACTACTTCTTCGGAGTCTTCTTCTTCGTACCAAAGCTGGTTTGCACCGACGACCCAAGGCTGGCCAGCAGATCCTTGGCATTCTGCGCATTGGGACCCGCGGGAGCAAGTTCCAGATACTTCTGGAGAGCCTCAACGGTTCCAGGCGCCGGAACCTGCTTATCGCCCTGGAGGGTGGCCTTGCCAAGCAAGTTGACACCCTTTTGGTAATAAGCCTCAGCCCGGGTTGGATCTGTGGCGAGGCACTTGTCAAAAGCGGCATTCGCCTCATCAACCTTACCCGCGTTCGTCAGCGTTGCGCCTTCATTGAAGTAATACTGCCCCGCGCCGGAAGGATCTGTTTGAGCCGCCATGTCATAAGCCTTGATCGCCTCTTCTACCTTCGGCGGCCGAGAGTGCCCGTAGGCGTCGGCCAGATTGTTGTAATACCCCGCAATTGCCTTCGCGGAATTGGGGTCTTTCTCAGCCGTCGCATTCTGTTTGAGTTCGATTGCCTTCTGGTACGCCTGCGCAGAGGAGTCAAGGCGTTTCTGCTTGTCCGCGGGGTCAGTCACCTTGTCGGCCGATCGTCGGTAAGCCGAACCTAAATATGCCCAGAGCTGATAGCGCGACGCATCCATCTGATTGGCTTCATTCAGATCGGCAATCGCCGCATCATAATCTGGAGTTGGAGCGTCCATAGCGACTTTGGCTGCGTTCAGCTTGTCGTTGAGAGACTTGACGGTGTTGGTTTCCTTGGCCTGCTTGGCCTGCGCTTCCTGCATCTGTTTCAACTGCTCGGGCGAGAGGCCCTGGCCCTTGGCGGCGCTTTCCTGATCTTTCTTTAAATCAAAATCTAGGCTGTTTTCGTCGAGCGTAACCCCGAAGCCTTTGACATGGTCCATTTCCTTGTTCGCCTTCATGTCATCGGCGCTCTTGTAGAGAGTCACCAGGTACTTGCCGGGCGAGAGACCCAGTGAAAAATATTCGCCTTTCTTGTTGGTCTTGAGCGTGTATTTTTGACCGTTGTCCATATTGACCCAGACCACCACTGCGTCGACAATGGGGTTGCCCTGGGCATCTTTGCAAACGCCCTTGACCGATCCCGCAGTCTGGGCAAGGGCCGGAGGAATACACAGTCCGAGCGCCAGTATTGCGCATAGAAGAATTGCGAAATGCTTTTTCATTTTGCCTCCCGGCAAATTCGAGTTTGGCTGGCCGATTCTCACGAATCGATCGAAATCCATTGCTGACAAATGTCTATCCTGCCGCGTACGGAATTGGATCTTGTACGCCCGCCGCCTCAAATGCGCGCAGACGCAAGACGCAGCTATCGCAGATCCCACATGCTTGATCCTCACGGCTGTAACATGACCAAGTTAAATCGAAGGGCGCACCCAGTTCAAGGCCGAGGCGCACAATATCGGTTTTGCGCTTTGCGATGAGCGGAGTAACGATTTCGATCAGGCCGTCCTTGGTGCCCGTTTTTGCCACTTCGTTGAACGCCTTGTAATATGCCGGGCGGCAATCCGGATAACCCGAACTGTCGGGCTCAACCGCGCCAATGTATACCTTTTCCGCCCCGAGCACCTCCGCCCAACTCACGGCGACGGCGAGGAAATGCGCATTGCGGAAAGGGACGTAAGTGACTGGAATGCTGTGGCCGACCTCCTCGGCAGTGGGCACTTCAATGGCGTCGTCGGTGAGAGCCGAGCCACCAATGGCGCGCAGGGCTTCGTTTCGCACCATGAGCTTGTCGTGAATCTTCAGCCGCTGGCAGATGGCAAGAAACGACTGCCGCTCACGCTCCTCAGTGCGCTGCCCGTAGCTGATGTGGACGGCAGCCACCTCGTGGTCGCGCGCCGCCAGGGCGGCGCAAACACATGAGTCCATACCCCCGCTGAGGAGGACGACTGCGCGGGACTGTTTCAAGGTTGGCATCAAAAAAGATTGTTGATTGATGATTTCTGATTGTCGATCGAAAACCCGGACCGCAGCCTGTGTCTTTCAATCAACAATCGAAAATCAACAATCATCCATTACCTACACTCCCTTCACCGCCGGATCCCAAACAAACTTGTGCAACTGCAAGCTGAGCCGGGCGGGAACGCTGTCGGCCAGCATCCACTCGGCCAGTTCCTGGGGATCGAGCAGGCAGTGCGAACTGTCGCGAGCGCCGGTCGCGTCTTTGCGGAATGCGGGAGAGAAGAGAACCGCGTTCACCCGCTCGGCAAGATTGTGCCGGTGAGTGAACTCCCGCGCAAAGTCGTAGTCGACACGGCTGCTCAGAACGAACTTGATTTCGTCGTGCGGGGACAGGGTCTCTAAGTTCTCCATGCAAAACGTGTCGCCCTCGCCTGAGTTCGGACACTTCACATCGACGATCTTGATGACCCCGGCCGGAACCCGCTCCAGTGGCCGCTCTCCGCTGGTCTCAAGCAGAACCCTATAATTGTCCTCCAAAAGTCGCTGCATCATGGGAACGACTTCCCGCTCCTGCAACATCGGCTCGCCGCCAGTGATCTCGACCAGGCCGCCGCCCGGACTGAGCCGCGAGACCTCGTCGAGCACCTCTTCGATGGCCATTTTATGGCCACCCTGGAACGTGTACTCGCTATCGCACCAGGAACAACGCAGGTTGCATCCGGTCAACCGCACGAAGACGCACGGCAATCCCGCATGCGTCGACTCGCCCTGCAGCGATTTGTAGATCTCTGTGATCTGCATAGTAGCGCCGCTGTCCCGGCGGCTGTCGTGGGGCGTCCCCGCCCGCCCTTGCGGACTGACAACTACTATTCCGAGTATTTCGCCGTGGTCGTGTCTGTCTCGAAGACGGTTACGTCCTTCACTCGTACGCGGCCGCTGGTGACGCTTTGCAGCTTGGTGTTCGACTCGTCGTAAAAGTACTTTGCCAGATTCTCGGCCGACGGATTGATCACAGTGAACGGTTCGATCTCGTTGATCATCTGGTGATCAAGGCGCTCAATGACGTGCCTCATCACTTCGCGCAAATCTTTGAAATCGAGCAGGAGCCCGGCCTTGTCTAGTTCCGCGCCGGCGAGCGTGACCCGGATCTTGTAGTTGTGGCCGTGCGGATTCTCGCACTTGCCTTTGTAGTTGCGCAGGTAATGGCCCGCGGCAAAGGTGTCTTCTACAGTGACTTCGAACATGATTCTCCAGCGGCCGGGCCGCGGATACGGAGCCGGCTGCGATCTATGGCGAAACACCTAATTGTACCGCTGGAATGGCGGTACCGGAGCCCCTCCGCTTGACTCGATTCCCCCGCGGAATGTAGCTTGCCTAAGCGTCGTTACGCCCAAGGAGCACGAATGCTGCGTCGGAAATCGTCGATTCTCTTTCTATTTATTTTGACTACGACCGCGGAGCTTTGGGCTCAGAACCGGCCCGATGCGCCGGACTTTGACGTCAAAGAGCACTACACGAAGTACGAGTACCGGATCGCGATGCGCGACGGCGTTCATTTATTCACGTCCGTCTATGTGCCAAAGGACAGTTCGCGCCCTTACCCGTTCCTGATCGACCGCACGCCTTATAGTGTTGGGCCATATGGCGTCGACATGTACCGCACGCAGCTTGGCCCTTCGCCGGATTTCGATAAGGCGGGATACATCTTCGTGTTTCAGGACGTGCGCGGGCGCTACATGTCGGAGGGGCAATTCATTGAGATGCGTCCGCACATCGACAATAAAAAGTCGACTCATGACGCGGACGACAGCAGCGATCTTTACGACACCATCGACTGGCTCCTCAAGAATGTACCGAACAACAACGGGAATGCAGGGATTTGGGGAATCTCGTATCCGGGATTCTTCACCTCGGCCAGCATCATCGACTCGCATCCGGCGCTCAAAGCCGCATCTCCGCAGGCTCCCATGACCGACCTTTTTATGGGAGACGACGCCTACCACGGCGGCGCGTTCATGCTGGCCGCGAACTTTGGCTTTTACAGCTCGTTCAAGCCGCAGGACAATCCGCAGCTTCCGCCGAAAACTTTCGTGCCTTTTGACTGGGGAACCAAAGACGCCTACGAGTTTTATCTGCAGACCGGGCCGCTCTCGAATTTGCGGAAGTATCTCGAAAGCAAGAGCGCGCTCTGGGACGATCAGGTCAAACACGACACCTACGACGACTACTGGAAGGCGCGCAATCTGGCGCCGCACATGAAGAACATTCATTGCGCCGTGCTGACCGTCGGAGGATGGTTCGACGCTGAAGATCTGCAAGGGCCCTTCACGACGTTTCATTCCATCGACAAGAATAATTCCGGGATATTCAATGCGCTGGTGATCGGGCCCTGGGTGCATGGCGGGTGGGCGCGGTATGACGGCGAACACCTGGGACGCGTGGATTTTGCCTCGAACACCGGCGAGTATTACCGGAAAAACATTCTCTTCCCGTTCTTTGAGCAATACCTCAAAGGCAGTGGCGACGCCAAACTGCCGAAGGCATACGTGTTCGAGACGGGGACGAATGTGTGGCGGCAATACTCCGCTTGGCCTCCGAAAAATGCGGAGCCAAAAACCCTCTACTTCCACGCCAATGGTGGACTATCGTTCGACGCGCCTGCGTCGGAGGCTCCATCATCCGACGAGTATGTGAGCGATCCGGCCAAGCCGGTGCCGTTTGTGAATTACGCGGCGCTGAATGTGCCGCAGGAATACATGCTCTCGGACCAGCGCTTCGCCGACAGCCGCTCGGACGTGGTCGTTTATGAGACGCCAGTGCTGCAGGAAGACGTGACCCTGGCCGGGCCTATCTCCCCGCGACTTTTCGTCTCGACGACTGGCACGGATTCCGACTGGGATGTGAAGCTGATCGACGTCTATCCGCCGGATTATCCGGACAGCAAGCAGGACGCGCCCCGCCCGGGGGAAGACCGCGACAAGCCGAGAAAAGATGTGCCTGCGCCGCCGTTCACTATGGGGGGATACCAGCAACTCGTGCGTGGAGAGCCTTTCCGCGGAAAATTCCGTCACAGCTTTGAAAAGCCCGAAGCATTCGCGCCCGGGAAAGTGGAAGAGATCAACTTCACCATGCAGGACATCAACCACACCTTCCGCCGAGGACACCGCATCATGGTGCAGGTGCAGAGCTCATGGTTTCCGCTCACCGATCGCAACCCGCAAACCTTCGTGAACATCCCCGACGCCAAGCCTGCGGACTTCGTGAAGGCCACCGAGCGTGTGTATCACACGAAAGCGGAGCCGTCGGGAATTGTCGTAGGGGTAATCGTTGGGCCGCCTACAACGGAGACTCCGCGATAGAAAACGACCAGTCGCGTTTGCGGCGAGATCAAGTTTCCCGCGATTATGCCGATTCACTAAAATTGCAATGAATAGAATCGACTCTCGAGGCCGCGTAAGCATCCCGAAAAGGATCAGGAATGAACTCAACCTTTGCGCAGGGACTCGCTTCGATTTCGTAGAATTTAAAAAAGGACAATGGACGATCGTCCCTGTCAATGGCTCGATACAAGATCGCAACGGTCTATTCAAGCGCAGACGGAAAAAACCGCGACTCTTGAAGAAATGGATGCGGCAATTGCACGCGGAGCATCGAAATCGAGATGATCGGTTCGCTCGATTCCGGGGACACTTACAATTTTGTTTTCGCATCGACCCCGACGAACTCCTCCACCACCCGCATATCCGTAGTTCGCTTGTACTTCGGCAAACTCTCTACGAAAACGCGCCCGTATTGCTTCTTCAGAATGCGGTTGTCGAGCAATACCAGTAGCCCGCGATCGTGCAACGAGCGGATCAGTCTCCCGAAGCCTTGTTTCAAAGTGATCACCGCAGCCGGCACCTGATATTGAAAGAACGCGTTTCCTCCATCGGCGTCAATCGCCTTGACCCGTGCGGCCACCACGGGATCGCTGGGCACCGCGAAGGGCAAGCGGTCAATGATCACGCAACTCAGCTGCTCGCCCTGCACGTCCACGCCTTGCCAGAACGATGAGGTCGCGAACAGCACGGCGTTCGGCGTCAGGCGGAACTCCTCTAGCAACGCGCTCTTCGGAGCGTCGCCCTGCCTTAGGATGGGGAATTCCAGAAGCCCAAGCAGCTGCTGATAAATTTGATTCATCTGCGCATAACTGGTGAAGAGCACAAATGCGCGCCCGCGTGTGATGTCGAGCAGCTTGTGAATCCGTTCCGCAGCGATTGCCACAAATTGTGGCGTGCGCGGATCGGGCAAGTCCGGCGGCACGTAGAGCAGCGCCTGGCTTTCATAATCGAAATGAGAAGGCAGCACCGACTCGCGCGCATGCTCCATTCCGAGCCGCTGCCGGATATACTCAAACCCGCCGCCCACAGCCAGCGTCGCCGAAGTCAGCACTGCGCATTCCAACTTTGACCACAGGCACTCGCGCAGGATGGGACCGACATCGATCGGGGTCGCCTGAAGAAATACATTTTGTCTTCCGCGAGCAGGTCCTTCAGCGGGCGAGGCCGCGCTGCGGGCTCCCCAGCGTCCGGCGCGGCGCTCAATCCAAAAGACCGTGTTGCGATCCTCCGACTCCAGCGCATACCCAAGTTGCACCTGAATCTCCTGTGCGCGGCGGACGAAGTTGAATATTTCTTCCGGCTTTTGCGGCAAGCCTTCGAGTTCACCGGCCAGACGAGTGAGCGCCTGATTCAGGCCGACATACTCGTCTCCGTTCTCCTCCAGAAATTCACGTCGGGTATCGAACGCAAACCGTCCATCCCCGGGCGGCAACAGCGAGAAGAAAAATTGGGAACGTTCCCGCAAACTTCCCAGAGCCCCGGAAAGCGAAGCCGAAAGCATACGGTTGCGCTGCAGCGAACTCTCGACGTCGCGCGCCAATTCCTCCATGCGCAGATTGCTCACCGAAATTCCGAAATAGTTTCCGGCCACATCTTCCAGCTCATGGGCTTCGTCGAAAATCACGGCTGCAGCTTCCGGCAGGATGCCCGCATCCGGCGCTCCGTCCGCCTGCAGCTTGATCGCGAGATCGGCAAAAAACAGATGATGGTTGACGATGACGATGTCGCTTTCCATCGCCTTGCGGCGCATTTCGGTGATGAAGCAGCGCTCAAACTCGCTGCATCTTTGGCCGGTGCAGGCGTCGGCGCGCGCGTCGAGCTTGTGCCAGAGCAGGCTGGCCTCGGGCAGTTCCGCCAACTCGGCGCGGTCGCCCGTTCCAGTCGTCTTCTCCCAGGCGGCGATAGCGCGGTACTGCTCGATCTGTTCCAGTCCGCTCAGCACGGGCTGATCGGTCAGGTCATACAGTTTCTTGCGGCATAAATAATTGTTGCGGCCCTTCATGTAGCAAACCGAGAGGCGACCAGATGTGTTCCCATACAGCGCCTGCTCGAGAAAAGGAACGTCTTTGTAAAAGAGCTGCTCCTGCAGATTCTTCGTGCCGGTCGAGATGATGACGCGCTTGCCGGAGCGAATCACCGGCATCAGGTAGGCCAGCGTCTTCCCCGTGCCGGTGCCCGCCTCCACAATCAGGTGCCGCTTTTCTTCCAGCGCCTGCTCGACCGCCTGCGCCATCTGCAACTGGCCGCGACGAAATTCATACGCCGGATGCGCGCGCGAGAGTACTCCGCCAGGACCGAAGAACTGATACAGGGAAGCGTCCTTTCCGCTGGGAGCAGGACGGTTCGGGGACGCGGGAGACGCGGGCTGGGAGCTTAAAGCCACGGAAGTCTCTATAATACGAGTTCCGGACTCGCCAATGCTTATGTGGGGACAGCCGCCGTCGGCTGTCCAGCTGACTCGACAATTCGGCGGCTACAAATGCAAAGCTCATCGGGCCTGCGGCCCAAGGACAGCCGAGGGCGGCTGTCTCCACATTAAGACTTAACTTTAAGACTCACTTTGACTCAACCTACTTACAATTCGACCAGCACTCTCGCCGCTACCGCTGCTGGCATTGCCACAATCGCTATCGTGGGGCGCCCCAATGTTGGCAAGTCCACGCTCTTCAACCGTATCGTAGGCTCACGTCGCGCCATCGTCGGCGACGAGCCGGGAATCACCCGCGATCGGCTTTATGGCGACGCGGAATGGGAAGGGCGGCGGCTACGGATCGTTGATACGGGCGGCATCCTGCCGGAAGAAAAAGATCTGATCCCGTCGGAGATTTATCGCCAGGCCCGCGTCGCTCTCGACGAGGCCGCAGCCATCGTCATGGTAGTCGACGGACGCACCGAGCTCGCCGGTCCCGACCTCGAACTGATGCGGCTGCTACGCAAGGCCAACCGGCCGCTGTTTCTGGCCGTCAACAAGGTCGACAGCGAGAAGCAATCGTCGCTGGTGGACGACTTCCATCGGCTCGGCATCCAGAAGATGTTCCCGATTTCCGCGGAGCACGGCCGCGGCATTGACGATCTGCTCGACGCGGTTTTAGAGAGTCTGCCGGCAAAAAGCTCAATCACAGAGGCCGAGTCGCCCGAAAATAGTAGCGACGGCGTCCCGCCGGCTGTCTTGAGGGCGTCCCGCTCTTGGACGCCGGAAGCAGACGAAAGCCCCGAGGTCTTCGAGGGAAGCGCCGACAACGCCGAAACCGTATATGAAACCAAAGTCGCTATCATCGGACATCCGAATGTGGGCAAATCCACGCTGCTGAACTGCCTGACGTCTTCGGACCGCGCCATCGTCTCGCCGATCCCCGGCACGACGCGCGACGCGGTCGACGAGATCGTCGAGCACAATGGACGCCGCTTTCGGTTCATCGACACGGCCGGCATCCGCCGCAAAGGCAAGACGCACTTGATGGCCGAAAAACTTTCCGTCGTCATGGCGCGCAAGCATCTGGAAGGCGCCGACATCGCACTGCTCGTCATCGACGCCACCGAGGGCGTAAGCCAACTTGACGCCGCCATCGCCGGATACGCCCACGAGAGCGGACGCTCCATCATCATCGTAGTCAACAAGTGGGATCTCGTAATCAGCGGCAAAGAGAAAGCGTCGCGACCCACGAAAGCCGAGCGCATGCGCCAGAGCAAGCGCCCTGGCGACCGCGACGCCTACGAGGAGCGCTTGCGCTATGAGATGAAGTTCCTGAATTACGCGCCCATCGTCTTTATTTCCGCCCAGAGCGGCAAGGGCACGGGTAAAATCTTCCCCCTGCTCGAAGAAGTTGCCACCGAGCGCCGCAAACGCGTGAGCACATCACAGATGAACCGCTTCATCGAGCGCGTCGACTTCGATCGCGCGTCCGTCCCCGTGCGTTCGCGCGTCAAGATTCTCTACATGACGCAGGCCTCGGTGGCCCCGCCAACGTTCGTGCTCTTCACCAACCGCGCCGTGAAGCTACATTTCTCCTACCAGCGGTTTCTGGAGAACCAGATCCGCCAAGCCTTCGGGTTCGTGGGCACGCCAATCTGGATCAAGAACCGCGCCAGGGATTCGTAGGTGTGGAGAGGTTTATGTGGGGACAGCCGCCCTCGGCTGTCCGCCGGGCGCAGCCCGGCTTCCGCTACTACTCCCCCTCCACCATCCGATCCTGCGTCAGCAGCCCCACTCTCTGCACGCCCGCATGATGCGCCAGATCAATCACGTCCGCCACATACTGAAAATCCACATCCGCATCGCCCCGCACGAACGCCACTTTCTCCGCCCGCGTCAGGTAGATCTGCGCCAGCCGCGTCTCCAGATCCTCCCACCGTACCTCGTCGCGGTTGATCTTGACTGTTGGCGGCTGATCCTTCGTGGTCCACACTACCTGGATCACGATCGTGCGCGACTGAGTTTCCACGGCCGTCTGCTTCTGATTCGGCTGTGGAATCTGCGTCTTCTTCTGGTACTCCTTATCCATCGACACGACGAGCATGAACATGATGATTAGCGTCAGCAGCACATCAATCAGCGGCGTAACGTTGATCTGTGGACCGCGCGCACCTCCGCCTGCCATTTGGAACGACATAGATAGCTCCTCTAGGCATGCGCGTGTCTGCAACATCAGACACCTGACCAGCTGCACGGGTTCCCTCGCAGTCTTGCTTCTTTCCGCCGCAGCCGTGCATGATGGAATGAAGGTCGCGCGAGGGAAAGGGCGGCCAGCGAAATCTCAGACCCATGACCCGCTTGTCGCGACTCGCACTGTTCTCGTCGATCGTTGCCGTTACTCTCTCATCAAAAGATGGCATGCTTCCCACCGACCACGCTGTGCACGAAACGCTAGAGATCACGCAGGGAATCAACGAATGGTCGGAAGTCGGCTTCTACGTTTTTACGAGCATTCAGCCGGATAACGGATGGCAGTGGGTGGGTGATCACATTCGCCCGCGCGTGCGGGCTCCCGAAAAGTGGCACTGGCCCGTAGGCGTGAGCCTGTCGACGGAAATCGGATACCAGCGCGCCGCATTCTCGCCCGACACGTGGACGTGGGAGATCCGCCCCATCATCGACAAGAAAATCGGCCCCTGGTATTTGAGTTTCAATCCCGCGCTCGACCGATCGTTTCACGGCCCGAGTGTCAACAAAGGCATGGAGTTTTCCCCCAACGCGAAAGTCAGTTACGATTTCACCAAGAAAATTGCGGGCGGGCTGGAGTATTACGCGGCGTATGGTTCACTCGCGGGTTTTGATCCGCTTAGGGATCAGCAACAGCAATTCTTTCCGACCATCGATGTGGATTTCGGTCCGCAGTGGGAGTTCAATTTCGGAGTCGGTGTCGGGACGACGCGCTCCACCGACCACCTCATCGTGAAATGCATCGTGGGCCGTCGCTTTTCGTGGCCCCACGGCAAGAAGTAAGAATGTGTGGACAGCCGCCCTCGGCTAGCTTGCCCTGAGCGAAGCCGAAGGGCCTCGCGCAGCGAAGCGCTCTAGTCACCCATCTCAGGAGCCAGAGTCGACGGACCACCGGAGTCCGAGGCCGCAGCTGCCGGCGGATACAGCACCAGGCTCAGAGCCTGATACCGCCCCGCAAAGAAATAAATCGCATATGCCGGGAAGAACACAATAGCCGGCACCGCGAGCAGTGACACCAGGTAGAAGAAAGCCGCGAACAGAACGCATCCTGCCACCACAGCCACCGTGATGGTAAATGCATTCCAGGTCAGCCCCGCAGTTTTGCCTGTGACAGCCGCAACAATCCCCAGGAGCACCGTCGGAATCGCCACCATTAGGGCAAGAATGACAGAGACGATCCCGACGACGATCCCCGCGCCAATCGCCAGCACAATTTTCATGAGCAGATAGACAGCATAACCGCCCTTCTCGACCTGCATCATAGGCCATAGCCGCCGCCAACCCTCGATGACGCCTATCCCTTCCAGCGCCATCTGTGGCACGACAAAATCTTTCGTCAGCACATGAATCGCCGCCGCAGTCACCAGGAAGGTGGCCACCACAAAGAACAGAAGGATCCCGCCCAGCACCAGCCCCAGCATATGTTCTCGAGGCGCAGTGAACCATCCCAAAGCGAAGGCAAAGCCTGCGGGAATTCCCAACAGAACCACCATGCCCGCGAGCACTGCGAACAGGTAGCCCAACTGCCACAGAAAATATTTCCACCCGGGACCTTGTCTGCGGTTCCATCCCTGCCGGATGTGACATTCTTTCGCCAGCACGCTATCGAACAGGATGAACCGCATAACGCTGCTGACATACGTCATCACGATCACGAACACCAGGCCGGCGACAACGAGGGTAGCGATGAGTCCGCCCAGAATCGCAGGATCGATATTGGGGAAGCCCTGGTCCAGGAAATGGCGGGAAGACCCAGACTGCTGCGGTATATTGAAATTGCTGCTGGGAAGATTGCAACCGCCAGAGCCCATCTCCCCGGCCAGCAATCCCACCACCGCCAGGCGCGTCCACTGGCCGAAACGAAAAGGTTCCACCAGTTGCCGCTTGGTGTGCTGGAAGGCGAGCGTGATCGTGTCTACCGCGGAAATCGGCAAGATGCACCTCGGCGAAAAACGCCTCAGCAGCAAGGTACTGCGAACCTGGGTTCGAAGCAAGCCGCGAGCAAATCAATTTCGCGGGGATGAAAGATGACTGGATTGAATTACTCGTAACGCAGCGCTTCCACTGGGTCGAGTTTCGAAGCCCGCATCGCCGGGACCATGCCGCTGATCACACCCACGACGAGCAGCACCGCGCCGGAAAGGAAAACGGTCATCGGCGAGATTCGCAGATGAATGTCGCCCTGACCAGAATCGTCTTCGAACAGCGGCCCCATCATGGGTAGCGTCCCGACGGACCACGCGATGAGATACGACAACAGCACTCCGATGGCGCCGCCGATCAGCATGATGAGCAGAGTCTCCGCCAGAAATTGCAATTTGATGTGACGTTTGCGCGCTCCCAGCGCGCGCCGCAAGCCAATCTCGCGAATCCGTTCGTCCACCGACACTAGCATGATGTTCATCACGCCCACGCCGCCGATCCCGAGGGTCAGCGTGCCAATGAAAGTCAGCAGCACTTGCAGCCCAATCGTTAGCGCATCGATCACAGGGCGAAATTCATCGCGCCCGAACATCTGGAATGCTTTGGGGTCAGTTGGCGAAAAGTTCTGGCGTGTGGCGACGGCTGCCAGCACCTGCGCCATAGCTTTCTTTTCGAACTGCGGCGCGATAGGCTCAAAAACCATTACGGCCGCATACCGCGTGTTCCACAAATCGCCAGCCGCCGAATACGGAATCCACGACGACTCGTCGTCGCTCGAAAAGTAATTGCTGAGCTGAATCTTGCGCGCCATCACGCCGATCACGGTGAAGCGCACGCCGGATACCTGCACTGTCTCGCCCACAGCGGGCCGGCCGCTGAACAATTCTTCTTTCAGCCGGCCGCCCAGGAAGATCACGCGCCGGCGTTCAAGTTCGTCCTCGGCATTGATCCAGCGGCCTTCCGACGGAACTTCATTCCGCATCTCGCCATATTCAGGACAGACTCCCCGCACTGGCGCCGTCCCCACCATGCGGTCTCCGTATGCGATTCCTGGGCGCCGCACTGTCTCCAGGCAAGCATGCTTCACCAGCGGAGCCGTTTGCTTCACCATGTCCAGGTCGGCTTGCTCGAGGACGACCTTCTTCCCGGCGCGCTGCCCGCCCGGCTGCTCGCTGGTTTGCTGCGGCCAGCAAATGACGGCGCCCTTGCCAAAGGCGTCGAAGCCATGCACCAGCACGCTGCGAAAACTGTTGCCATACGCGATCAGGAGAGTCACCGTCGCAATGCCCCACACGATCCCCAGCATGGTGAGGAAACTGCGCGTCACGTTCCTCTTCAGCGCGATCCAGGCTTCGAGAATGATTTCAATCAGCATACGAAAGCTGCGAGCGGTGAGTTATGAGCCACGAGCAACTTCCGTCGGCTAAATGAAAGGACGGGTCAAGATTCCCTTGCTCAAAGCTCATAGCTCCCAGCTCGACCCTATCCGCCTGCTTCATATCGCAGCGCTTCGATCGGATCAATCCCAACTCGGAATCAGGCCGGCAAAAAAATCGGGCATCGGCAACATGTTCACCAGCGCACAGAATCCGAAGGCCACACCCAGACCGATCCCCCCGCTCAACAGGGCGATGATCAAGGCTTCAATAAAGAATTGCCGCAGAATCGTCGCTGCCGGAGCGCCAATCGCTTTGCGCACGCCAATCTCCCGAGTCCGCTCCCGCACCGCGACCAGCATGACGTTCATGACGCCGATGCCGCCCAGCAGCAGCGTCACGATCCCCACCGCTCCCAGGAAGAATTTCATGCCGTCTGTCATCGTCTTGAAGGCCTGCGCCTCCTGCACCGTATCCCAGATCGGACACGCTTCCTTGTCGGCGGGATCATAACGATGCATGCGCGCCAGCGCCACGCGCACTTCGTGTTTGCAAGCCTCATGCTGCGGGACCGATTTCGGCGTCACCAGCAGTTGGTCAAACGTCGAACTGGTTCCGGGAGGCTTGTCAGGAAAATCACGGCGCATCGCGGCAAAAGGGACGAAGACTTTGTTCACATCCCAGCCGTCGTAGCTGGAGTCCTGCTTCTTCTTCGCCATGACGCCAATTACGGTGTAGGGAAAGTCGTTCAGATAAATCGTTTCGCCAACAGGACTGCGCCCTGGAAACAATTGCTTGGCTGCGTCCGAGCCCAGGAAGGCCACTCGCCTCGCCTCGCGCATGTCATCCCAGTCGTAAAAACGTCCCGCGCCAACGTCGAGACTGCGAATGTACGCGAACGCCGGATGCGACCCTGTCACCGTAAAAGCGGCGTTGTTGAAATTGGAGTGGATGCGCACCGTGTCCTGCTCCAGTTCCGGAATCGCGTGCTCACAATCGGGCGACTCCGCCTGCACCACGGGCACATCCTCGTCCTCCCAATGCACCACACGTCCGGCATGGGTTCCGCCCGCCTGCAGACTGGTGCGGCCGTGGAAAACAATCATCACGTCTTTGCCCAGGTTGCGAGCCTGTTCTTCCTGCCCTTTGCGCAGTCCTTCACCAGCGGCCACCATCAGGACAATCGAGACAATTCCCCAGGCAATCCCGAACATCGTGAGAAAGGCCCGCAGCTTGTGCGCCCATAATGTTCTCAGAACGTCGAAAATGAGATCGCGCACTGTCATAACACTTGGTTGGACGCGGCCGCTAGGAGAAAGTAATCCTCAGGCGGCCTAGCGTTAGATACGTGCGGGATAGGGTTTTTGTTGCAGGGAAAATGTCTATGTCCGGAAAAGTGTCTATGTGGGCACAGCCGCCCCCGGCTGACCGGCCGAGCGAAGCTCGGCTGCGCACTTCACGACTCAAGCTTTCACATCGGTCGCGCCGACATTTTCAATCCACCGGTCGAATTCCCGGAGCGCCAGTTCGCATTGCATGCGATGCCGCTCCTTCCGATCACGAATCTTCTTCTCCAGAGGAGGCAGGAGATCGAACGTGATATTCGCCGGCTGAAAGTTCTTCGCATCCGCGCGCGTCACATAGTTTGTCAGCGATCCGAAGGCGGAAGCCCGCGGCGCAGGAACTATCTCCGTTCCGGACACCAGCGCGGCAGCGTGCATGCCGGCCAAGAGCCCGGTTGCAATCGACTCAACGTACCCTTCCACCCCACAAATCTGACCTGCGAAGAAAACCCGCGGATGCGTTTTCATCTGCAAGGTCTCACGCAACAGGGTCGGCGAATTGATGTAGGTGTTGCGGTGAATCTGCCCATAGCGCAAAAAACGCGCGTTCTCCAGTCCCGGAATCAGCCGCAACACGCGCGCCTGCTCGCCAAACTTCAGATGATTCTGGAATCCGACCAGGTTGTAGGAATCCGCCCGCAGATTTTCCTGCCGCAACTGCACCACTGCGTACGGCATCTTGCCGGTGCGCGGATTGATCAATCCAACCGGCTTCATCGGGCCGAAGCGAAGCGTGTCCCGCCCGCGGCGCGCAATCTCCTCAATCGGCAGGCAACTTTCAAAGTAGTTCAGCTTCTCCCAATCGCGTTCCTCAACCGACTGAGCTGCCAGAAGCGCATCGTAAAAGCAGCCGTATTCCTCCGGCGTCATGGGGCAGTTGATGTAATCCGCCGACCCTTTGTCATAACGCGCCGCCATATACACGCTCGACATGTCGATCGAGTCCGCCTCGACAATCGGGCTGATCGAATCGTAGAAATACAAGTGCGGACTGGAAGCGGTGTGTGGAGCAGAGGGACTGTGTGGGCGCGGGCGACTCGCCCGCTCAGGTTTTGACTCCTCGGTCGCACTAAGCCGCGCAATCTCGGAAGCCAGCCCCTCCGAAGTCAGCGGTCCAGTCGCGACTACGGTGATGCCGCCCGCCTCATCCACCGCGGTCACTTCTTCCCGGCGTATCTTGATCCGCTGCTCACGCGAAATTGCCTCAGTCACGCGAGTGGCGAACGTGACGCGGTCCACCGCCAGCGCATGCCCCGCCGGGACCGCGCATTCTCGAGCAATCTTCAGCAGCAGCGAACCCGCACGCCGCATCTCTTCCTTCAGCAGCCACGGAGCCGTGTTCTCACTGTCCGATTTCAGCGAGTTCGAACACACCAGTTCGGCAAGATCCGTGGTCTGGTGCGCCGGCGTCGAGCGTACCGGACGCATCTCGAAGAGTTCCACTTCCAGGCCTCGCCGCGCACACTGCCACGCGGCCTCGGACCCAGCCAGCCCCGCCCCAATAATTTTGATGATTGCCATCTTCTATTTGCTTAGAAACCTCTATTTCGACGCCCGGCGAGCTCTTCGCGGCTCGTGAATCTTCTCGTTCCTCTCCAGCATCTCGACAAATTCCAGAATTTTTCGCGCTCGCGTCTCTGCTCTCTTCACCGTCTGAATTCGAAAGAGCACTGCGTAGCGATTCGCGCCATCGAGAGATTGAAAGAACTCCCGAGCCCGTGGATTCGCATTTAGCGCCGCCTGAAAATCCTCCGGTACTTCGGCGGCTCTGGGCGAATCATAGGCCGCGTCCCAACTTCCAGCTTTCTTGGCGGCCTCGACTGCTTCCAGGCCGGCAGCCTTCATATGGCCGCTCGCGATCAGGGCGACTGCCTTGTCGCGGTTGATCCTCGACCAGATACTCCTTGCCGAACGTGGGAGGAAGCGTTGCAACCACGCTCGCTCGCTTTCACCCCGCTTCTGCCCGTCGATCCATCCATAACACAAAGCTGCCTCGAGCGCCTCAGCGTAGGTTATAGATTTCAGGCCTGATCCTTTTTTCGCCAGGCGCAACCACAAGCCCGCCGACTTGCCATGATTCTTTTCGAGCCATGCGGCCCACGCCGCCTGATTTGCAAATAAACGGATCGGATCACCCGCGGCGCCGGATTTCGTTTTCGTGTTCACAGCTCTTCCCCCATGCCCCGCCTGCGAAATACCTCTATTTGCCGATCAGCGTATATTGGCTCGCCACGCACACCCACGTCCCATTGCGGCTGATCCAGGTGTCGGTCAAGCGCCCGCGACGCAGGTAAGGTTTCCCTTTTTCCGTTCCCTTCACGCGATACACGCCAGTAACGACAGCGCTATCGCCATACACGCGCGCGTTCATTGACTCCGTGACTTGCTGCTGCGGTTGCCGCGCCGGGGCTTTCACACTGGCCAGAAAATCCGGCTTGGTCATCATGGTGCCGTCATAATGGTGCCGTCATAGTCTGTATAAACAAGAGAGTTGTCCAGAATCGCATCCAGGGCATTCGCGTCTTTCCGCTCCTCCGCCTGATTCCATGCGTTCTCGAGAGCGATGACCTTCGATTGGGCGGCGCTCAATTTCGTCTCCTGACCCTCCGCCAATAGAGAAGCGGACCCCGGCATCGGCTGCCACTCCAGCAGGAGGAACAACGAGAGAAAGATTTTCATAGCGCACGGCTCCTGGCCTCGCACGCTAAGAGCAAGCCTGAGGCATGACACGTATGTCTTTACTAGTGCAGCTGGGCACGAGATTTGATCGGGTGCTTTTACTGGTGTGGCAAGGGCGTCGCCGCCGCTGCAACCAGCACCCACCTACTTTTTTTGTACACCCATGTATCAATGAACCGCCAGCGCCTGAGCGCAGGCTTCGCGCCCGGCACGTCTTCTTCCCGGTAGGTCCCAACTACGATAGCCGTGTTTCCGAATGTGCGCACCGTCATCGATTCCATAATGATCTGGCTGAGTTGCGGGCCCGCCCGCTTGATCCTCGACAGATAATCACCTTTCGACACCAACTGACCGTATTCGATGTATATCAGAGAATTATCGAAAATCAGGTCCAGGGCGCCGTTGTCATTGCGCGACTGTCCCTCGACCCATGCGTGCTCGAGCGCGCGAATCGCCGCCGCAGTTCCGCTCTCTTCAACCTGCCCGGGAAGCGGCAACGCTATCGTGCAGACCAGAAGGAAACACAGACCGGCGATTCTCATACGATGCGTTCTCGGGTCACAGGCCGTCGGCTGCCAGGAGGATGAGACTCGCGCATCCTCAATTCCCGCCTGGTGTCAACAGGGCCGCAATCGTGACCCGGCGGCCGTTTTTGAACGGCCACGTGTCCACGAAGCGGCCTTTTCGCGCAAATGGCTTTCCACGTTCTGCGCCCTTCATCCGGTACAGCCCGGTGACGACCGCCGTGTTCCCATGCAGCTTTACGACCATCGCTTCCACAATGTATTGCAGAGAATCGACCGCCTGGACATATTCCAACACATCCGGTTTGGCGAGCAACCTTCCCTCGGAGTCTACGTCGACGAAGCCGTCGTCGAGAATTGCATCGAGCGTCTTCAAGTCTTTACTCTCATACGCCTGCAGTTTCGCGATGCGCTCCAATGCCATAATCCTCGACTCGGCATCTGAATCATGGGTCGCCTGCGCATAGCCCCTCAACGCACCCAGGCAGGCCAGTAACCCCAGCAGTCTCAAGTTTCTCATCGCGGCTTCCTCAACTTGCTACATCGGCAGGACCGCCCTCGTTCTTGAAATGTGTACCCTCCTGCACAAAATCACCCGATCTGCGATGATGAAGAACGAACGACTTAGCTCCTAAAATCTTGGAGAATTCGATGGTGCGTATCAGCTTGGTCAGCCTGGAATCGGCTAATGCAGAAGTGAAGGAAATCTACGAGAAGGTCCTACGCGGCAAGCCTGGCAACGCACAGAAAGCTCTAGCACATCGCCCCGAGATGCTTAAGAATTTTCTAACCTTCTACGCGAGCGTGGGCCGATCCCTGGACCGCAAGCTCTACGAACTGATCTACCTTCGCGTCTCGTTCATCAACGGATGCCACTACTGCGCCCAGCATCACGTCGCATCTTCAAAGCGAGTGGGGCTCACCGCGGATGACTGGGCGGCGCTCAAGGGCGGAGATTATTCACGCTACAGCGAAAAAGAACGCGCCGCACTCATCTACGTCGAAAAACTGACCCGTACGCCCCACGGCATTACCGACGGCGACTTCGCGCCTCTGAGCAAGCATTTCTCTGAACCGGAAATCGTCGACATTCACCTTCTCACGGGCGTGGCCAACCTTACCAACCGCTTCACCGATCCGCTGGGACTGGAGGTGGAGTTTCCGGAGGAAGAGATTTAACGTCTTCTCGCCACGGATTCGCACGGATATTCACGGATAAAACTAAATAAAAAGGTCTTGGGTTATCCGTGCAGATCCATGTAAATCCGTGGCTAAAGGATTTCCCGCGCATCCCCCACGCGCTTGGTCACTCGTTCGCGATCTAAGTACTCCAGCAGAGGGATGGCGTATTTGCGGCTGACGCCCGTCAGTTCTTTGAACTTCGCCACATCCATCTTCGAAGACTTGCCCTTTTGCGTTGCAACTAACCGGCGCAATTCCTCGAGTGCGCTGCGGTGAAACACCAGTTCTCCGGAAATCTTGACCAGCAACTTGTCTCGCAGGAGCAGCGTGACAATTTTTTGTGCCCGAGCTTTGTCGACCTTGAGACTTCCGATGACTTCATGTAGCGCAGGAACTTTCAATCCTGCCGCCGCAAAGGCATCTTCAATTTTCTTCTTGGACTCGGCTTCTTCGTCCTTCATGACCACGCCGTGACCGGGCAGTCGCACCAAGTCGCCAGCCACTTCAATCTTCCTGTCACGCAATAGTGAATCCAGCACGACCGCGAACACTTCCGGGCTCAAAGTAAATTTCTCCCGCAGCGCTTCCTTGCTCATCCCCGGCACGAGAGGATTCCTTTCGTGGAATGTGGAGAGGGTCTGCGGCACCAAGATGCTCAGAGCCGACATAGTTGTGGAATGAAAGAATAGATCTCCGAATTTCAACACCACGCCCTTTGCAATCTGCTCCGCCAGGTGAGACTCAATAACTTCTCTTCGCCACCCGGTCTCAGAGACGGCCTGCGCCATGGTCAGCCCCCGGTACCAGCGTCTCGCCATCCGTAGCGCCAGCATTTCCCCGTCTTCAGCCGCAGCCGACGCCTTCAGCAGGGCGTCGACGGTCACTTGCTTGAACCCTGGAATCGGCGCGGCGTCCAGAACAACTCCTCCACCGATCGTCACCACGGGAGAGAACCGGCGGACGATGAAGCGGTCTCCCGGCAGCAGGAGGGTCGCCTCCGGAAGCTTAATTCGCGCGAACGCTTCCGATCCCGGCGCCATTTGCCAGACTCTTGCAGTCTTTGTCAGAGTTGGATTCAGATGAAGAGATCGTTGGAACACGACCTCCCCTATGGTCTCCATTGTGTGCGAGTGAAAGTGCACCCGCGCCCGATCCTTCAGCGCCCACGGAGTAGAAGACAGCAACCGCAGGTGCACGTCCACCAATCGCGTGGCTGCAAACGTCGCCACTGGCGCCAGTGTCATCCCACGCGACAAATCTTCAATGCTCGCGCCGGCCAGGTTCAATGCCGTACGCTGTCCAGCAACGGCCGCGTCAGCAGCCTGTCCGTGTACTTGCACCCCCCGCACTCGAACTTTTCGGCCAGAAGGAAAAACTTCCAACTCTTCTTCGCGATGGACCGTCCCCGCCACAAGGGTTCCTGTCACGACGGTCCCAAATCCCTTCATGGTAAAGACGCGATCGATCGGCAGGCGCGCCAGTGCCTTCGAATCGCGCAGCGGCACCTCGGTCGCGGCCCTGATTATCGCCCGCTTCAGATCGTCCAGCCCGGCACCTGTAAGCGAACTCACGGCAATGATGGATTTGGGGTTATCCAAGAATGTTCCACGCAGAAATTCTTCGACTTCTTGTCGCACGACATCGAGCGTCTCTGCATCCACAGCATCCGACTTCGTCAGCACCGTGATACCGCGGCGAACCCCCAGCAATTGCAGGATGTCGAAGTGCTCCCGCGTCTGCGGCTTGATCGACTCGTCGGCGGCGATGACCAGCAGCACCAGATCGATGCCACCCACCCCGGCCAGCATGTTGCGTACGAAGCGCTCGTGCCCCGGGACGTCGACAAAACCCAGGTGCAGCGGCTCGTTCGCATGTGCAAGGTCTATGTGCGCGAAGCCCAGGTCGATGGTGATGCCGCGTCGCTTCTCTTCCTCCAGCCGGTCGGCGTCGATCCCGGTCAACGCCTTCACCAGCGCCGTTTTCCCGTGGTCGATATGCCCAGCCGTACCTACGATGATCGATTTCATGTGCCCTCGACATCTTACTGGAAAGAAACTGCGGAATATCTCCGGTGTGGACAACCGCCGACTTGCGTACTCTCCCGCACTGCTCTTACTCTTCCATGCATGGCCGCACCCGCCGCTCTCGGATTCAGCTTGCACACTGGTTGGGCGGTGGTGGTAGCTGTTGCTGGAGTGCCCGGCAAATTCGAGGTATTGCTCCGCCGCCGCATAGAGTTGTTGCCCCCCGGAGATTCTGTGCCTCGCTTCGTCTACCACAAAGCTGCCGAACTACCTCCGTCTCAAGCAGCGGACTTGCTCCAGCGAGCCGATGCCGCATCGCAGCAAGCAGCCCTCATTGCGGTGAAGGAGATCCTCGATCATCTTCGGTCTCTCGTCCTTGTGGCCAACGCCGCGGGAATTCCGTGCGGTTCGAAACCAGTATCCGCGGACCTCTCGATGGTACTTCGCTCCCATCCTATGATCCACGCCGCGGAAGGCTCATTGTTCCAACGCGCGCTCGCTTCCGCTTGCCAGGGCTGCGGTCTGACTGTGATTTCCGTCCGCGAGCGGGAAGTCTGGCTGAATGCCGCCAGCGCCTGGAGCCTGAAGGAAGCGGAACTGCATAAGCAAGTCGATGGACTGCGGAAATCTGTGGGCGCCCCTTGGGGGACCGACCAGAAGACGGCCACGGCGTTTGCATTGCTTGCCCTGCGTTGATGTAGCTGATATCGGAGTATGGACTGGGAATTTCCTCCGCAATTGATCTTGATGGTCCTACCCATCCGGCCCGCCAAATGCGACAATAGAAGCTCTTCCCATGGCCACCTCTTTGACCTCTGCCATTTCTCCGGAAACTCTCCGGCAGCACGGCCTCACGCCCGACGAATACGAGAAGATCAAGCAACTTCTGGGAGGCCGCGAGCCAACGACCACCGAACTCGGCATTTTCAGCGTGATGTGGAGCGAGCACTGTTCTTACAAGTCCTCGCGCGTGCATCTGAAACGCCTGCCCACGCGCAGCAAGATCGTGTTGCAGGGGCCGGGAGAGAACGCCGGCATCATCGACATCGGCGACGGCTGGGCCTGCGCTTTCAAAATCGAATCGCACAATCACCCTTCGTTCATCGAACCGTTTCAGGGTGCGACCACCGGCGTAGGTGGAATTCTGCGCGATATTTTCACCATGGGCGCAAGGCCCGTCGCGGTGATGGATTCCCTGCGCTTCGGTCCCATCACGGCATCGAAGGACGTTTCAGAGAAAGAACTCCACAAGAATCATTCCGTCCTCGAAGGCGTGGTCAGCGGAGTCGCTTCCTACGGAAACTGTTTCGGCGTACCCAACCTCGGCGGCGAAACGAAATTCGAGTCCTGCTACTCGGGAAATCCTCTGGTGAACGCCTTTGCCCTGGGCTTGGTCCGAAAGGACGAAATCTTTTATGCCAAGGCCGCCGGCGAAGGCAATCCCGTGATCTACGTTGGCGCCAAGACCGGACGCGACGGCATTCACGGCGCGACCATGGCCAGCGAAGAATTCAGCGAAGGCTCAGAGGCGAAACGTCCGAACGTGCAGGTTGGTGACCCGTTCCTTGAAAAACTTCTGCTCGAAGCCTGCCTCGAAGCCATGCAGACGGGTGCGATTGTCGGCATTCAAGACATGGGCGCTGCCGGACTCACATGTTCGACCTGCGAGATGGGCGGGCGCGGCGGCGTAGGAATCGAAATCGAACTCGACCGCGTGCCGCAGCGCGAAACCGGCATGACTCCGTACGAAATCATGCTCAGCGAATCGCAGGAGCGCATGCTGCTCGTCGCGCAAAAAGGGCGCGAGGGCGAAGTCTTCCAGGTCTTCGAAAAATGGGGACTCGATGCTGTCGAGGTCGGCAAGGTCACGACCGGCAACACGCTGCGCGTGCTGGAACACGGCAAAGTTGTGGCCGAGATTCCGAATCCCGCTCTGACGGACGATGCTCCGGTTTATGAACGTCCGCTGGCGCGATGGGAACCGCCGGTGCCGCGTGAAATGCCGGAGCACATCAAACTCGGCGGGGTGTCCGACTTCACCGCGAATCTGAAGCAGCTTCTTGCCAGCCCCAACATCTGCGGCAAGCGCTGGGTGTGGCAGCAATACGATCACATGGTGCAGACCAACACGGTTGAAGCGCCGGGAGCGGGCGATGCAGGCGTGATCCGCATTAAGGGCTCGCAGCGCGGGCTGGCGATGGCGCTCGATGGCAACGGGCGCTGGTGTTATCTCGATCCGCGGCTGGGAGCGATGCACGCGGTCGCCGAGGCCGCGCGTAAGGTAGCGTGCTCGGGAGCGACTCCCGTCGGCGCGACCAATTGCCTGAACTTTGGCAATCCCGAGAAGCCGCACATCATGTGGCAGTTTTCGCAGACGATTGATGGAATCACGAAAGCCTGCGAGGAGCTGGAGATACCCATTACCGGCGGCAATGTCAGTTTCTACAACGAGACTCTCGGCGAAGGCATTTATCCCACGCCTGTGCTGGGAGTAGTCGGGATTCTCGAGGATGTGCACAAGGCAGCGAAAATGCATTTCGCCGCGCCCGGACGCACGATCGTGCTATTGCGCGCGGGAGAAGCGGGCGATATCACGGATGCAACGAGCGAGTTTGGGTCGTCGGAATACGCCAAGGAAATTCTAGGCACGGTCTGGGGATATCCGCCGGAGCTTGACCTGGAGAAGGAAGCCGGACTGCAGAAGGCCGTCATCGAATTGATTCAGGATGGCTTGGTGGAGTCGGTGCATGATTGCGCAGATGGCGGCATCGCCGTCGCGTTAGCGGAGAAAGCATTGCCCAAAGGCGTGGGTGCGCGGGCGAGCCTGGCATCTGGCGGCCTGTTTGCGGAGTTTGCGCTGTTCGGGGAAGACGGCACCCGAATCGTGATCTCTTGCGACCCGGAGCAGGTCGCGCGAATCAAAGAAGTAGCCGAGAAGCGCGGCGCGCGGGCAGACGTAATCGGCGAAACGATTCGGGATCGGTTCGAGATCTCGCTCGATGGCAACGTCGTCATTTCGGCGGCGGTTTCAGAGTTGAGCGAGGCTTACGAAGGGGCGCTTGAATCGGCGTTACGTACCGATCCCGAGTTGGTTGGCGGCTGTCTGACTCACGTTCAAGAGATTGAAACACAGAGGACACTGAGGGACACTGGGTAAACAGTTGGGGTTGAGCTAGAAGCTAAGAGCTAGAAGCTTTTCACGGAGCGAAATGCTTTCTTCCGACAAATTTCATGACGAGTGCGGCGTGGTGGCGATCTTCGCCCACCCTGAGGCTGAGAAGCTGGCTTACCTGGGACTGCACGCCCTGCAGCATCGCGGACAGGAATCGGCGGGGATTGTCACCTCCGACGGCCTGACCTCGCGGGCGCACAAGTCCATGGGCTCGGTGGCGGAGATCTTCACCGAAGAAGTACTGTCTAAAATGCGAGGCACGCTGGCCATCGGCCATACGCGTTACTCCACCGCGGGAGACTCGGCGCTGCTGAATGCGCAGCCGATCCTGGTGCAGTCGAACAAAGGCTCGATTGCCGTGGCGCACAATGGCAACCTCACGAACGCTCTGCAAGTTCGCGCACTGCTAGAGAGTCAAGGCTCGATTTTTCAGACCAACAGCGATACCGAAGTTATCGTTCATCTGATCGCGCTGTCCAAGGAGCACACCCTGCCCGAAGCAGTAGCAGATGCGCTGCGACGGGTCGAGGGAGCGTTTTCGCTGGTGATGATGAGCAACGACCGCGTCTTCGCAGTGCGCGACCCGCGCGGGTTCCGGCCGCTGGCCATGGGCCGTATCGCAGCGCTGGAGGGTCAGAAGCACGACACCATCGTCTTTGCCTCGGAGACCTGCGCGTTCGACCTGATCGGAGCCGACTACGTACGCGACGTAAAGCCGGGCGAGTTAATCGTGGTCGGACCGGAAGGCGTGAGCTCGCGTTTCTACACGACCGCTGCTCCGCAATCAAGTTGCATCTTCGAGCATGTGTACTTCTCGCGCCCTGACAGCATCGTCTTCGGCCGCGCCGTCCAGACCAGCCGCGAGGAACTTGGCCGCCAACTGGCGCGGGAAGCGGGCGTGGAAGCCGATCTTGTGGTGCCTGTACCGGATTCCGGAGTCACTGCTGCGGTGGGTTATGCCGCCGAGAGTGGAATCCCGTTTCGCTTCGCCTTGATCCGCAACCACTACGTCGGACGCACGTTCATCGAACCCAGCCAGAGCGTGCGCGACTTTGGCGTGAAGCTGAAACTGAATCCGGTGCGCTCACTTCTGCAAGGCAAGCGCGTCGTGCTGATCGATGATTCAATCGTGCGCGGCACCACCAGCCGCAAGATTGTCCGTATGATCCGCAGCGCGGGAGCGAAGGAAGTACACATGCGCATTTCGTGCCCGCCCACGATCTCGCCCTGTTACTACGGCGTGGACACGCCCTCGAAGAAGCAACTCATTGCCGCCAACAAGTCGGTAGAAGAGATTTGCGACTACATCGGCGCCGATTCGCTGGCTTATCTCTCGCTCGAAGGTCTCAAGAAAGCTTGCGGTGAGGGCGAGAAAATTTCGTATTGCTCCGCCTGTTATACCGGGAAGTACCCAACGGAGATCATTGACGTCGAAGAAATTCAGCCGGCGGGCGTGCGGCGGTAGGACCTACTTCTCAACAATTCCTATCTGACTTTCGACTTGCGACCACGCGTGGAATCCCTTGGAGATCGTGGATGGTTCGAATCTCCCCCCATCCAGTCAGTAATCGCTTTGCGGCCTCCGCGATCGTTCCACTGACTTCCATGACCAGCCAACCGCCGGGCATCAGTGCCGTATAGGCTTGCGGGACGAGGCGCGCGATGACCTCGAGTCCCGTCGGCCCGGCAAACACGGCATTGCACGGCTCGAATCTGCGAACTTCCAATTGGACTTGATCTTTTTCCGACTCGCCGACATAAGGCGGGTTGGAGACGACGAAGTCAAAGGGTGGGTTCAGTCCTGCGAGCAAATCGGTCTGGTGGAAATGAATTCGGTCTGCGAGTTGATGACGAGAGGCGTTGGCGCGGGCGATCTCTAGTGCGGGCGCAGAAATATCTGTGGCGTGGATCTCTGCATGGGGAAATTCTTTGGCTAAGGCGAGGGCGATTGCGCCGGAGCCGGTGCCCACGTCGACGATCCGCAGGGCTTCCAGCGTTCGGCTTCCGGCTTCCGGTTTCATTCCTGCGATCACGGCTTCGATTACGTGCTCAGTCTCCGGGCGCGGGATTAACACTGCGGGCGAGACGATGAGGTCCATGCCCCAGAATTCCTGATGCCCGGTGATGTATTGCGCGGGCACGCCGTGGGCGCGTTCGGCGAGAGCAGATTCGTAGCGAGTTTGCTCGTCGGCAGTAAGTTCGCGCTCGGGATGCGCGAATAAGTATGCGCGGTCACAGCTTAGCGTGAACATCAAGAGCAACTCGGCGTTCAGACGCGGGGATGGAACGTGGTTTTTGGTGAGGCGGGGGATGGCCGAGGAGAGAGATTCTTTTAGCTGCACGGAGAAATTTAAACACAGAGGACATAGAGGACGCAGAGGAAAGCGACGACGAATCGAGTTTACGGAGTTGCGCCAGCCTGTCGCCTTAATTCGTAGCCAAGATAGATCATCTGCCCGATATGGTGCTGCATGTGAGCCGCACAGACGACCACAATGTCGAGGCGAGTGGTCGCGTCCGTGCCTTCGGCCGAGTATTCTGCAGACCAATCGTCCGATGACTGCGCGCGTATGGTTTCCACGACCATGGCGACGGCGTTATCCAGGCGTTTCAGCGCTTCCTCTTTCGGCGGCGGATTCGGATCGTTGAATTCGCGCGGGCGGTCGCGGACGTATCCGGTCTTCGCGATCTGCGCGCCGATGTAATAGTTCAAGTTGCCGGTCAGGTGCAGAACCAGATGCCCGAAGCTGTTTCCGTAGGAAAAGGGCCTCTGCCAGAATTGTTTATCGCCGATCGGAGCGGCCAGTTCACGGACGCGGGCCGCGTTTGTGATATAGCGGCCGACGAGAACTGACGCGAGTGTCCCTTCGAGTCCGGACATCTTCTCTCCCTGCTTCGCGGGCATGAACGCCCGCCCTTCCCTTAAACCACGCCCGCGGTTTCCTGCTTCAGCTTCTCCGCCTGATAGTGCGTAGTCAGGGCTTCGATCAGCGGCTGCAGTTTGCCATCCATGACCGCTTCGAGTTGATGGATGGTGAAGCCGATACGGTGATCGGTGAGGCGATTCTGCGGAAAATTGTAAGTGCGGATTTTCTCGCTGCGGTCACCTGAACCCACCATAGCCTTGCGCTCTTTGGCCAGAGCCTGCTGCTGCTTCTCCATTTCAATTTCATAGAGGCGCGAGCGCAACACGCGCATGCCTTTTTCGCGGTTCTTGATCTGCGATTTTTCGTCCTGGCAGCTGACCACCGTGTTGGTCGGGATGTGCGTAATGCGCACGGCGGAGTAAGTAGTGTTCACCGACTGGCCGCCGGGACCGGACGAGCAGAACGTGTCAATGCGCAGATCTTTGGCTTCAATCTTGATGTCGACATCTTCGGCCTCGGGCAGCACCGCGACCGTGACCGCCGAGGTGTGGACGCGCCCCTGCTGTTCCGTCGCGGGCACCCGCTGCACACGGTGGACGCCGCTTTCGTATTTCAACTGCGAGAAGACTCTTTTTCCTTCAATAATGGCGATCACTTCTTTCAGTCCGCCGGCCGACGATTCCGAAGACGAAAGCACTTCGACCTTCCAGCGCTGCGTCTCGGCGTAGCGGGTATACATACGAAAGATTTCGGCCGCGAAGAGTGTGGCTTCGTCTCCGCCGGTGCCGGCGCGGATTTCCAGAATGATGTTCTTTTCGTCGTTCGGATCCTTGGGCAGGAGCAGAACTTTCAGCTCTTCCTCAACCGCCTTGACCCGGACTTCCAGTTGGTTGAGCTCATCCTGGGCGTAGGCGCGCATCTCGGGATCTTTCTCGTCGTCCAGCACCGCCTTGCTCTCCGCAATTCCCTTGGTCAGATCTTTATACTCGCGGTACTTCTCGACGACGGGCGCGATTTCAGCGTGCGCCTTGGCAGTCTTCTGGTATTTCGCCGAATCGTTGACGATATCCGGCGAGCCGAGCGCGCTATTCAGCTCATCGTAACGGGCTTCGATTTGGTCCAGGCGTTCAAACATTGAGTTCTCAGTTCCAGTTCTCGGTTCTCAGTTCTCGGTTCCCAGTTGCGATTCTCAGTTCGGATCGCGGTTCTCGAGCAAGATTCAGACTGACCGCCGTGGTTGGACGAAATTCATTCTAAGCGTTTTTCACTGAGAACTGAGGACTGGGAACTGATTTTCGGGGTGGAACCCCTAGGCAATCACCAACTCGCCGCCACGTTCTTTCTCAAGAGACATGGCATGATCGAGGGCGGTGATGGCGCATTGCGCCATTTCATCGGACGGGGGCTTGGTGGTGATGCGCTGCAGCCACAAGCCAGGCGCGGTCATCAGTGCAAAGAGGGACCCGCGATGCTTGGCGGCGAATCGGATAATCTCGTACGAAACTCCGGCGATGACCGGCAGCAACGCGATGCGCGAGGCGAAGCGCGCCCAGAAAGTCGTAAACGGAACCAGCATGTAGAAGCCGATCGAAATCAGCATTACGGTCATCAGGAAGCTGGTGCCGCATCGCGGATGGTAAGTCGAATATTTCTGCACGGCTTCGGTGTTCAGCGGGTCTCCATTTTCGAAGGCAAAGACCGTTTTGTGCTCGGCGCCGTGATACTCGTAGACGCGCCGGATATCCTTCCACAGCGATACGCCCCAGATAAAAAGCAGAAACAATATCAGGCGGATTCCGCCGTCGATCAGATTGAAAACAATTCGTCCGCCCAGGGCGGGATCGATTTTTTTCAGTTCCGTCGTAGCCAGCAGCGGGACGTACTTGTACATGAAAATGAAGAAGGCCAGCGAGATCAGGAGATTGCCAGCAGCCAGCCAGTTGCTGACGGTGGCAGCTTTCTCGCGGGACTGGGACTTCGATCTCGGCACTTGGGAAGATTCGGCCTCGCTTCGCGTTGGCGGGACGGGCGAGGCGCCCGTCGCCACATGGTTGTGCTTGGCGTCGTCCTGCATTATGTCTTCGATAGCCACGTTGGCCGAGAAGCGCAGGGCGCGGTAGCCGAGATTCATGGCGTAGCCGAGCGTCATCACGCCGCGGACGACGGGCCAAGCCATCCATTTATGCTTCTCCGAGGGGCGCTCCAACGGCTCGCTCATGGTCACGACTTCGCCAGAGGGCTTACGGCAGGCGATGGCCCAGGCGTGCGGGGAGCGCATCATCACGCCCTCAAGCACGGCTTGTCCGCCGACCAGAGTTTCTTCGCCGCTTTCGAGCGCGGGCAGAAGCTGAACGGCGGCGAGAAATCGCAAGTAATTTCGGAGTTTCAGCACGAGTATTGGATGCTCCTGGCAAGCGCACGACGCAGCCTCTAGGGTAACACAGGCGGGGAGTCGTTTAAGATTACGCAGATGGCCTGCTAAGTCGAAGTAAGAGCAAGCGTTAGGCAAACGAGAATGCGCGGGGCGAGACGCCCTCTCGGCAAGCTCAGGTCCGGCTCTCGCGACAGCCGTCGAGGCGCCGGCGCTACTGATTGCGTAGGAGATTCATGCAGCGGTTCTCGTCAGCTTGCGAAGCCATTGCGGGGACGACGAAGAAGTTGTTGAAGATCGGCATTGTCGCGGAATATCTCAAGTCGCGTACGACGGACGAGGCAGCCGTGTCCGCAGTCTTCCTTTCGGGGCGGGCGTTTCCGGCGTGGGAAGAGACCACGCTGCAATTCGGCGGGCGGTCGCTCTGGCAGATCGTGGCGGAGTTGGCGGGGAAAGATTCGGACGAACTTACCGCTGCCTACCGGCGTCACGGTGACCTGGGAGCGGTCGCTGGCGAAGTCCTTCCCGAACATGCTGGTCAGGGACTGGGCGTGTTGGAAGTGGAGGCGACGTTTCGGCAGATTGCCGCAGCACGCGGAGCCGCGGCGAAGGCGGCACTGGTGCGCGATCTGATTTCGCGCGCGGCGCCGCTCGAAGCCAAGTACATCGTCAAGATCATCACCGGCGATCTACGGATTGGACTGAAAGAAAGTCTTGTCGAAGAAGCGATTGCGCGGGCCTATGGGGGCACGCTCGCCGAAGTACAAGGGGCGAACATGCTGCTCGGCGATCTCGGGCAGACACTTCGTCTCGCGGCCGAGAGCAAGCTGGCGGAAGCGAAGATGCGGATGTTTCATCCGCTGGGATTCATGCTGGCAAGTCCGATCGAATCGGCTGAGGAAGGGTTGAGTTACTTCGCAGACGCGGCAGTCGAGGATAAATATGACGGCATCCGCGCGCAAGCACATGTGGCGAATGGCGAGGTAAGGTTTTTCTCCCGCACTCGCGACGAAATCACGGAATCATTCCCCGAGTTGCCGGATGCATTGGCTGGACTGCCGCAGGATGCCATCCTCGATGGAGAGATTGTGGCGTGGGACTATCCTAAGGATCTCTCGAAGACGTGGGAAGTGGTCGATGAAGCGGCCTCCGACGTAAGCGAGCAGAAGGCCGTGAATCTAGGACGGGCGCGGCCATTCAGCGTCTTGCAGCAAAGGCTGGGGCGAAAGAAAGTCAGCGACAAGATGCTGCGCGAGATTCCGGTTGCGTTCCTCGTGTTTGACGTTTTGTATGCGGGCGGTGAGTTGGTAATGGATCGGCCACTGCGGGAGCGGGCACGGGTGCTGGATGAGTTATTGGGGGAGAAAAACCTTCAACACAGGGGGCAGGCGGGAACACATGGTAAATCGGGATCGCAGTCGAGGTTTACTTTTGGCGAAGAGGAATTATCGGCCGGTCAATTCATTCGCGCGCTGGTCTTTCGCGCCTCGTCCTCCGAAGAACTGGAGCAGCTCTTCGTCGCCGCCCAAGCGCGCGGCAATGAAGGGTTGATGATCAAAGATCTCAATTCAGCGTACACGCCGGGCAAGCGGGGAAAATCCTGGCTGAAAATGAAACGCGAGCTGGCCACGCTCGACGTCGTCGTGACCGCGGTCGAGTACGGACACGGCAAGCGCATCGGCGTGCTCAGCGACTACACCTTCGCCGTGTGGGACGGAGACAAGCTAGTGAACATCGGCAAAGCGTACTCCGGACTTACCGACGCCGAAATCGCCGAGATGACAAAATGGTTCCTTGATCACACCGTTGAAGATCAGGGATTCCGGCGTGTGGTTGAGCCAAAGATCGTGCTGGAAGTGGCGTTCAACAACATGACGCAGTCCGATCGGCACGAGAGCGGGTACGCGCTGCGGTTTCCGAGGATCGTGCGCCTACGTCCCGACAAGTCGGCGGAGGAGGCGGACACGATTGAGCGGGCGCGGGAGATCTACGATCAACAGGGATAGCTGGGACACTCATTGCCATTTCACTGGCTGCGGTGATGGTGATGTTCTTCACTCTCGCTCACCGGAATCACGCAGCCATGGGCTACTTCGCACACTGCGTGCTCAAACTGGATGGTCGTATGGTCGATGCGGAAGTCGTGCAGCAGACGCTCCTTCACGTCGCGCAAAATGCGTTCGCTGACCGACGGCGGAATGTCAGCGATCGAAATGTGGCAGGAGAGCGCGTGCGTCTCCGATCCGATGCTCCAGACGTGGAGATCGTGCACATCATTGACTCCGCCGATGGAGCGAATGGCGGACTCGATCTTTTCCAGCTTCATCCCGCGCGGCGTGCCTTCCAGCAAAATGTTAAGCGTCTCGCGCACGATGCCGAAGCCCGACCATAGGATTAGCACACCGATGCCAAACGACAGCGCGGAATCAATCCAATAATTTCCAGTGACCAGGATGGCCCAGCCGCCAGCGATCACGGCGGCGGTCGAAAGCGTGTCTCCCACTTCGTGCAGCAGCGCGCTGCGGAGATTGACATCGCCGCCGAAACGCCCGCTCGAGCTTCGGCTTGAACGATAAAGCAGCAGCGCAATCGCTCCATTCATGACCACGCCCGCGGCGGCGACCCACATCATCACACTTGCCTGCACAGGCTGCGGATGCTGTACGCGGCGGAAGGCCTCGTAGAAGATCACGAACGAAACGGCGACGAGCGAGGTGGCATTGACTAGCGCAGCCAGCACTCCGGCGCGATGGTAGCCATAGGTCTTAGTGGAATTGGCCGGACGAGACTGGAAATAGATCGCGACCAGCGAGAGCAACAGCGCGAGAAAGTCAGAAAGATTATGCCCAGCCTCGGAAAGCAGAGCCAGAGAGTGTGCTCGGATGCCGGCAACGACGAGCAGCACAATGTAGGCCAGGGTCACAGCGAGAGATATCTTCAGAACTCGCGTCGGACCGCCGGCACCATGAACGTGCACGTGCATGCTTCCAGTGTAAAGGCCTGTGCCACGGGCTTCAAGCGCATCAACGCCTCCGGCAGCCGAGAGGAAAACACTAACGAAACTTAAGTCGGCTTGACGGAATGCCGATGTGGCGTAGAGAGGGAAGGCACCGCATCCCGGGTCGCGTGGCAGGAATCGCTTTATGGACGAAATCGTTAAGGATTTTCTTACCGAGAGCAACGAGAACCTGGACCGGCTGGACCAGGAACTTGTGAAGCTGGAGAGCGAGCCTTCCTCGACCGAGGTTCTGGCCAGCATTTTTCGGACGATCCACACCATCAAAGGCAGTTGCGGATTCCTCGGTTTTGCCCGACTGGAGAAGCTGACGCACGCGGGCGAGAGCCTGCTGTCACGGCTGCGCGATGGCATGCTCAGCTTGAATACCGAAATCACCACCGGATTACTCGCGATGGTCGACGCGGTTCGGCACATGCTCGCGGCGATTCAGGCCTCCGGTCAGGACGGCGAAGAGTCGTATGCGCTTCTTATTGAACTTCTGAAGACCTTGCAAGGCGACCAGTCCCTTGTGGCTGCTTCGTCCCCGGCTTCTGCTACTGACCCCGAGGGTTTGGCTGAGACCATTTCCTCGCCTGCAAGGAAGGTCGCGACGAAGCGCAAAGGGGGCAAAAAGTCCGTCGAACCCGCACCCGCAGCTGCGTCCGGGGAAGGTTCCGAGGGTGAGTTGCCCGACTCTTCGAAGATTGGCGGCGTACTTCTGGAGCGCGGCCAGGTCCTCGCCACGGATCTGGCCACGGCCCTCGAGCAGCAAAAGCAAGGTCGCCTGAAAATTGGCGAGATTCTGGTCGCGCAGGGGGCGACCCGGCCGGAGGACGTGCTCGCGGCGCAGCGAACGCTGGAGTCGCGAAATCCCGAAGCCGCGGCAGAAACCATCCGGGTGGGGGTCACTCTGCTGGACCGGCTGATGAATTTGGTCGGCGAGCTGGTGCTGGCGCGCAACCAGTTGCTGCAGTTTTCTAACAGCACGCAGGATCCCGCGCTTCAGACCGTCTCTCAACGAATGAATCTGATCGCGACCGAACTGCAGGAAGAAGTCATGAAGACCCGCATGCAGCCGATCGGCAATATCTGGAGCAAATTCCCCCGTACAGTTCGAGACCTCGCCCTCAGTTGCGGCAAGGAAGTTCGGCTCGAAATGGAGGGACAAGATACCGAACGCGACCGGACGATTATCGAAGCGATCAAAGATCCCCTGACCCACCTGGTCCGCAACTCCATGGATCACGGCATTGAAGAGCCAGAAGCGCGCAAACGTGCGGGCAAGGATCCCACGGGAATCCTGACGTTGCGGGCCTTCCACGAGGGGGGGGCAGGTCAATATCGAGATCTCGGACGATGGCGCTGGCCTGAACGGCGACCGCATCCGGCAAAAGGCCATTGAGCGCGGGCTCATCTCTTCCCAGCAAGCAACGGCCATGCCGGAGCGTGACGTCTTCAACCTGATCTTTCTCCCCGGATTTTCCACCGCCGAGAAGATCACCAATGTGTCGGGCCGCGGGGTTGGGATGGACGTGGTGAAAACCAACGTGGAGAAAATCGGAGGCACGGTCGATGTCCAATCGGGGCCGGGGCGAGGCACTTCGGTTCGCGTAAGAATTCCGTTGACCCTGGCCATCATTCCGGCGCTGATCGTAACTTGCGGCGGCGAGCGTTTTGCCATTCCGCAGGTCAGCCTGTCGGAACTGGTGCGCTTGGACGATCAGCACGGTGGCGCAGGAATTGAACTAGTCCATGGCGCTCCCGTGTATCGCTTGCGCGGACGCTTATTGCCCTTGGTCTACCTCGATCGGGAACTCGCAATTCGAAGCGGAACGAACCCCAGTCCCACGAATCCTGGTACCGGCCGGCCGGGCGCGATCAACATTGTTGTGCTGCAGGCGCAAAACCGGCAGTTCGGTCTGATCGTTGATGGAATTACAGATACCGAAGAAATCGTGGTGAAACCTTTAGGCAAGCAGCTCAAAGGGATCAGCGCCTATTCGGGCGCGACCATCATGGGGGACGGTCGCGTGGCGCTGATTCTAGACGTCACAGGCCTGGCGCAACGAGCCAGGGTGATCGCAGAAGCGCGCACCGAAGCAGGCACGCAAGGATTCCGAGACGAACGCGCGGTGCTGCTCGCCGAGAACGGGCTAGATGGGCGGGTTGCGATTCCCCTGTCCATGGTGGCGCGCCTCGAGGAGTTTCCGAGGACGGTAATCGAACGCGCCGGAACTCAGGAAGTCATGCAGTATCGCGGGCAGATCATTCCTTTAATCCGGCCGTCCGAAGTCATTCCCTCCCCCAGAGATCCGGAGATGCTGGCGAATGCGCGCTCCATTCAAGTTGTGATCTATTCCGAGGGGAAGCATACCGTGGGGCTGATTGTCGATCGCATCCTCGACATCGTGGAGGAGCGCGCCGCGGTCGAGTCGCTCGCTTCCCGCACTGGAATTGTGGGCTCGTTCGTAACCCAGCACCACATAACCGACTTGCTGGACGTGCCCGCCATCGTGCGGGCGGCTGTCCCCGGACTGCTGGACGCCCCCGCACCTGAAATGGAAAGGATATAGGAGAGCGATGGCATCCCAACAGTTCTGCACTTTCCTCCTGGAGGGCTATTTATTCGGAGTGCCCGTACCCCAGGTACAGGAAGTCATCCGCTTTCAACCGATGACGCCGGTGCCGCTGGCGCCGCAGGAAGTGAAGGGCATGCTCAATCTACGGGGACAGATCGTGCTCGCGATCGATCTGCGGCGGAGATTATCACTGGCAGACCGGTCCGAGGGTGAATTGCCCATGAACGTGGTCGTGCGAACAGCTGCAAAGCCTGGTGGGACAATTCAAGCTTGATGGGATGTCCGGAACCGGCGCTACGCGTGCGTCGCACGCGCGCGTCAAAAGCATGGCCACCTACGCTGGAGGCTGAAATCACCGCTGGCTAGCCGCAAACCGCAAAAACAATTGTTCGCCCGACGACCACTCAAGTTGCCCGCAAACCCGATTCTGAGATGTGGTTTCGGTTCTCCCGTTCAGCTCTTCGTAAGACTATCAATGTAGCGGTTGTTGAAGAACGTGGTTGTCTTCTGCACGAACTCGAGAATCTTGAACATCCGCTCGCGAGCTTCCCGGTTCATCTCCCTGAACTGGACGGCAACTCCGGTACCCGGATCAAGTCTCGCCACCACTCCCTCGGCGGACAAGTTGGCGTCGTCCATCGAGAATCCCAGCTTGATCTTGCTGCCAGGAGCAAGAATGGTGCTGGTTTCCACGAAGCATCCCCCCATGCTGACGTCGGTCACATTGGCGAACATGGGAGTCCCTCCGGCCTCGGTCTGCATTTCGATCGTAACCCGGCACTTCATGCGCGGATGGGAACGGCGGTCCTTGTAGGAGAGCTGCTTCTGCTTTTCCAGATACATGCGGCGGTCGGCTTCGGCCAGCAGTTGTTCCGCATCCTTGCCGTCTTCCGGAAACATCGCGCGCCCCACGCTGAGCGACAGAATGTCTTCGCCGCACACTTCGGTTCCCGCCTGCCTCGCCAGAGCCCGCATCTGCTCCGCCTTCTTCCCAGCCGCATCGGCCGCGAGCCCGGGAGCAATCACCACGAATTCGTCTCCACCCATGCGCGCGACGTAGTCGTATTCCCGGCAGCTGTCTTTGAGCGCCTGGGCAAAGAGCCGCAATACGCGATTACCCTCAAGATGGCCGAAGCGGTCGTTGATCTGCTTGAAGCCGTCCATGTCGGAAACCATGACGGTGAGCGACGAGTTGTCGCGCTTGCAGCGCGCCAGTTCTCGGTCAAGTTGCAGGAAAAGAGAGCGGGCGTTAGGCAGTCCCGTGAGGTAGTCGGTGGTTGCGGAGTTTTCCGCCTGCTGGTACTTGAGCGCATTCTCGATGGACAGCGCCATCTTGCCGCTGACTGCGAGCAAAATGCGCAGATGATCCGTGGCGAAGGCATCGCGTTCACCGCGGTACAGTGCGAGCACGCCAATGACTCCGGAAACGCCCTCCAGCGGCACTGCCAGAGCCGAGCGCAATGTGCTGAACTTCGAAGGATCGTTCAGGTATCCCGGTTCCACCGACGGGTTGCCGTTGATGATCGGCTTGCGGTTGTGCGCCACCCAACCGGAGAGTCCCTGCCCGACGGGGATACGCAAGGAAGAAAATAGCCGGTAGTTGTCTCCGTTTACATATTCGGGGACCAGTTCCTCTTCACGCTTGATATAGATGGCGATGGCGTCGTAAGGCACCATCGGCTTTAGCTTCACAGAGAACACGGAAAGTGTCTCAGTCAAGCTGAGCGAAGCGCCCAGATCCTGGCTCAGTTCGAACAGCGATTGCGCTTCCTGCCGGGCTGCCGCAATGGAAGACAAGAAGGTATTCTCGCGCCCCGCATAATCTTGCACGGTCGCATTCTCGAATCCCGCTGCCGGCTCGAGCCCACGTTCGATTTTGATGGCCGTGGAGAGTGGCCCACTGGGGTCCTGAGCCAACTTAGCCACGGCCAGCCGTTCCAGGTGTTGATAGCGCTTCTGAAGAACGTCGACGACCTTCGGATCGAACGACTTGCCCGACTCGGCCGCCAGTTTCTGCATCACATCCCGCATAGGCAGTGCGCGCCGGTACTGTCGATCAGACGCAAGCGCATCGAGATAGTCGACCGCTGAGAGAATGCGCGCTCCGATCGGAATTTCGGCTCCCTTCAATCCCATCGGGTAGCCGGAGCCGTCCCACTTTTCATGGTGGGCCCGGACAATGGGCACAACGGGATACGGGAAACGCACCCGTTCCAGAATCTCAGCGCCCACTAGAGTGTGAATTTTCATCTTCTCAAATTCTTCCGGCGTCAAGCGGCCGGGCTTTGAAATGATGTGCTCCGGCACCGCAAGTTTGCCGATGTCGTGCAGCAGAGCGGCCGCGTGCAGCGCCTCAAGTTCGGCTCCGCTCACACCCAATTCCTTGGCTACTTCAATGGCATAGACCCGGACGCGTTGCAGGTGCTCGTGAGTGGTATGGTCCTTGGCTTCAATGGCCAGAGCCAGAGCCTCGATGGTCCGCAGATGCAGGTTCGCCATTTCCTCGACGTGGCGTTTCTCGTCCTCGAGTTTTCCTAGGTAGAGGCGATACGAGCGGTAGATCACGTAAACCGCTGGCACTAGGATCAGGGACGTTTCCCAATTGAAAGTTCGATTGAGCCAGGTAACCGCGCCGGCAATCCCGGCCCCCACCAGATAATAAGGGAACGACCAGAAATAACAGTCCACCAGAATCCGGATGAGAGGCCGGCGCTCCGTCAGCGAAATGACGGTCGCTATGGAGCCCGCGTTGGCGATGAAATAGACAGTCGCCGCCAAACCAAGTAAGACCGGGCGGCTGCCCACCAGTTGGTTCGCCAGCGGATGGTGGTAGACCGCGTACGCAAGCGCCGTCGAGACGGAACCTGCGCACACGTTGAACGTCACCTGGATCGCCTTGGGCCGCTCCGGATACAGGCACTGCGCCAGCATTGAAATCGCGCCCAGAATCAGGGTTTCGCTGAAGCTGAGTTCCAGGACACCGATCAGGATGAACAGAAAATTCACCGACAGCGTGCCGGTAATGCCAGGCAGGTTCACCTTGAGCCGCGACGCCAGAATGGCGATGCACAAATAGCAGATGAACTCAGCAATGTTCTTACTACTCTGGTGGACTCCGCCGTAGACCAACGTGGCCAGTCCAGCTATCACTATCAGGCTGATAAACAGCTTGGCAGGTAGCGACAGTCCTCTCCACGAGCGCGAGTGCGCAGGCAGACCTATGGCGACGCTGGTTACACCAGTCATTCGAGTAAACACACCGCGGTCGGGAGACATCCCCAGCCACTCTACCAATATCAGCTAACGTGTTTAGAAACAATGATTTGTACGGTTTTAGACAAACTTCGGTAACTTTCGGACATTACGAAGCGGAATAGCTGGGTATGGGCGAAAGCGCAAGGGCTGCGCTAGATCAGTCAGCCGATTGGGCTTCGGCCTCGACATCGTTTCGTGATTTCAGACCGAGTGTGAAACATCCTCTTCCGCGACATCCTGATCGGTGCTCGCCGCAGAGACAGTCGAAGATTTCCCGCGCCGCATGGCTACAATCCCCGTCCGCACCATCTCCAGAACGCCGTAGGGGCGCAACACTTCGAGTAGCCCGTCAATCTTATCCTCCGCTCCGGTGATTTCGATGGTCAGCGATTCGGGGGCGACGTCAACTACGCGTGCGCGGAACACGCTGGCCAGTTCCAGCACGTGCGACCGTGCCTCGTGTGTGGCTGCGACTTTGATCATCGCCAGGTCGCGGACGATAGCAGGCTCGGTTGTGATGTTCTCAACCAGCAGCACGTTGACCAGTTTATAGAGATTGGCCTCGATGCGGCGTGCCTGGTCGTGATCAGCCTCGACCGTGATGGTCATGCGCGAGACCTCCGGCTTTTCGGTGCGCCCAACCGTCAGCGAATCAATATTGAAAGCGCGCCGCCGAAACAACGACGCCACGCGCGTCAGCACGCCCGGTTTGTTTTCCACGTACACCACGTAAGTGTTCAGCATGTTTTCTCTATTCGCCGTTTCTGTTCGTGATCCTATTCATCGGCCGCGGTCTCGACGATCTTACTGGGACGCCGGATCATCTCGTGCAACGACGCTCCCGCCGCCACCATGGGATAAACCGTGTCCTCTTGTTCCACCCGGAAATTGATGAGCACCGGCCCGTCATGCTGCCGCGCCGCCTGCACCGAGGGCACCACCTGCGAGCGCTCTGTGACGGTCATACTGCGAATACCATAAGCCTCGCCAAGTTTGGCGAAATCCGGATTCAACAGCGGCGTGGCCGCATAGTTACGCTCGTAGAAGAACTCCTGCCACTGCCGCACCATACCGAGAAAGCCGTTGTTGATGATGGCGATATTGACTTTCAGCTTCTCCTGCACAATGGTCGCCAGTTCGCACAATGTCATCTGGAAGCCGCCATCGCCGACCACTACCCACACTTCGGCTTCAGGCCGCGCGACTTTAGCGCCGATCGCTGCGGGCAATGCAAAACCCATCGTGCCCAAGCCTCCCGAAGTGATCAGGCTGCGCGCCTTCTCATGCTTGTAGTATTGCGCCTCCCACATCTGATGCTGGCCCACGTCCGTCACCACCACAGTCTCGCAGTCGCGAGTCTCACGCCAAAGATCGTTGATGACATGCGCCGCGTAAAGATGCCCGCTGTCCGGCAGATTCTGAATGTCCCGCACGGCCGCATCGCCTTTCAGCTTGTCGATGGAGTCCAGCCACTCGCTGCGATCAATGGTTTCGACGTGCGGCAATAACTCATGCAGCACTTCCCGCAAATCGCCGACCAGCGGGACGTCCACTTTCACGTTCTTGTTGATCTCCGCGGGATCGATCTCGATGTGAATCTTCTTCGCATTGGACGCATAGGTCTTCAAATTCCCCGTCACGCGATCGTCGAAGCGCATTCCAAAAGCCAGCAGCAGGTCGGCTTCCTGAATCGTGTGATTGACCCAAGCCTCGCCGTGCATCCCCATCATCCCAAGATTGAGAGGATGAGACGCCGGGAACGCACCCAGTCCTAACAGCGTGAGCGCCACCGGAATGCCCGCCTTCTCCGCAAATTCGCGCACCTCCGCCATGGCTCCCGAAATGATGATGCCGTGGCCGGCCAGAATCACCGGCCGCTTGGAGTTGTGGATTAATTCCAGCGCCTGCTCATACTCTTTCGGCTCCGGCGACAGATCCGGACGATACCCCGGCAGTTGCGGCTTGGCGGCCTCCCAGTCGAATTCGCAGGTCGACTGTTGCGCGTCTTTGGTGATGTCCACCAGCACCGGACCGGGCCGCCCGGATCGCGCCACATAAAAAGCCTCGCGAATAGTTCGCGCCACTTCGCTCGCATGGGTCACCAGATAATTGTGCTTGGTGATGGGAAGCGTGACACCGGTGATGTCGGTTTCCTGAAAAGCGTCCGACCCGATCAGCTTGCTTCCGACCTGTCCCGTGATGCAGACGATCGGCGAAGAATCGAGCATGGCCGTCGCGATTCCCGTAACCATGTTGGTGGCGCCCGGTCCAGAAGTAGCGACGGCAACGCCAACTTGCCCGCTGGCGCGCGCATAGCCGTCGGCCATGTGCGTCGCCCCCTGCTCGTGGCGGACAAGAATGTGATGGATCTTGCTACCCTTCAGCGCGTCATAGGCCGGAAGAATGGCGCCGCCGGGATATCCGAACACGGTCTGTACACCTTCACGTTCCAGACATTCCCAAAGAATGCTGGCGCCGGTCATGCTCTTTGCAGTCGCTTTTTTTTCCGTCATGAAAATTTCCAGTCCTCGAATCTTTCCGCGGCGCTCCAAAAAGCAAAACCCACCGGGCCAACTTCTGGCGGGGCGGGATTCGGGAGCCTTTAGGATTTCGTGTTTCTCAGCTCGCTGTTTCCCTCCGCGCCGCGATGGAGACGAATACTCCAACCCTGCGGACTACGACAATAATTCGATGTAGAAAGCGGTTATTCATAGCTGTTTCAAGGCGTGCAGAGAATGGTATCGAAGCGGAAGGCGCGCCGCAAGAGGAAAGTCAGGTTGCTCTTGAATGATGCCCCTAATTGTCCGGCAGCCCTCTTAGCGGGCGCTTCGTCTGCCAAAGCTCATAAAGGTAGCCGTCCGGGCCCACGAAAATAAGTCCAGGCTTCAGATTCTGTGCCCTCGACATCGCTGACGAACTCGACTCTTCGTGACTCCAATTCCTTTCGGGCCGCGCGCACATCCTCCACCTGAAAGGCCAGAACCGGGCACGCATGAAGCTGATAGTAACGACTCTCCGAAGCGAAGACCTCGAACAATTGTCCCGAAGGCATCTCAAACTGGACCATCCCATTACCTTCGCGAATAAGGGAAAGCCCCAGGACATCGCCAAAGAAGGACGCCGCTGATTTCAGATCGGCCGTTCGCAGGCCTGCCCATGTGTACCCCAGCACACGCATTACGGCCTACCTCCCCGCAGTCAGCCACACCTGCTCATTCTCCGCGCGACTCCAATTTCCTTACAGCTGAAGAACTCGCTGCTCTACATCGTGCCCAGCTTGCAGCACATTTTCGGGCCTGCCAAGGTCCCGCCAGTAATATTGGTCGGCACGAAAAGCGAGAATCTTTTCCCCTTCGCCCGCGAGCCGCAGGTAAGAAGTAATGATCGAGAAAGCATTCGTCTCTGTCATCAACGTCAGAAACCTCGGAGAAATCACATGCACGCCCGAAAATGCCAGCGCCTGCGTTGGCCCGCAAGACCGAACGATTTCCAACGCTTGATCCCGTCCCGCGCGCCGCCCGCAGCGCTGCTTCTGCTCGTCGAACAATAGATACCGCGATGTCTCCCTCTCCTGCACCGCCAGCGTCGCAAGCGCTTGATTTTGTTTATGAAATTCCACCATGCGGTGAAAATCGATCGCGCTGAGCACGTCGACATTGTGCAAAAGAAAAGGTTGGTCCGAATCGCTGGAGCCTTCGAGAAAGAACCAAGCTGCCTTCTTGAGGCCGCCACCGGTGTCGAGCAACACGTCTTCGCGCGAGATTTCGAGGCGCATGCCGAAGTTCTGATTAGCTTTCAGGTAATCGACGACCAGGTCGGCGAAGTGATGCACGTTGATGATGGCTTCGGTCACTCCGGCGGCGCGAAGACGAGAAAGCGTGATTTCCAGGAGGGTTCGGCCTGCGACCTGTACCAGCGCCTTTGGCTGGTGGTCGGTCAGGGGACGCAGGCGCGTGCCCAGGCCGGCGGCCAGAATCATCGCCTTCATCGCGCCGCTTTCTCCGCCGCAGCGTTCTCTGCCGCCATCCTCTCCAACTCGCGATGTTTCACCGCCACCTCGACCCCGTTCCGGCTACGCAAACGCTTCGCCACTTGCTCGGCCAAATACACAGAACGGTGTTGTCCACCGGTACATCCGAACGACACCATCAGGTTCTTGAAACCGCGACCCTGATAATTTGTCACGCTTGCATCGACCAAAGACATCACGCTGGCCAGAAACTGATGTACGCTTTCCTGCTGGTTGAGGTAGTCGATCACCGGCGCGTCCCTGCCGGTCAGCATTTTGAAGCGCTCCTCGCGTCCGGGATTCGGCAAGCTGCGCCCATCAAAAACAAATCCCCCGCCGTTCCCACTGTCATCCTTCGGGAGGCCGCGATGAAAAGAGAAACTGACAATCCGTACCACCAGATTATCCGCATCCGAAGCCAGGCCCTGCAATTTCTCCGACGCCAGCATGCTATGAAACGCGCCCATCAGCGTTGGAAGTGCGATGGGCAGCGTCACGTTATGGAGCAGCCAGCGAAGGTTTTTCAGCGCATACGGCACGCTCTGCAGAAAATGGACTTTGCGCTCATAGAACCCGCGAAACCCGTATGCCCCCAGGGCCTGCATGATGCGGATGTACACGTACGCGTAGTAGTGCTGCATGAAGGCTTCGCGCTTCACGTCGACGAAGCCCGCCACCGTGTCGAGATAATGGTCGAGCAACTGCTGGCGCAACTCCGGCGGCAGATCGGCCTTGGCATCGTACAGAAGCGACGCGACGTCATACTGCAACGCCCCCTTGCGCCCGCCCTGATAGTCCAGAAAATAAGGCTGACCGTCGCGCAGCATGATGTTTCGTGACTGGAAATCCCGATAGAGAAAGTAGTCGCGCCCCGCACTGAGCAGAAACTTCGTCAGCCGGCTGAAATCATCTTCCAGCGCCTGTTCGCTGAAAGGAATACCAGCCAGCCGCAGAAAGTAGTACTTGAAATAGTTCAAATCCCACGCAATCGACTGCCGGTCGAAGCTCCCGCGCGGATAGCAAACCTTGTAGTTCAGGTCACGCCCGGCCTCGACCTGGAACCTCGGCAACGTGGCGATGACTTTGCGATAGGCTTCGGCCACCGCAGGAGCGATCTGCTCACCGGCGCGATGTTTGGAAAGAAACTCAAAGAGCGATGTCTCCCCGAGATCCTCTTCGAGATAAGCGCCGTGCTCCAGATCCTCGGCATAAATCTCCGGCACGGGCAGACCATGTTTGCGAAAATGCCGGGAGAACTCGAGGAAGGCGGCATTCTCTTCGCGTACATCGTACAGAATGCCGATGGCGCTGATCTTCCCGCCAGACAGCCGGATAATCTTCCGCCCCGAACCGCCGAGCTGCCCTTGCAACGGCTGCACCTGCTCGACCGGCAAGTGGAAGTGCTGCTCAAAGAGATTTTTGAGAATGTCCATGAAGTGCGCTGCAGTTTACAGTTGACGATTCACCCGCGGCAATTCACCCACAAAGATATCATCGATGAGCGCCCAGCCCTCGGCTAGGCTCGTGGAAGCATGACTCGTGCCTGGCAACCCTGCTGGTCAGTGCGGTTCGAGAGTTCAATCGACCCCCCATGCGCTTCGGCGATCTGCCGCGACAACACCAGACCGATTCCGCTGCCCGAAGGCTTGGTCGTGTAGAAGGGTACAAACACGTTGGCTGGATTGCCCAACCCAGGCCCGTTGTCTTCGATCGTAAGCACCAGATCTTTCTCCGTCAGTTCCCACCGAACAACAACCATGGGCTCCCCATTGCGCAACGAAGCGCTTGCGGCTCCATTATTATGAGGGGGCATTGGGTGCCTTGGTTCCAGCGCAGCCTCAACCGCGTTTCGCGTGAGGTTGATCAGCATCTGCTCGAGCAGATCTGGATCAACCATCAGCTCCACCGGCGGACTGGAAAGCACCTGCACCGGCAGCTTGTCCTCCAGGGCAGCCACCCGTTGAACGATCGGAGCAATCTGGGTTTTCCGTACGATGGGGGGCGGCATCTGGGCAAGTCGCCGGTAGGCCTGCAGGAAACGATTGAGGGAGTCGGCACGGGTCTCGATAATCGAGAGCCCGCGTTCAAAGTCCTCTGGTGGATCGGCTTCCGCCCGGGCGTGGGAAATCTGTGCCCGCAGGGTGCCGGCAATTGATTTGATCGGCGTGAGCGAGTTGTTGAGTTCGTGCCCCAGAACGCGAATCAGCCGCTGCCATGCGCCTCGCTCTTCCTCGCGCAGCGCACGGCTCACGTCCGATAGAACGATAAGAGTATGCGGCACACCCTTCTGGCGAAACGAACTTCTCCGCACCAGCCAGCGCGCGTTCGGACCCTGAAACGGCAGCGGGACCACCGTCTCACTCTCCGCCTCCATGCACGCAGCCAAACCGATCTCCCTTGCCGTGCGGCCGAGGAGCCTCACCGAAGGCTGCTGCAATAGGCGTTCTCCAGCGGAGTTCACCAGGCGCAGAATCTGGTCAGGATCAAATGTGAAGAGCGGGACTTCAATCTCTTCGACCACGCGACGCAGCAAAGCGGCGGCTTCAATAGCGCGAATCCGCTGATCGGCGAGCAGATCAGCCAAAGCATTCACTTCAAGAGAGAGTTCTCCGAGCGCATCGTCGGTGGCAGCGCCGCGCGCACGGAACGAATAGTCTTCCTCGCGCAGAGCAGAGATCACATTGGACAGCGTCTGCAACGGTCGCGTGGTCTGCTCCTGGAGCGCCATCGCCAGCAGCCACCACACAAAAAGAACGGCGAACACCAGCGCCAGTTTCGACTCCAGCGTCCAGGTCTGCACCCAGATGAAAATGCCGCCGACAAGCAAGCCGGGAAGCGCCACCAGAAATGCGAACAGACTGATGCGCCGCTCATACAGAAGGCGAACCCGTTTTTTTGGAGGCTTGCGCGCGCCGGGATGGGGCGTCCCTTGCGGGCTAGAGCCCATACTTCTCCATCCGCCGGTAGAGTGCGCCGCGGCTGAGTCCAAGCGTCTCGGCCGCCTGGCTCACATTCCCTTGGGAACGCTGCAACGCCTTCCGGATCAGAATGGCTTCCACGGATTCGAGGCTGAGCTCTTCGAGATTCTGGCTTTGTGGCCGCAGCATGTCCAGTCCCAGATCTGCGCGCTGGATCTCATCCCCACGGCACATCAGGACCGCGCGCTCAAGTGTGTGCTCCAGTTCTCGAACATTGCCCGGCCACGCGTACTGCATGAGAAGCTGCAGCGCGGAAGCCTCGAAACCCTGGATCCCTCGCCGGTAGCGCGATGCGTAACGCGTTAAGAAATGGACAGCGAGCGCGGGGATATCTTCACGGCGCTCCCGTAACGCCGGCACGTGGATCTCGACCGTATTAAGCCGGAACAGCAAGTCCTCACGAAATTGGCCGTAGGCGCACGCCGCTCGAAGGTCCGCATTCGTGGCAGACACCACTCGCACGTTTACCCGCACTGCGCGGGACGAGCCCACCCGCTCGATCTCGCCCGCCTCCAGCACCCGCAACAGCTTGGCCTGCTGGCGAAGCGGTACGTTTCCAATTTCGTCGAGGAAAATGGTGCCGCCATCGGCAAGTTCAAAACGTCCGATGCGGTCGAAGCGGGCGTCGGTAAAAGCGCCTTTCACATGGCCGAAGAGTTCACTCTCAAATAACGCTTCAGGCACGGCGCCGGTGTTCACGCAAACCATGAGACGCGAAGCTCGCGAAGAAATTGCGTGCAATGTGCGGGCAACAACTTCCTTTCCCGTGCCATGTTCACCCGTGATCAGAACATTCGCATCGGAAGGTCCAACGCGCGTAATCGCTTCGAGAACAGCTTGCATAGACGGAGCCGTGGCTATGAACTCGGGGCGTCCCTCGGCCTGCAGCAGGCGATTCTGCGCAGCCAGCCGTTCGGCGCGCTGCAACGCACGGCGAAGTTCCACCTGCGCCCGCAGGATCGTGATCAGCCGCTCATTTTCCCAGGGCTTCTGGATGAAATCCCGCGCTCCCCGCCGCATCGCCTCCACGGCCAGTCCAATGTTGGCCCAGGCGGTCATGACAATCACGGGAATCGTGTTGTCGAGCGCGACAATTTCGGAAAGTAGGTCGAGACCTTCCTGCCCGGAAGTGGTGTCGCGCGTGTAGTTCAGGTCAATGAGCAGAGCATCGTACGAGCCGGTCGCCAGCGCATCGCGAACCAGCGCCGGAGATCTCGCCGTCTCTACTTCATATCCCTGCGGACGCAAGAGGAGTTCGAGAGCTTCGAGAACATGCTGCTGGTCGTCGGCCGCCAGTATGCGGGGCCGTTCGTGCCTGTCCTTCGCCGGAGCAACGGCGGAGAGTCCTCCGGTTTTGATGGAAGTTTGCATGGCGACTTATGGGCTCGCGGCGCTGATCGTATCACTAATCAGACCGCTCACCGCACTTTGAAGCTGTATGCCATTATGTTCCAAAGTCGCCCCCGTTGCCCGGTCAAGTTCAACTTTGGCTTTTGCAAAAACCGTCATCCCCGTGACCAGATCCAGTTCCGCCAATGAGAGATCGCGCTGAGCTGAGAGGGTTTGATAGCTCGATCCCGCCCCGAGGTCTTGCTCCTTCTTGGTGATGTCGAATGTGCGTTGTGCCAGGTCGCGCGCCTTGCGGGCGGCCTGCACCCGCGCCCCAGTCTGCTCGACGGCATACTGCGCGTTGCGGACCTCGATACGAACCTGCTTCCTCAGTTGCTCCAAGCGCAATTCTGCCTGCCGGTACTCGAGTTCGGACCGGAACTGATCGGCTTTTGCGACACGATTCCGCAGCGGGATATTCAGGTTCAATCCCACATAGTAATCCGGAGAGGAATTGTTGAATGCGTTCTTGAGAGCTCCGCCGAAGTCGGAGGGCACGTTTGTGGTGCAGTCGACACTGCACACGGGATTTAGCGTACCCGCCAAGCCCGCGCCGGAATAAAAGCCCACCAGCGAAAGCGATGGCAGCAAGGCATTGCGGGCCGCACGACGGCTGATCTGCCGATTCACGAGATCCACATCAGACTCCGCCAGTTCGGGGCGCCCGTGCAGCGCGATAGAAGTCAACTCCTGGATCGACTGGCTGGCTTGAGGTTGCACGGCCTCCATCCGGTCGGTTGGTACCACCGGCATTGCCTCCAAAGTCGGATCGTCCAAACTCTTCGTGATGGCATTCTTCATCAGCGTCTCCTGGAGCTGGAGACTGGTCCGAGCCACCGTCAATTCCTGGTCACGTTTCGAAACTTCCGCCTCAGCCCGCAGAACGTCCATCTCCGGAATGCTTTCCAGCTTCAATTGCTTTCTGGCATTCTCCAGAGTCTGCTGGGCGAAAGCCGACGATTGTTCGTTCACCTGCGTCTGCTCGTAAGCGCTCACCAGGTCCCAATACATATTCTGAATCTGGGTGACAGTGGCGATCACCTGGTCCTTGAAAGCGATGTCAGAAATCTTCTTGTTATTCCTGGCGATTCGCAAATAGCGCAGGTTGGGTCCCAAACCAAATCCTGCGAGCAGTTCCTGCTGGATCGAGAAGCGGTACGCTCCGGTAATAGTGGGGGACAGTGTGAAGAAAGGACTATTAGTCGTCTGACGCGAGTTGGTAAACGCGAAGCCGATGCTGGTTCCAGTGGCAAAGGCTTGAGAATAGTTGACGCTGAACTGCCCGGTATTCAGTTGCAGGGATGGAACGCCGTACAACGCCTGGTTGACTACGGGCAGAGTCTGATGCTCGTCCCCGACACTCGCGATCACGAATGGATCGTAGGAAGATACCACGGTTCCTGCCCCGAGCGTGGACTGAACCAGTCCTGACGCTCCCGCTCCGGCCCCGCCCGCGCCGCTGGTTGTGCCACCAGCGCCGGCTCCGGGTGCGCCTGTGCCAAAGCCTCCGACACCGCCGCCTGGAGTTCCCTGGACGACTCCGGTATTCACGCCGCGAAAGAATCCGCCGGCCTGGGTGCGCAGAATATCCGTATTCGCAATCGGAAGATTGTAACGGGCAATGGCCAGGTCCAGATTGTTTTCGAGAGCGAGATCAATCGCATCTTTCAGCGGGAGGTAGAGTTTGCCTTCCCGCACCAGCCGATCAAGGCGCGGCGAGTTCGTCAGCAGCGGCTCGGGAACATAATCCGGAGAATAGGCATTCAGCGGGTTGTGCGATTTCGGCATCTCAAACCGAGCCGGGGTGTTCGCCTGTGGAGCGGCGTCCTGCGGACCCGCGCCTTGCGTCGCAGTCTGCGCCGAAGGGGTTGTCTGTTGCCCCTGCATTGTCGAAGCCAACATCCCATAAACACAGACGACTGCAATTCCCCGCTTCAAGAAAGAAGGACCCGAAACATTCACGATGCGCTGACCTCCGCTGGCTGAGTAAGCGTTGGATTGCCTGTGTCGCTCACGACCCAACCGTCCCGCATTTGAATGGTGCGGCTCCCGTACGCCGCATTGCCTTCCGAGTGCGTAACCTGCACGATCGTGGTTCCCTGCTGGTTGAGTTCGCGAAAGAGTTCCATGATCTCCTTGGCTTGCCCGGAGTGCAGATTGCCGGTGGGCTCGTCGGCGAGCAGAAGCGCCGGCTTGTGGATCACGGCGCGCGCGACGCCCACCAACTGCTGTTGCCCTCCCGAGAGCTGGCTGGGATACAACTCCTTTTTGGCAACGATCTGGAAGCGGTCAAGCGTGTCGGCTACCAAGCTCTGCCGCTGATGGCGCGGGATATCCTTATAAGAAAGCGGCAGATCGATGTTCTCCTGAACCGTAAGGTCGTCGAGCAGGTGGTAGCTCTGGAACACCACCCCGACATTTTTCTTCGCCAGTTCGCTTCGCTGCTTGCGTTTCAAGTCGTGAACCGCCTGCTCGCGAAACCAGTACTCGCCCTCCCACTGGTCATCCAAGAGTGCAAGCACGTTGAGTAGAGACGATTTGCCCGCACCGGAGGGCCCCATCACAGTGATGAACTCGCCCTCGCGAATGTCGAGATTCACGCGGCGCAGGACCCAGGTTCGGCCCGCGCCCGTCTTGTAGCTGCGGTCGATATTTTTCAGTCGGATCATTTCATTCTCGATTCATGAATCGGAATTTTCATTCGTACCGTAACGCCACGATCGGATCGCCACAACCGCGACCAGCACAGTCACCACCGCGAGCGTCAGCGGATCGCTGCTCGAAATGCCGAACAGTTGACTGCGCGCCGCGCGCGTGAGCAGCAGCGACGACGGCAGTGCGAACGCAATGCTGATTCCCGCCAGCCACAGCACTTCGACCAGCACCATACGCATCACGGAAGTACGGGCAGCACCCAGGGCAATACGAATCCCGATCTCGCGAGTCCGCTGCGCCGTCGAATAGGCAAGGACTCCATAGAGGCCAACGGCGGCCATAAGAACCGCGAGCAATCCAAAGGCCGACGCCAGAATCGCGATCACCCGCTCAGTCGTCAAGATGTCGTCGATCTGTTCCTGCATGGTTCGGAAGTCGTCCAGAACCAGCTTGGAGTCGAGCGACTGCATCGCCTGCCGGATGGTTGCTTCCGCACTTTCTGGCGACTGCCAGGTACGGACGTAAAAAGTCATGACACCCAGCTTCGTCTCTTGAAGGAACGGAGTAAACGTGGTGCGAGTGATGTTTTGCCTGACGCCGGTGTGCCGTGCATCCTTCACCACGCCGACGATCTCGGTGTCGATCGAAACGTGTTCTCCTCCGCCCTTGCCGTAGTAGTGCCCGATGGCCAGCTGGGGCTCGCCGAAGTAATGGCGGGCAAAACTCTCGTTCACCACAGCGACTTTGTGGTTTGCGTCACGATCCTGGTCGGTGAATTCGCGGCCTGCCAGCAAGGGCATCCCCATAGTCGAAAAATATCCGGGGCTCACGCCGGGCGATTCCACGTTCATGTCCTCGTTTTCCTTTTCCTTATAGCCGGCAAGCGTGATGTTGTTCGAGATGTTGGTATCCGCCAGTTCTCGATCGGTTGTGCCTGCGACAGACCGCAATCCCGGCAGTGCTGCGAGCGTTTGCAACACATGTTGATCGAGATCGCGAGTCTGATCGGGTCGATATCCTGCAAGCGTCGGCTGAAGCCCGAACGTGACAAGATGATCCGTTTCAAAACCCACGTTCAGCGACTTGAGGTTGTGCAACGTACGGACGAACAGGCCCGCGCCTACCAACACAAGAATGCTCAATCCGATCTGGACTGCCACCGAAATGCGCCGGAATCGCAACGGCCCACTCCCGGCCGTCATTACCTGCTGCTTCAGAGCCGGAGCCAGATTCGGCCGCCAGAACTGTACCGCCGGAGCGAGACTAAAAATCAGACTCACCACCAGCGCCAGAGAAAAATTGAAAACCAAAATCCGCAGATCCGGACGCGACGAAAATGGAATGTCCCCCGCCGTTCGGCTCCAGATCATATTGATGAATCGGGCCGAAATGCTGGGCGCAATCGCGATGCCAACCGCGCCTCCCGCTAGGCCAAGCAAGAGTCCTTCGACCAGCAATTGCTGCACCACGCGGGCGCGCTTCGCCCCCAGCGCATAGCGGACTGACATTTCGCGGATCCGCCCCGCCGCCCGCACCAGCAATAGGCTCCCAACGTTGGCGCAAGCCATCAGCGCCACTAGCCCTACCATGGCCATAATGATCAGCAGCGGTTCTTGCACGTCGGCACGGAGCGGGGAAAATCCCTTGGCGCCGTCACGCACGAACAGATGCGACTTGGTCAGGAAACTTTCCTTGAAGCTCTCCGAGCTGTGCCCGCGTTGTTTCAACTCGTCAGCGCGAATGGAATACCAAAGCGGATTGATCCCCGCTTCGGCCTGCTCGCGACTGAGTCCCGGCTTGAGCTTTCCGACGATGTTGAGCCATCGTGAGGTCCGATCTTGCAGATCGGTGATTCCAGGCCTGATCTCGGCCTTCATCGTCATGGGCACAAACAGATCGGGAGTATCGCCCACGACTACGCTGTGAAAACCGGGCGGAGCAATTCCGAGAACAGTGAAGGGACGGCCATTGACCAAAAGGCTCTGATTGACGACAGCCGGGTCCGCGCCGAATCGGCGCTGCCAGTAGCTGAAGCTCAAGACCGCAACCGGATTCGCGCCAGGCACCAGATCGTCGGAGGCAGACAACAAACGGCCCAAAGCAGGCTGCACCCCTAGCACGTCAAAATAATTACCAGAAACCAATTCTGCCGCGACCAACTCAGGCTGGTTGCGCCACTGCACTCCCGCTTGGGCCCAGTCGGTGGCAATTAGGCCGCTGAAAACCGAGTTATGGTCGCGAAGATCGCGATACATGGGATACGAGAAAGAAAAGTTGTCATCCATTCGAGAATTGGTGTGGCCGTTGAAACTGCCGACGGACTGCAGGATCACGAGGCGATCGGCCTCCTTCACCGGCAGGCTGCGCAGCAGTACCTGGTCGAGCAGACTAAAGATCGCCGTGTTCGCGCCGATGCCGAGCGCGAGCGTGATGATTGCGACCGCCGCAAATCCCGGCGCTTTGCCAAGCTGCCGTAACGCGTAGCGAAAGTCTTGAGCAAATCCAGTCATCATCAGTCTCAACCTCCTACTCGTAGCGCAGTGCAACCATGGGATCGACCTTCGACGCTCTGCTCGCGGGCATGTAGCATGCGAGCACCGCGGCTGCGAAGAGCGTCACCGCAACTGCACTGAACGCAGCGACATCAATCGTGCCTACGCCGTAGAGCAATCCGCGCATCGCACGTCCGACAAAGCAGGCGCCCACGAGGCCCAATCCCAGACCGATCGCCGCGAGGATAATCCCCTCCTTCAGAATCAGGCCGAGCACGTGATCCTGGCTCGCGCCCAGCGCCATGCGCAGTCCAATTTCATGCGTGCGCTGCGCTACGGCGAAGGCCATAACGCCGTAGATGCCGATCGCGGCCAGCACCAGTGCCACACTCGCGAAGCTGACATAAAGCGCCGTGGTGAACCGGTCTCCTACCAGGGACTGGCTGACGATCTGGTCCATCGTCTTGACGTCGGCTAGAGCCAGGTCGGGATCGACCGAGTGCACAGCGCCGGCGATGCTCTTGCTCATCTCCGCGGGATTACCGGTCGTTCGCACTGCCATTGCAGCTTGCGGCCACGGGCTCTGTGCGAAAGGAACGTCGATCTCGGGGAAACCGTCGCTGCGAATGCCGCCGTTGTGGATGTTTCGAAACACGCCTACGATCTGCCACTCGACGGGTGGCCCCAGCTTCGTCACGCCGGGAATTAATTGTTCGACCAAAATGCGCTGGGTGAGCGGGTCCACTCCCTTGAGGTATCGGTTCACAAAAGTCTCATTCACAATCGCTACGCGAACGCTGCTGGCATTGTCCTGATCGGTGAACGTGCGGCCCTTCGCCATCTGGATCGCGAAGGTCTGAAAGAATCCGGGGGTGACCATCTGAAAGCCGGCTCCAGGGCGGGCGGACGGGTCTGCGACCGGCTTACCGGCAATGGTGAAGGGCATTCCGAAGTTCGTGCCTTGCAGCGGCATGCCAGTCGCGGCTTCGGCGCGGATCACTCCTGGCAGCGACTCAATCCTCTCCACGAGCTGCTTGTAATACGCGACCATCTGCTCGGGTTGGGTCAGCCGCTTCTCGGGCACGGGAAGGCTGAAAGTGAGAATGTGATCCGTGCGAAAGCCGGGATCGACCCGCGCCAGGTTCCAGAAGCTGTGGATGGCAAGTCCAGCGCCGGCGAGCAACGTCAACGCCAGGGCAAACTCACCGATGACGAGAGACCTGCGGAGCCGGTGCCGTCCGGCGCTGGTCCCGGAACGCCCGCCCTCCTTCAGCGTTTCATTCGGATCGACGCGCGAGGCATGCCATGCGGGGGCACAACCGAACAGCATGCCGGCAATCGTAGTGGCGAACAGGGTGAAGAGGAGAACTGGGATATTCAGTGTCACATCCGCCTCGGAAGGAAGAGTGAACGGTGGCATCTTCGCCCTCATGATTCGGATCGTCGCGGCACCGAGTCCAACACCCAGCACGCCTCCGAGCACCGCCAGAACCAGACTCTCCGTCAGAAACTGGCTGAACACGTGCCAGTGAGTCGCGCCCAGCGAAGTGCGCACCGCCACTTCTTTGAGCCGCGTCGTCCCCTTGGCAAGCACCAGGTTGGCTACATTCCCGCACGCGATTAAGAGCACGAAGCCGACCCCACCCATCAACAACCAAAGCGTTCGCCTTGCCTCCTTCGGGAAAAAGTCATTGTGAAGTTCCTCGACGCTTGCGCCCCACCCTTTGTTGCTTTGCGGGTGGTCTTGCGCAATGCGGTTGGTTACCACCTCCATGTCGGCCTGCGCCTGGGACAAAGACACTCCCGGCTTCATGCGCGCCATGACCAGCAGCCAATGAAAATCGTGATTGATCTGGTCAGGTTTGAAAGCCAGCGGCACAACGAACTGGGGCTCGAGCCGGTCGGCCTGTCCTGCAGCTAGTACTCCCACCACGGTGTACGGCTCGCTGTTCATCTGGATCGGTTTGCCGATGATGTTGCGGTTGCCACCAAGATGTTCCCAGAGCCGATGCATAAGGATGACCTCATGCTCTTTGCCGGGCTGGCCCTCGTCGGGCAAAAAGTCACGTCCGAGGAAAAAGTTGTTTCCGGTCATGCGGAGAAATCCTGGCGTCTCCGCACTCCCGTTCATTTGTTCCGGTTGCGCAGGCGTGGCGAAATTAAAACTGGCGCCGGTCCAGGCGTTGATGTCCTGGAAAGTTTTGTTCTGCTGTTTCCAGTCGAGGAAGTCGCCCGCCGCCACCGAATTATTGCCGCCCTGAACCTTCGACCAGACCATCACCAGTTGGTCGGGATTGGGATACGGCATAGGAGCCAGCAGCACGGCGTAAATCACGCTGAAGATGGCAGTGTTCGCGCCAATGCCCAGAGCCAGCGTGATTGCAGCGATCAGCGTGAAGCCGGGATTTTTCCGCAGCAATCGAATACTGTAGCGAGCGTTTTGCCGGAGTGTTTTCATTGGTCTCCTACTCGTACCGCAGCGCCACCATGGGATCGACTTTTGCCGCCCGGCGCGCCGGAATGTAGCTTGCCAACAGCCCGATGCACGTGAGCAGCAGCGTAACCGTGCCAAGCACCACCGGATTCGATGGCTTCACGTCGTAGAGCAAAGTCCCGAGCAGGCGAGTGAGGCCGAGCGATCCCGCGATTCCAACGCCGATTCCGACCACAACCCACGTCATACTTCCGCTAACCATCAGCTTCATCACATCGTCGGCGCGCGCACCCAGCGCCATGCGGATGCCGATTTCATGAGTACGCTGCGCTACCGAATAACTCACTACGCCAAGGATGCCCACCGCCGCCAGGACCAGCGCCAGCATGGCAAAACCGGACAGCAGTAGTGTGGGGAAGCGCTTCGGCCCGAGCGAGTCCTGCACAATGTTCTGCATCGTCTCAATGCCGGAGACCGGACGGTCCGGCTCAACCTCGCTCATCGCCTTCTTGATCGCGGGCGTGAACGACATCGGCGGTCCCACGGTTCGCACGACGACGGTCATGACTGGCCACGCCGCCTGCGTGTACGGCCGAAAGAATTGAGATTCGACGCCGTTATCTAGCCCCCAGTGCCGCACATCGCCCACCACGCCAACCACGGTGAGCCATGAGTTATCTTCCAGAATGCGCCTACCCACGGGATTCTGTTTGGGCCAATACTTGTCCGCCATACTTTGATTAATGATCACGACGCCTGGCGCGGCAACGGTGTCCTGATGCGAGAATTCCCGCCCGGCCAGCACAGGCACTCCCAGCGCTTTGAAGTAGTTGGGACAAGCCACGCTATAGTGGGCGCCCGGCCTGTGCCCGGGACCGGGATCGTACTGTTCCTCGACGGCAAAACTTCGGCCGGCATCGCCCTCCATCGGCAAGTGCCCCACGGCTCCAACTGCCATGACCCCAGGAACCGCGCTCACATGTTCGTCCAAATCCTGGCAAAAGCGCGGGTGCCCGGGAGGCCCGTTGTAGAGATCTTCCTGCGGCAGAGACATGCCGAAGGTAAGCACGTTCTTCGGATTGAATCCGGGATCGACACCCAGTAGGCGTGACATGCTTTCGATCATCAGTCCCGCGCCCGAGAGCAGAACCAGCGCCAGAGCCACTTCCGCCGCCACAAGAACATGACGCAAACGCCTGCCACCGCCTGCGGTGGAACCACGTCCACCGTCCTTCAGAGGCTCGGTGACATCACCGCGCAACGCATGAAGCGCCGGCGCCAGGCCAAACAAGATTCCGGTCAAACAGGAAACCAGCAGCGTGAAGACGAGCACCCAGCGGTCAACGGGGATGGTACTGACTTGCCGGAGCGGAAGATTCAGCCCATCTGCGGGAAACATGGCAGGCAGCAGTCTTGTGCTCCAAACCGCCAGCACCAGACCGCATACTCCTCCGAGCAGCGCCAGGAGCAAGCTTTCCGTCAGTACCAGCCGCGCGATGCGCGATCCAGCGGCGCCGAGCGCCTGCCGGAGCGCAAATTCTTTCTGCCGCGCGGCGCCACGCGCCAGCAGCAGATTGGCGATATTCACGCAGGCAATCAGCAGCACGAAACCCACCGCCGCGAGCAGCGCCCAAACAACTCTGCGAAGAACTTCGAGGCCGAAGTCCCCCATGGGAATCACGGTCGCGCTCATGTCGGCATCGTCGTTTGGATACTGTTGTGAGAGGCGGGTTGCAATACCTGCCATCTCAGACCGAGCCTGCGCTACGGTCACTCCCGGTTTGAGACGCGCGAAGGAAACAAAGCTGTTCCCCCCCCGTATTTTGTCGCCTTCAGTGTAGCCCACTGGAACCCAGAGTTGCCGGCGCCCGCTCCAGAATTCCCAGTGAAACTCCCGCGGCATT
>WNGK01000078.1_pt1 | contig 75635 bp, 71 predicted proteins | sample 5400601 | NCBI WGS metagenome assembly WNGK01 (sample SAMN13153376, study PRJNA577476) | soil metagenome | isolation source: 60 cm soil or saprolite under Garry oak tree replicate 1 | place: USA:California | collected 2016-06-15
TCTCTTGAGAATCTGTGTCATACTGAAAGGACATGAAAACGACCTCCTGTGCTCACTGATGTGTGGATTTCATAGCTTCAGTGTAGCTCATGAGGCCGTCTTTTGTCTCCTTTTTCCTTCTTTCTCTTCCTCTTAGAGCCTCCGTTCTAAAACTTTGCTTTGTGTCATGTCTCTCGATTGTATTTTTCTTATTCCTAACTTACCACCCTCCTGCGGAACGTTTGTATACCTATAAACAAAAACGCCACAAAGGTGACACTCAATCCCAGGATCACCCAGCCCATCGCCAGCGTCGGGATAGTATGCCCTTGAATCGCTGGCACCATAGCGAAACGCAATCCTTCAGAAGCATATGTCAGCGGATTGAACAGCGTAACTATCTGAAACCACCTGATCGAGTCAAGCGTCCCCCAAGGATAATAGGTACAACCCGTGAAAATCAACGGCGTGAAGATCAACGAGAACATCAGGCCAATCTGCTCTGGCTTGACCAGTGTACCGATAGTGAGACCCAGGCTGGCGCCCGCGAAGGCCGTCAGAACCATAATGCCTATGATCGTGCCAACAGCATCACCACGTACACTATATCCATTGCCGAGTATCCAGTAAGCCAGCGGAAAGATGATCGCTCCCGCGACCAACCCGCGCATTGCCGCGAAGATGACCTTCTCCACCGCGACCAGGCTCACTGGCAAAGGAGCCAGCAAACGGTCATCTATTTCACGCGCAAAGCCAAGGTCGAGTACAAGCGGCAAAGTAACGCCCTGCAGCGCGGTCGTCACCACAGTGAGCGCGACGATTCCTGGTAATAGGATAGCAGCAAAGCCTGGTCGTGCAAAACCGATGCTCGGCAACACTTTGCCAAAGATGAAGAGAAAGAACAGGGGTTGTAACAATACCTGTATCAGGAAGACGATAAATTCGCGCCCAGTCACCACAATATCCCGCCGCAGAATCGCCAGAAAAGCTGTAGCTGCGATTGCCAGGCGGCTTGTCGAGCGTTTCACCCTTGGCTCGCCAGGCAAAGTTGTTGAACTTGTCGTCGTTGTTGTGTTCATTAGCGCAGGTTCCTCCCGGTCAGGTAGATGAAGACGTCTTCCAGGCTTGGGCGCGCAATATGCATATCGCGTATCTCTGCCCCTGTGTCTATGATAGCGTGCGTCGCGTTGACAACCAGTGACCCCGCGTCCTCAGCATAGAGTCGAAAGATCTGCATAGTATGCATGTCCTCCTCACCTTCTGATGCGGGAACCTCTTCCACTTTTGTGGCTCCCGGAATAGCGCGTAACGCGGCAAGAACGGGAGACGGCGTTTGAGGCTCGACCTGTAAACTACCGGACACGATACGTTGCGGCACCTGAACGCGCAGTTCCAACCTGGTGCCTCCTGGTACGAGTTTCTTCAATTCGTCAGCCGTATCAAGTACAAGGATACGCCCCTTATCCATAATGGCGATTCGCTCGCAAAGTTGATCCGCTTCTTCCATATCATGTGTAGTCAGCAGGATAGTTGTGCCCTGTTCCTTGAGCGAACGGATGCGATCCCACAGGAACAGCCGCGACTGCGGATCAAGGCTATTGGTTGGCTCGTCGAGGAAGAGCACATCTGGCGAATGCATCAGTGCGCGAGCCAGCATTAGGCGCTGCGCCATACCACCCGAGTAGCGGCGCACCATCTCATTGCCGCGATTGCCCAGACCCAGTTCATTGAGCAGCGCATCAGCACGAGCAGCCCTCTCAGCGCGCGACAAGCCATGATAGCTGGCATGGAAAGTGAGAATCTCACGGGCACGCAGGCTGCGGTCGAGGTTGTTCTGCTGCGGCACAACTGCTATGTGCTGCTTCACACTCATAGGATCCCCGGCGACGTTAATGCCCATGATATATGCTGCGCCACTTGTGGGACGGACATTGGTAGTCAGAACGCCGATGGTCGTGGTTTTACCAGCCCCATTTGGCCCCAGCAAACCAAATATCTCACCCTGTTTTACCGAGAAAGAGATGTTGTCTACAGCGTTGACCTCTGACTTGGGATAGCGTTTGACAAGATCGCGCACCACGATTGCCGCTTCTTGCTCGGATATGGCTTCTATACCTTTTTCACTGGTTGTTGAAATGCTCATTGTCACTTTCCTTCTATACAAGGTTAGATATCAAGATATTCTACGCCCTCCGGGTCTCCTTTGAGCGCCTGGGCCACTGCTTCGTATAACTCCAGGGGAACGTTATCTTTCAGTTCATCCAGCGTTTCGTACACCTCCAGGCGAAATTCGTAGTCCCTGTTGGGCCATTGAGACCAATCCTTGTGCGACCAGTTCTTGTACGACCAGCTTTCTCTTTGAGGCCAGTTCTGATAAGACCAGGTTTTCGGGTTTTCCCAGTTAGGAGCCCCTCTCACATACAGCGCTAGTTTGCCCTTCACAGTCTGGTAGACATCGTATACCGTGCGCCTCATCTCGTTCTGGTCGCGTACACGCCCTTTCGCCAGCAAACGGCCGCGAAAACGTTTGTAAGAATGCGCGATTTTACCGACCTTCACCGTGACCTCTTCAAAGCCGCTAGCCTTTGCCTCCTCAGCCTCAACAAAGCGCCGTAACGCCTGCGCAATAGTGGCCGAAAGGTTTTCACCGGCCAGTTCCTGAGCCTTCTCAAAAGTCGGTAGATCCGCATCCGCTACATAGATGGTTCTATTCGGCATAGCAGGTACTTTCCTCCTTCCTGAAAAATTTATCTAACAGCCGACCTTTGCATAATACTAATATATGTATACGTATATGTCAAGAACGGGGGTCTGCTCGTACCCAGTCCTCCTATGTATGTGCTATCCTTAGACAAGTAATGAGGAGGGAACGTAGACATGCACATTGTTGATCTTCGTTCTGAAAATGAATCAGTCATCCGCCAGGTGGCAGTGTTGCTGGTAGAGGGCTTTGCCGCCAACTGGCCAGGATCCTGGCCGGACCTGGAGTCTGCTATGGAGGAAGTGCGAGAATCCTTTGCAGCAGAGCGCATCAGCCGAGTCGCCCTCGATGAGGATGGGACAGCGCTTGGCTGGGTCGGTGGCATCAGCCAGTATCGAGGCCACGTGTGGGAACTCCATCCCCTGGTGGTGCGTGTCAGTCAGCAAGGCAAAGGCATCGGGCGTGCTTTAGTGGCTGACTTGGAGGGGCGCGTGAAAGAGCGTGGTGGGCTAACCATTACCCTTGGCACCGATGACGTCACTCAGCAGACCACCCTGGCCGGAATCAATCTCTTTCCCCATGTCTGGGAACACGTGACCCACATTAAGAACCTGAAGCGGCATCCCTACGAGTTTTATCAGAAGCTGGGCTACGTCATTGTGGGCGTGATGCCAGATGCTAATGGGCTCGGCAAGCCAGATATCCTCATGGCCAAATCGGTCGTGCGTTGAGCTGATCTCTCGCCTCGCGATGATGGACGAGCCTGTTGTGTAGACGCTCACAACCGCCTTCCTCGCCTGGATGCGCAGGAACGAGCCGGGGGCGTGAGACCCTCTCTGAACGGTATTGGACCACGGCCTTTGCACCCACGCACCTGAGAGAAAGATTGACCTCAACACTTCTTTCCCTTACAATACCTACCAGGAGTAACGACACAACACACAACCCGCCAGGTTCGAGGAGGTCCCATTGCGCATTCGTAAAGCTGTATTGCCTGTTGCCGGCCTGGGTACAAGAGTACTACCAGCCAGCAAAGTAATCCCAAAAGAGATGCTGCCGCTCGTCGATAAACCGACCTTGCAATATATCGTGGAAGAAGCTGTCGCCGCCGGTGTCGAAGAAATCATCTTCGTGACAAGCCGCAGTAAACGTAGCATCGAAGACCATTTTGACGTATTTCCTGAATTGGAACAGATGCTTGAGCGAAAGGGGAAACACAAGGAGCTGGAAGAATTACGCCATGTGCAGACCATGGCAACCTATCTTTCGGTACGCCAGGCAGAACCCCGCGGTCTGGGCCACGCTGTACTATGCGCCAAAGCGCTGGTTGGAGATGAGCCATTCATCGTTATGCTGGGTGATGACCTCGTCGCGCCCGAAACACCCTGCCTTCCCCGCATGATAGAGATCCACGAGCAATACGGTGGCTCGGTGCTCTCGCTCTTTGTCACGCCGCCAGAACAGATTTCTTCCTATGGCATCGCCGCAATCGAGGAACTTGGCCCGGATACCGTGAAAGTGACGCACCTGGTCGAGAAGCCGTCACCCGAAGAGGCGCCATCCAACCTGGCCGTCGCGGGAAGATACATTCTGACGCCAGATATCTTTCCCTTGTTGGAGAAAACATCTCCTGGCCAAGGAGGCGAGATCCAGGTAACCGATGCCATTGAAATGCAGGCACAGGCTGGCAAATGCTACGGCCTGCGCTTCTCCGGCTTGCGCTATGACACCGGCAACCCTCTCGGCCTCCTGACGACCTCCATCGCCTACGCGCTGAAACGCCCCGATATGGCTCCCGGACTGCGCGAATACATGCGGGAAGCCTTACATGAAAAATAAACATGAGCCATCCCAAACTGTTGCTGAGAAGCGGTTTCGTCTCGTAGGGGCGGGGGTGGAGTTGTGTGGGGTGGGGACGCTTGCGTCGCCCTCATGCCCCTACGAGACGAAACCGCTTCTCAAGACCATCGATACAATTCGGGATGGCTCATGTTTTCTCTCTCCTGATTCACGGGTTTGGCCGCGCTTGCAGCGACACCACCACATCACCATCCACTCCGCAGCTGGAGAAGTGTAATCCATCAGGCTTCTGCATCACCCCTGCACAGGTATACGTCTTGGCCGCCGAAAGTGGCGCCGGCACAATCGTGTGTTGTACTGCATCTACAGGCGAACAACGATCGCCATTGCTCTGGATAGTGAACGTACGAATTGTGACCGTATCAACACCCGCCAGGGTGTAAACCAGCGATGCGGGACTGCACTTTTGAAAAGCTTGCCAGAAGCAGTCCTCAGCCTGTTTGGCATCCGTTGCTTTCAGCACCACGCCGCGAGGATTCGTCTGCACTTTGCCACATTTTTGTACCTGCGCTTGAGTTGTTGGCGTAGGATTCTGCGCACTGCCACTACCCGCGTTAGAACCGCAGGAGCTCAGCCCCACACCAATAACAACACATAAGAGCGCAGCGCTCAAAAGCGTAAACACCACGTGGCGACTTCCCCCTGGGTTTCGTTGCACGAAAGGTAACATCTTTCCTCCTTACTATACGCCCATACAAAAGTTTTCTATCCTGGATGCAATAACCAGGGCAGCAGCCCTTGCGCCTTTTCTGCCGGATTCACAGCCTCCTGGCACTTACACTTGAGACGTTATCTGCCGCAAAAAAGTTCCCTTCTCCCACCTCCTGATTCTAACCTGTAGAAATTGACAGGTTCTTCCCAGGTGATTGTATCTGCCCAAAAAACTGTCGAATCATGCGGTGCAATACGCCACAGCGGAAGATATACTTACTACTGTGCAGAGGAACCTACGAGCATAGCACCTGCGACCGGCGCTACTCTGATTGTGGAACCCGGAGTAGGACCTGTTGTTCACACGGAATACAACTCTCCGGCTGCGTGCGAGGCAGAATACTTGAGTCATTCCGTGAAGCCTGCCATCGGATATGTCATGGAAGGGCTATGCTGGTAGGAAAACTCTTTGACCATAAATCGGTAAAACTGAGCGCAAGCAAGTGAGCTAGCGAGAAGGAGCGTTAAAATGGCACAGTGGGCCTATAAAGTTGTGTATATTGACTATCGTGGACGAATCTCAAGCGAAGGAGTGGAGACACTCATCACCAATGAGCGGCGCAGCACATTTGCTCGACGCTACATGAACACCCTCGGTCGCGATGGCTGGGAGCTCACCGGCATCCAACCGTTGACCGCGAACTCCGCCTATTATACCTTTAAGCGGCCTGCCCAGGAGGGCGACTACGCCGATGTTGGTACCAGCGCCAGCAGCAGCGAGAGTGCGCCCAGTGGCGGCCCGACCGTAGAAACAGCCTGAAACTGTTATCCGATCCAATAACGAGCACCGACCATCCGGCGGCTCGCCGGATGGTCGGTGCTCGTTATTGTTAAACGTTTGGTGTGAAAGAGAAAGGACTTGAAAGAAAGGCATCGGTATCCTACAGTGAGTTTATCTATCCCATTCACAAGGAAAAGGAGCTCGCTGATGGTTGACCAAGATACCTTGACTTCCTACACTGTACGTGATGATCGATGACTTTTGCCAGTCCAAAGGGTTCCATGAGAAACACCGCCCTGGTCCAGCCGCCTCGCTGTCGTGTAGCGAGGTGCTCACCCTGGCAGTGTTTGGACAATGGGCGCAGTTTCCCAGCCAACGCGCTTTCTACCGCTAGGCGTTGAGCCGCTTGCGAACAGCGTTCCCGCGCTTGCCCAAGCGTGAGCAATTCAATCGAGTGCCTCGGCAGTATCGCGATGTGATCGTGGCTTTCAGTTTGTTCCTGCTGGACCAGATGCAAGCGCAACGCTGCTTGATGAGGCACTGGACAGTTCGGGCATTCCGACACGAGATGCGCAACGACGTGGCAGCGGATGGTTGGCCGGCCAAGCCGATATCGGCTGGAGCAATCGCATTGGCTGGTATGAGGGCTTGCATCTGCTCACCTCGATGACCCCGACCGGCGTGATCACCGGCTTTGGCTTTGCCGCGGGCAGTTGCCATGACCATCCTCTGGCCGAGACCTTTTTCGCCGCTCGCCAGCATCCCTCGCCTCGTCTGAAGAGCGTCGGGGCTCCAGCCCAGGGCGTCTATGTGGAAGACCTTGGCTTTGCCGGGGATCAATTGCATCGTCACTGGCAAGCCTGTAACAGTGCGGAGGTCGTCAGCCCTCCCCATCAACGTAGCAAAGGGCGCTGGTCCAAACCTTGGCGACGCTGGCTGGGCTGCGTCAGATCATTGAGACCTTCTATGACAAGTTGCTCAATACCTTCCGGCTGGGGCGTCCGCGCCCCCATGCCGTGGATGGCTTTCAAGCACGCCTGGCTGCGAAAGTTGCTCTGCATAACTTTTGCATCTGGCTCAACTTGCAGGTGGGCCGCCAACCACTGGCTTTCGCCGACTTGCTCGACTGGTAAGTTCGTCATCTCAATTCACACCAAACGTTTAAGTATTTCCGTCTCCTCGTGATATAATGGTTGTGAATAAAGCATATCTGGTACCTCAAGTGAACTACCGCTGAGCTAAAGACTCAGCGGCTTCTTCGGAGGCCCAAGTTCACCAGACTCGCCACCAGAAATGGTGGCAGCGTTCGAGTGGTCATGATACCTGCGGTTGACGCATCAGACTGCTGCTCTATCGCTCGGGTTTAAGTAGGACTGGGGCAAGGTCCGGTGACCCGAGTGCAAAAAGCCACTTGAACAGTGTCGAGATGAAGCCGGATTCCATGCATGGTGGAAGTAGCATGGATACGCACTACCCGGCATTTGCCGGAGTTTTTTCCCGGAAGGGATCAGGAGTTTCCGTGATGATGGTTGTCTATGTGCTTGCACCAGACAGGACACCACTCATGCCCTGTACTCCTGTCATTGCACGTTTGTTACTCAAAGATGGAAAAGCAAAGGTGCTACGGCGTACACCCTTTACCATCAAGCTGCTTGCTCAAGCAGAAGAGAGCTACACCCAACCGCTCACACTGGGTGTGGATACAGGCAGTTCCGTCATTGGTTCAGCTGTTGCTGATCAAAACGGATACGTTCTTTATCTTTCTGAAGTGGAGGTTCGCAATGACATCGCTCAAACACTGAACCAGCGAGCAGCCTCGCGTCGGAATCGCCGTCAAAGAAAGACGCGATGCCGCCCTGCTCGCTGGTTGAATCGTCGCAACTCCATCAAGATAGGGCGTTTTTCTCCGACCATGCGCAGCAAAATCGAAGCCCATCTGCGTGAAATACGCTTTGTCAAGTGCCTCTTGCCCGTCACCTCTCTTGTGCTGGAAACTGGGACCTTTGATCCTCACGCACTCAAAAGCCCAGAGGTGTTACGAAACACATGGCTCTATCAGCGTGGCATCAACTACGGTTATGCTAACACAAAAGCGTATGTGCTCACTCGCGATACCTACACCTGTCAGCAGTGCCAAGGAAAATCGAGAGATCGGCGTTTAGAAGTGCATCACATTGTCTTTCGGAGCGAGCAAGGAAGCGATGAAGAAAGCAACTTGCTCACGCTCTGTAAGACCTGCCATGAGGGCCAACATGCGGGCAAGATTACGCTGAAACAAAAAGGGAAGAAAAAAGGAACGTTGCTGCATGCAACGCAGATGAACAGCATTCGTCTTCAATTGCTGCGTCTGCTCCAGGCAGAAGAAACATGGGGCTTTGTCACCAAGGAGCATCGCCAACTCTGGGACCTGCCCAAAGAACATGTTTTTGATGCGGCTGTGATTGCCACCCGAGGACGGCAACCCATCTTCCGAACGACGCGTCTTCTCGCAAAGCGATGTGTGTCCGATGGGGACTACCAGCAAACAAAAGGCGTCCGAAGCGAGCAGCGGATTGTTACTGGAAAGATGGGAGGCTTCCGCAAGTTCGACAAGGTCCGCTACCGTGGTCAGGACTACTTCATCAAAGGCAGAATGAGCACCGGTTATGCGATCTTGATGGACCTGGCTGGGAACAAGGTGGCACTCAAGCCGATCCCTACATTCGAGAAAATGAAGCGAGTGAGCGCCCGCAGGTCATGGATGATGACACAAAGAACCATTCCAAGTTTCTCATTCTCTCCCACATAATTTGTGTGTATAAATACCGGAAGAACTTAGTATTGTGCTATGGAGGAGCAGTGAAACAGATCTTCACACAGATCGCACCAGCAGCAGATTTCTCGTTTGAAGCTATGGAGGTTGCTCGAGATCATATTCATTGTCTGGTGAAAAGTGAGCCAAAGATCTCGCCTCTCTCCATTGTTGGGAAGCTAAAACAGCAGTCCACCTTTCGGCTCTGGCAGATGGATAAAACTGATCTCAAGCGGGAATTCTGGAAAGAACGAACCTTTTGGAGTGATGGGTACTTTTGTTGTACGATTGGCAATGCCAGTCAGGAGACCATCCGCAGCTCCATTGCCAGTCAAGGGTGAGATGCGGCGCTTCATCCACGAGGCTGAAGACTTCGTGGATGAAGCGCCGGACCTTTATAAAGAGGCGCCCGGTTAAAACGAACATCACTATCTACCGATCCCGATCGCAGACGATCCAACTACTCATCGAGGAGAACTACCATGTCAATGTCACCCACTCTCCAATCAACGGAGCAGGGCCAAACCTATCAAAATTTTATCGCAGGCGAGTGGCGCAACTCGAAAAGCGGCACCACCTTTAGCAGCACCAACCCCGCAAATACGGACGAGATCGTTGGCTACTACCAGAAATCGACGGTCGCCGACCTGGACGAGGCCGTCGCTGCTGCCCGCCAGGCACAACCTGGCTGGGCCGCTACACCAGCACCTGAGCGCGGTGAAATCTTGCTGCGGACAGCGCTCCTTTTAGAGCAACAAAAAGAAGAGCTTGCGACACTGATGACGCGTGAGATGGGCAAGGTGATCAAAGAGACGCGCGGTGACATTCAAACCGCCATCGATGTCGCCAAATTTATCGCCGGCGAAGGCCGCCGTGCCGAGGGTGAAACCATCCCTTCCGCTCTGAACAATAAGTTCTGTATGACTATTCGCCAGCCTCTCGGCGTCGTTGGCATCATTACCCCCTGGAACTTCCCCCTGGCGATTCCAGCGTGGAAAACATTCCCTGCGCTCCTGGCAGGCAATGCCGTCATTCTCAAACCCGCCAGCGACACACCACTCCTTTCACTCAAAATGGCGCAAATCCTGCATGAAGCGGGACTTCCGGCCGGTGTGCTGAACGTGATTACTGGCCCGGGCGGTGTTTTGGGCGATGCGTTGGCAAGCCACAAGGGCGTCAATATGATTTCCCTGACAGGCTCAACCGAGGTTGGACGGCATGTCGCCGAGATTTGCGGACGCGACCTGCGCCGCTGCGCACTTGAACTGGGTGGCAAAAATGCCGTGATCGTGCTGGAGGATGCCGACCTGGACCTGGCCGTCGAGAACATTGCCTGGGGAGCATTCGGCACGACCGGCCAGCGGTGTACCGCGACCAGCCGTGTGATAGTCCACAAAGCAGTGCAGCAGGCGTTCACCGATGGACTGGCTGCCGCCGCCGAAAAACTCAACATTGGCAATGGCCTCGATCCTCAGGTTGATATGGGTCCCCTCGTGAACAAAGAGCGCGTCAAGGCCGTTCACGATTACACACAGGTGGGCCAGATGGAGGGAGCCACGTTGGTGACCGGGGGAAGCCCGCTCAGTGCTGGCGAATATAGCCATGGAGCTTTCTACAAACCCACCATTTTTACCGGTGTGAGTCCTAACATGCGCATTGCGCGCGAAGAGGTTTTCGGCCCATTCGTCTCCATCCTGCCCGTCGCCTCCTACGAGGAAGCAGTTCAGGTAGCCAACTCGACCGAATACGGCCTCTCGACCTCCATTTTCACCAACGATCTGCGCACCACCTTCCGTGCCATGCGCGATATCGAGGCAGGCCTGGTCTACTTTAATGCATCGACGACCGGCGCTGAGATTCACCTGCCCTTTGGCGGCATGAAGGCCAGTGGCAACGGGCACCGCGAATTGGGCACCCACGCCGTAGAAGAATTCAGCGAGACCAAAAGCGTCTTCTTATCGTACCCGCCAGCCCATAAATAAACCAGAACACAAATTCACACGTGGGGCATGCATCTTTCGGGATACCTACCCCACACGTGTCTCATCCCTAATATCCCAAAAGTGCCTGTAACTCTTTCTCAGACTGCTTACTGAGCGGTATCATCGTCTCCTCTTTATCATCCAACTGCAGCGTGTAGCTATTGCGTGTGAACTGGATCACCGCCTTGATATGCTGCAAATTGACGAGATAAGCGCGGTGCGCTTTGAAGAAGCCGCGCCCTGTCAATCGACCCTCCAATTCTTGCAGCGTCAAGTTGGTAGTAGCCTCCTCGCTGGCCGTGCGCAGCACCGTCTTCCCATCACGGCTGGTAGCGAAGAGCAGTTCGCCCGGGTCAAAAAGCATTATACGATCCTCTTTACGCGCTGGCACCTTGAAGGGTACCAGTCGTTCAGGCGCGGGCGCATCTCCTTGTCCACCCTCTAACGCGTAACTATTGCTTACGCGTCCATCCTCCGGCTCCACCACACGCGTGCAGCACTTGCTTACCCAGGAAAGATCCTCTTCGGTGATCAGGATAGCCGTCCCCTCAGATGCCGCCTGTGTTATCAGGCGCGCAAAAAGGTCCCGCGTATCCATATCCGTTCGCAGCGTAGGTTGGTCGAGCAGCATCACAGCGTGTTGCCCCATCAGTACCCGTACGAAAGCCAGGCGCCTCTGGGCAATCTGCGAAAGTTTCGTCACCGGTTTCTGCGCCTGGTCGCTCAAACCAACCAGCGCCAGCGCCTTGTTAACCCGGTCCCGCTCTCTGGGAAGCTTTTGTAGCTGGCAATAAAAATCCAGGTTTCCTCGCGCCGTATGTCGTTCATAAAGCAAATCTTCTTCGAAAAGCGCACCGATACGTCTGCGCGCCGCTGGAGAAGAAAGGGGTTGCCCATCGAGGAGAACACTACCACCACTCGGCAGCACGATCCCGGCCAGCAAGCGAACCAGCAGCGATTTGCCGCTGTGCGCCGGGCCAATCACAGCGACTACCTCACCCGCGCCGACATCAAGCTGACCTATAGAGAGTACACTGCGGTTCTCAATCACCTTTTCAAGCTGTCGTACCTGTAACATGCAAAGAACCTCTCGATTATCATGTAGATCAGTCGCCCTCGTCAGCTCTTTCTGAGGCTATTGTAGCACAACAGAAAAGAACTCTACTCACCCTCACCATTACTCCATTCATCGGATTCCCCGCTCATTCACCCCCCTTTTTCAGCCTCTTAACCTCCTCATTACTCCATTCAGCCATTTTTTGTAGCGCCAATTTTCCCCCCATGTTACAGTTTTCCCAGGCGATGCAGGGGTGCAGGGGACGGCGGTCCCTTGCCGGGTGCGGGTGTCCCGCTCCATTCCTCCCTTTAATGTGCCGCAGATCGCAACAGAAGAAGTAATGAGCAGTTAAAAAACAAATAAAGCACAATACAAGGAGCAAACACATGGAACTTAATCAAAAATATGAAACACACATCTCTGAACACAAACCCCTGGGCCGGGCGATACGCGCGCTCCCGGGACAATACATCAAAGTCCTGACCAGACCATCAATAACCACCTTCGCAGAAGAGAAAGGCAAAGCCACCTGGGGCATCATCTGGGCACAATTCATTGGCCTTGGCATCATCTGTGCCATACTCCAATCGCTTGGCTTGCTGATATCACCCCCAAACTGCAATAGCATAGCAGGCGCAACTGCTGGCCTGAGCGCTTCGACACTTCTAGTCTTCAGCATCGTATTCTTCGCCATCGTAGAGATACTATTGACGCCGGTGTCATTCCTGGCCTCCGGTGGTATCCTGTTCTTGATTGCTAGAATCTTTGGTGGTAAAGGTACGTACCGGGAGCAAATCTACACGACACTGCTGTATGGCGTCCCGATGGTAATTCTCAGCTACCTGCTCTTCCTGGTCCCTGTAGCTGGTGCGTGGCTACTCTACCTGCCGCACATCTACAGCCTCGTGTTGCTGATCATCTCGATGATGGCTGTACACCAATTTGGCCGGGGGAAGGCAAAGTAGCGGAAGGTGGCACTCACTATGAACAACATACTCTCTCTAATGATAGAGGCCCACGACCTCAGGCGCGCGTTTAGGCACAAAGAGGCGGTCGCAGGTATCAGTTTCACAGCGCGACGGGGCGAAATATTCGGGCTGCTCGGCCCTAACGGAGCTGGCAAGACAACCACAATCCGTATACTCACAGGTCAGATCGACCCGAGCGGGGGAAGTGCCATGGTAGCGGGTTGTGACGTGGTCAAAGATCGAGCCCGGCTAAAAGAACGCATTGGCGTCGTCTTTGAAGAGCAAAATCTCTATGAACGACTCTCTGCCCGCAACAATCTTGCATTTTCTTGCTGGCTTTATGGACTGCCGGAGAGCCGGGCGGACGAGGTCCTTGATCTGGTCCAGCTGCGTGACCGCGCCAAAGATCACGTCAGCACCTTCTCCAACGGTATGAGACAGCGCTTGATGATTGCTCGCGCCCTGCTTCACCGCCCACCAATGCTCTTTCTCGACGAGCCCAGCCGGGGCCTGGACCCTATCTCGGCTCGCGACATACGCCTGGCCATCAAACAACTCAGCGAGGAAGGTATCACCATCCTCCTGACCACCCATCTGATGGATGAAGCCGATCAGCTCTGTCAACGGGTCGCCTTCATCGTCAATGGGAAGATAGTCGCCAACGATACGCCGCGCAACTTGAAGCTGACGCATGGGGAGCGCGTGTTGACGGTGACACTAACAGAACACGGCCAGAATGGTCACAGCGCTTTGCAGGACATGACCATCAAACTGCACGATCTCGCCGATCAGCAACGTCTTTCAGCGTGGATGGCGCAAGACAGGGTGCTTGCCATTCACTCTCATGAAGCCACTTTAGAAGAAGTTTTTATCGAGGTCGCTGGCGTCCGCCCGGCCTGATAGAGTCCAGGAGTATCAATCATGCATATACGAAATATTCTTGCCATCGCCCGCAAAGATGCGCTCGATATTCTGCTGAATAAAACAACCCTCTTCTTTCTCATAAGCCCCATTCTTATTGCGGTACTCTTTGCTATCATTGGCGGACTGCTGGCGAACAGAAGCGCCAGCACCGGCCTGCTGCTCTACAATCCTGGCAATTCTCACGTTGAACAGTACATAGGCAATGTGTTGACGGGCACTCCCATCGTTCATGCCCATTCATCTGACGAAGTTGCCAGCGCCTTTGGTCCGCAGGGTTCGCATAATAACACACCCTATATTCTAGGGCTGGTAGTGCCACCCAATTTCGACGAAAGCCTGCGAGCAGGGAGCCATCCGCAGCTCACTCTCTACATCAATGCTAGCGCCTGGAGCGCCGGTGACCAGCAATTACTGGAGCACGCGCTCTCCGATTATGCGCGCAGTGTAACCACCCCACAACCTCCCATCAGTTTTGCTGTGACGACGGTCAACCTGCCCACGACAAGCAATTTCGTGCAGGATTACACGCAGCGCTATGCCATGGCTGGGCTGCTCTACTCACTCACCATCGGGATCTCGTTTGTGCCTGGACTACTGGTGGAAGAGAAGGAAAAGAAGACCTTGCGCATGTTGATGGTCTCGCCCGCCTCCTGGGGCGATGTCGTCCTGGGCAAGCTCCTTGTAGCGCTGGTCTATCAACTCCTGGTGTCAGCAGTAGTGCTGGCTATCCTGGGAGGTTTCTCCGGGCAGATTCCTGCGCTCTTGTTCTTCGTTCTCTTAAGCTCCTGCTTCGGACTGGTGCTGGGCCTGCTCTTCGGCAGCATCATCCAGACAAATGGCAACGTCGGAACGTTCGTCGGCATAGTCAGCCTCCTCTATACTCTCCCTTCGCTGGTGCTCGGCCCACTTTACATTGTGTTGCAGGGTACTCCCTTCGAGCAGGCAATGAGGGTATTACCGATGTACTATATGGCGGATGCCTTCCTCAAAGCCTTGCAGGGCCAGGCAACGTTGCAGAATACCTTCCTGGACATCATTGTGCTGCTCGGCGGCACCATTCTACTCTTCTTCGTCTCCACCTGGTCGCTCCGCCGCCAGGCAGCAGTCATCGGAGCAATCTAGCATGGGGTATCCACCATCATAAACAAAAAAGCGCATCGGCCACCTTGCAGCGCGCTGCAAGGTGGCCGATGCGCTTTTTTGTATTATTACTGCCGGTGCAACGCAAACTGCTCGAACATAGCCTCCCACACCTCCTGGTTTTCCAATCGCTCATCAAGAGAGACCACGCGCGAATTGATCGCATCAAAAATACAACGCAGAATGCGCTGGAGAACAATCACCGCCTCATCATAGAAATCCTGCGTCTGTTCCATATTCAGGCTCAGCACCTCATAACACAGCGACTTAAAATTATCCACGTTGATATGGTTCTGATCAATCTTGAACTCATAATTGCCCATGTAGCTCAATCCCTCGCGGTAGAGCATCCATCTCAACGTATTTGGATCTAACTCGGCGCCCCTTGCTCGACATGTTTCAGCAAGAGCATCCATTGTCCAATTCACAAATTCGACCAGCGCCGGCAGTTGATCCATAGGAGTATGGCGGCGATTCCACTCTTGCTCCATCCGGCTGATGAGATTGAGCAGTTCGAAACTCTCCATGCGCAGCTTCTCCGCGGGATCGGGAAGGCGCGCATCACGCTCATTCGAGCGCAATCCAAAGTCCTGGTAGAGAGGAATGAGCAGTCTCTGCTGGACGAGTTGCGCAAGTTCGCGTGCCACATCCATCTCCGGGCGATGCATAGCGCTGGCGATTCGACGTACTCTGCGATAGAGATTAACATGAACAAGCAATTCAAAGGTGTGCGTATCGAAGCTCAAGGCATATGGAATTGCCGGGGCCATCTGCAGGGTCGTAAGGACGGTATGAGGCAAAAATTGGCGCAAGTACTCCCACTCATCACTATAGCGAACCATTTCCATGGTGACTCGCATGACTTCAAGCTCAAGCGAGTTCTCGCCATACGGTAAGAGCGTCTGTGCGTTAGAACTGGCAATAAACTCGTAGGAACCCTCCTTCCACAACGCCATCTCGCGCACGGTCCACAGAGCTTTCGTGCGCAGCGCCTCCTTCAACTGCCTCTCGTTAATCACCCCCATACTTATCAGGCGTTCCCCGATGCGTTTACCGAACGCGTCATGCAACTGCTGTGAGAAGGCTTGCTCAATCACTTGGGAAGTCGCCATACCCAGTTGCTGCAACACATCCCCCAGCGTCAATGCCCCTTCATCGAGTTCGGAGCAACTCGCCAACTTCCCCTCACTAAAATAGATAATGCCAACACGCCCCGAGAATTGTTTAAGACGGAGAGCGCCCGTCATCCCCCCCAGCTCCATCATTTGCAGGATTTCTACCAGGCCAAAATCTCTGAGCGAACCTTGTAACAGCCGGGCGTTCGTGGTCATGCTCTCTCCCGTATGTGCTATACATTAGAAATGCAACAGCAGAACCGCTGTCATCCCTCCAGCGCTTATCACAGTCGAGCGCCTTAATGCTCTGCATTATAACAAGTTCAAATTGTTTCAACAAGTATCTTACTTTCCTTCAGCTAAACAATGATGATTGAGGAAGCGGCGTTTGTTGCTTCCTCAATCATCATTGTTTAGCTAATCTACTTGTCCTGGCTTCTCTCCGGATCCACAAATTCAGGATAAGCCGCTGGGAACGGAGCCTCCGCCGCCTCATCCAGCTGCGTCCGCCGCGCCGCAGTGCTGATCACACCACTCGACGTCTGCTCTCCTTGCCTCGCAGCTTGCCTCATCGCGTCAGTAAAATTCTCCGCCGTCTCCTGCGTACTCGAAGTCACCTTCCGCCCCGTCCCGCCAGGTCGCACATCCCCAGCCTGCGATCTGCTCATCTCTTCCCAGCGCTGGCGTATAAGACGACGTAAATCCTCACCCGGCATAGGAGCAACAAGCAAAGCAACGGCCGCTCCAACCAGTACACCATTGATAAAACGTCCCATAAATCAACTTCCTTTCCTCTAATTCCCTCCATACCCGTAGGGGCGGGGGTGGGGTTGTGCGGGGTGGGGACCCTTGGGTCGCCCTCGTTCCCCTCCATCCCTCATAAAATATAGTATACCCGACCACAAGCTATATAACCCATGCTTATATGACCCATTTATAGTACGTACCGGCATCTCATGAAAGAGACAAAATCCAACCATTGGTATATGTTGTGTGGGCCAGGACGCTCGCGGCGCGGCCGCGAGCGTCCTGGCCCACACAACATAACTCCTGCTGAGCGACCCATCGCGAAGCCGCAATCAAAAAGCATCAAACAGTGAGATATAATAACAGAACAAAATCACTGTTTATTGATAAATTGAAAGGACGAATCAAACACAATGACAACAGATGCAACCAGAGCCTATCGCAACAGAGTCGGACTGGTAGCCGAGATACCTAACTTCCCCGGCCCCTGGAATGATGTCATGGAGAAAGTCAAAATCGCTGACGAACTGGACTATGACTCCATCTGGCTGGGAGAATCGTGGGGCTACGAACTGTTCACCTCGATGGCCGACCTCGTGCGAGTCACCAAACGCATCAAAATCGGTGCCGGTATCGCCAATATTTATTCTCGCACTCCCGCCGTACTGGCAAGCGCCACCGCGACACTGGACGAGCGCTCCAATGGCCGCATCATCCTTGGCCTCGGCCCCTCAGGAGCGAACGTCGTCGAACACTGGCACGGCGTACCCTTTCAAAAACCGGTAAAGCGTACCCGCGAGTACGTCGAGATTATCAGAATGATCCTGCGCAGCGAGCAGCTGGTCTACCACGGCGAATTCTTCAACCTCGAGCGCGGCTTCAAGCTTCGTTTCACACCGTTGCGCCCCGATCTGCCTATCTACATCGCGGCCATGGGACCCAAAAATGTGCTGCAATCCGGTGAAATTGCCGATGGCGTGTTGCCCGTCTACTGGCCTGGAGACAAGTGGGGTGAAATGCGCGAGATTTTAGATCAGGGAGCGCATTTCGCTGGCCGGCCCCCGCATAGTACCGCCATCGCCCCTTACATTACCAGCGTCATCCTCGACGAGAACGCCAATGAGAACGACCGTGCCGCTGCGCGCCTCCTGGCCGCCTCATCCCTTGCCTTCTATATCGGCAGGATGGGCGCCTATTATGCAGACATGCTCACTCGTCACGGCTACGGTGCGGAGGTTGCAGTCGTCCAGGAAGCCTGGAAACATAAGGACAAAAACCCCGCCGAAGCCGTCTCCCCCACACTATTAGATGCCACCTCCATCATCGGCACTCCCAAAGAGGTGGTGGCAAAGCTCGATCAATGGGTCGCTTCAGGTGTCGATGAGCCGCTGCTCTCTATGCCTGGAGGCTCGATCGACGAAGTCGGAGGCAAACTCTCCGCGCTGATGGATGCGTTGAAAGCATAACGCTCAGCAAACTCATCCGCGTGTTTGAGCCGCTTACCAACGGGAGGATGGTCGTGGAACAGAAACTCAATCAGCCGTGATGGTTCAATATCGGACAGGTTCTGGTTTGCCAGCCGGATCATCGCGCTCTTGAATGCCCCGACCATCTTCGTCGCTTGCAGCGCGTACTCGTCAGCCTGGAACTCGATAACCCTGCTCAAGCCATTGCTAATCGGCAAAACGATCAACCCGAAGACCGCGGTCAGCAGGAATATATAGGGCATCGTGGCAACATCGCTTAAACTCAGGAAGAAGTGCTGCGTCTCAACCGCCCAGTGCAGGGCAAGGTTGAGCAGGTACAGGCTGCCAAGCGTCAGCACCGATTGACTGATAATCAATTTCCAAATGTCGTGGTGAACATGGTGACCGAGCTCATGAGCCAGCACCACCTCGATTTCGTCAGGCGTGTAGCGATCCAGCATCGTATCGCCCAGCACAATGCGCCGTGTGTTGCCCAGCCCCATCAGCGCGGCATTCGCGGCCGTCGTCTTGCTGCTCAAGTGCATTGTGAAGACGCCGCGCACACGCGTATGTGAGCGCTCCGCCAGTGCCAGCAGCCGCCGCGTCAACTCCCCCTCGGGCAGCGGCGTGAACTTATAGAAAAGCGGCAAAATCAGCACAGGTGCGAGATTCGCCATCACCACCGTAAAGAAGAGCAAGATTATCGCCACCCACAGCCACCACGTCTGGGGCTGCACCGCCAGCAGCAGGTAGATCAACTCAATGACCAGCGCCTCCAGGACCAGCCCCAATATCAGCCCCTTGAACAGGTCGATCAGCCAGCTCCTCAGTGTCATCGTAGAGAGCCCATAGCGATGTGGTAGCACAAATCCCCCATAATAAGCCAGTGGAGAGGTGATCACCTGGTAACCCAGCATCAATACCAAAAAGTAAACAAGCACCTGCAACGGATACCAACCCGCCACAGGATGCCATGCCAGTGGTTGCAGCCAGTTGCGCAGCGCGATATTCAGCCCACTCAAAAAAACAAAGATAATCCCAACAGCGGCAATACCCATATCTATATAGCTCACGCGCCGCCGTTTGCGTGCATATTCCCGTGCCTTCCGTTGCCGATCTTCATCGATCTCAACATTATTCGATTGTTGACTAAATGTATCCATACCCGTGCTTTCCAGTAAGTTAATATGTTAACGATTCCTTTTATTGTATCACTTACAGAGCAAGAGACCCCACCAGGGCGACCGCAAGGGACAATACATTTCAATTAAGAGACTATCTCGCTTTGTCATCCTGAGCGTAGCGAAGGATCTCTGTCCGGCGAGAGATCCTTCGCTACGCTCAGGATGACACTCCTGCATCGGCTTCGTTTGACTCGCAAAACGTCTTCATTGAAATGGATTGACCGCAAGGGATCGCCCCTACTATGGATGAACGGGCTTGGCGGGCTGATCCGTCGTATAGTAGGGGCGATCCCTTGCGGTCGTCCTGGGCTGGCTGCATACCTCAACACCTTTCAAGAAAGAGAGCCAAAAGGAATGGCCGCATTAAAAGCATCCAATGCAGACGATTGCCTGGAAGCATCGACTGCATCAACAGGCCCGGCCCATTTCAGCCCGAACTGATTCTGGCTATTGCGATTGCTTGCCCAGATCGAATCAGCGTTTCTAACAATAAACTGTTGGTACCGCTGGTAAAAAGATGAGTCCTTGTTTCTCTCTCTCAAGGTGCGACAGAGATACCCCAGATTACGCATGAAGATTCCCTTAAATTGCGTTCCATTGCCATCACATCCATTATCTGCTTCACAAGGCTCGGTCAAAATACCATTTTCATTCACAAGCGTTGTTATAGCCGCGTCCGCAATCGCCCGGGCTTGTTGCAGAAAATGAACCGCGTCACTATCACCGCTGCCCTGCTTTATCTTGTATATTTCCACTAGCGCACCCAGAATAACGCCCTGATTGTACGTCCATGGAGGTTTACCATCGTTTTGGCAGGCATCATTCAAGCCATTATTCACGAGGCTCTGAGCATCGAGCATACCGCTTTTTTGGAACCAGTCCCACTCCTTGTGCGTCCACTCAAGGTATGTAGCATCAGCCACACGCTCAAACAAGCGAGCCGCAACGGTCAAAAAGAGCTCGTTCTGAATGGCAGCTTTATACGTTCGATCTTTTTTCCACCACAATCCTCCTCCACATACATCGTCCCACCCCTTGCACATATCCTCAAAGATCGTCTCAGCCGAGGCTATATAACGCTCGTCCTGCGTCAAATCGTATGCCTTGATCCACGCCAGCGCCCACCATCCTTCATCGTCATAGTAATTGCTAAAAAAATTGCTCTTCACGTTTCTCTCAAAGGCATTGGTAATAACGCTGGCAGAGAAATCTGTGCCTGTCAGAAGAGTATGGTCTATCAATGCCTCAATAGCATTGGCCGCGTTCCACCAGCCCATACTATCCCAGAGCCCATTCTCCGTGTTACACCAACCATTGAGAGCCTCAATACACGCGACTGCGTATGCCCTGTAATCTGCCATCACGCTTATCCTCCTCTGATGAGCCCCAAACCGTACTCTGTTTTCATGTGTTCATCTCACGATTGACGTATCCCAAAAAAGCTCTTATGCTTTTGTTAGCGTTAACGTCAACGTTCCAGCAAAGCAAACGGTAACGATTGACGATGTAGCGCCGCAAGCGGAGTCTCCTCGGCAGTCAAGCAAACAGACAATGAGGAAAGAGAGAAAACCTATGACGCGCAGGATTTCTCGCCGGCAGGTTCTCACAACGGGAGCAATCGTAGTCGGTGTGGCTGCAGCTTCCGTAGCCTCACCGCTGCTCTTCAAGGAATTTCAAGCGCTGACCTCCACACCCCATACGGCGGCTTCCGGACCCCTGCCCTGGTCAGCGGCCAACCGCATCCTGGCCAACACCGTGGTGCCAGCCTTCCCGAACACGAACTTCGTCGTCACGCATCCGGCCTACGGTGCCGTGGGCGACGGTCAAACCGACAATACGGCCGCTTTCCAGAAGGCGATCGCGACCTGCAACGCCGCAGGCGGCGGCCACATCGTGGTGCCCGCCGGGACCTACGTGACCGGCGCCATCTACCTCAAGAGCAACGTGGACCTGCACCTCGACCTGGGCACCACGCTCATGTTCAGCGGCGACGCCTCCAGGTATCCGCTCGTGCTCACCCGCTACGAAGGCATCGAATGCATGAACCACTCGCCGATGATCTACGCCTTCGGTGAGAAGAACATCGCGCTCACAGGCAGCGGCACCCTGGATGCTTCTGGCACCGCCTCCTGGAACCACGGTGGCGCCCGGGCACACGTCCTGGAGCCGCTGGTAGCTCGCGGCGTGCCGCCCCAACGGCGCAACGCAGCTGGCAAACTCCGCTCGTCGTTCGTGCAGCCGTACAACTGCGACACCGTGCTCATCCAGGGCGTGACCCTACGTAACTCCCTCTTCTGGCAATTGCATCCGACCCTGTGCAGGCACGTAACCGTCGACGGCGTGACAACCCACCACTCGGGTGTGAACAGCGACGGCTGCGATCCCGAATGCTGCGACCACGTGGTGATCAAGAACAGCACGCTGCTGGCCGGCGACGACACCATCGCCATCAAGTCGGGCCGGGACGCAGATGGTCGCCGGGTCAACGTCCCCACTCAGAACGTCGTCATCTGGAACAACCAGTTCGAAGGCCCCGTGGGCGCGATCTGTCTCGGCAGCGAGATGACCGGCGGCATTCAGAACGTCTACGCCTACAACAACTCGACGATCGGGAGCGGTACCAGGCATGCCCTCTTCGTGAAGTCGAACACCAAACGCGGCGGGTTCGCCAGGAACGTGCATGTCGACAGGTTCCACGGTTCCGACTTCCACGGCGCAGTCGTCTTCGTCTTCATGAACTACTTTGGCCAGACCGGCAACTTCCTGCCGAACTTCAGCGGTCCCTTCAATCTCGCCAACTTCGTCGTCGACACGGCTCCGATCGCGCTGGACGTGCACGGGCTGCCCGGAGACAACACGGGAACCTTCAATTTGTCCAACTGCACCTTCACGCACATTGCGAACCCGGCGAATAACATCTCGAACGTGACAAAGGTCAACTACACTCACGTCACGATCAACGGCAAGCCGATGGACTGACACTCCCAAACGAAGATGAGCAGCTAAGCTTCATAATGGACGAGGACCTTCACAGGCAGAGAACGACTCCCTGCCAACTGTTCAAACAGAGAGATGAGTTCACTTTGAGTAATCTCTTCCTCAAAAAGCAGTTCCAGCTGGGTTGAGTGCTGCTGATTGCTCCCGTTCGTGTCTGGACCAGGACATCATGAGCCTCTAACGGCGGTAATTCTTCGGTCATCCATTGGAGATGCCTTGGAGCAGTCAATAAGAGGCTTTTGGCCTCGAGACTTTTCAAATCGATTGCTTCTCCTCTAACACTTCTTTCATGCATCGGATGGACCTGGCTCCCAGCCTGTCATCTTGGTCCACTCCTCCGCCGCGCTCCAAATCACGTCACACACTGGATCTTTGATGTCGTAGTAGGCATCCCAATTCTCTGGATGGTGGCGAGCGAGAGCCTGCTTGATCTCGGCATACGCGCCTGCCGCTACCGGATGAGCGCGCAGATAATCGCGAAAGAGCAGCGCGTAGCGTTGGTTCGCCCGTCCCTGCGCCCGCACATGCAAATGGGTGGGCCGCTGACCCTCAGGCGGCTGAAAGTACCGCTTTTCCCACTCGCTAGCTGGCCCAAGCACCTGCGGCGGCAGGTGATCGCCATTGATATCGAGCACACGCATATACCCGAGCAAACTGAGCACAGCCTCGAGTGGGACATCAAAATCCCGCACCGTCACTTGCACATCGATAATGTCTTTGGCAGCCAACCCTGGCACCGAAGTTGAGCCGATATGGTCGATGCCCAACGCCACTTCCCTCAGGGTTGCACGCAGCGGCCCAGCAATCCGAGCAAACTCGCGTAGCCAGTTCTCGTCGTAAGGCACGATCTCAATGATTTTCATTAAACTCCCTCAATGCTCACAAGATTTGCCCCGTTCCAGCACAAGCAGCATACTGTCATTGACACAATACCCCGTTTCATTGTGCTCCGGCTGGCGAATACCCAAGCAGTTGCCGGGTCAACTCCAGGTGGCCCTGGTGTAGTGCACAATGTTCGATGGCGTGCAACAGAGCATCACGCAACGTCATCGGCTCCTCAACAAGCGTAGGATGATAGCTAGCGGGTACACTCACGAGCTGATCCAGCCTTTCGTCGGGGAGCGTATACAGCAACTCCTGCATAGCAGCCAGCCAGCGTTCATAGCGTGCCCCTAACTCTGTTGCAGTGCCAGTAGCGCGGAATTCTGAGGGCCGGTCGCGCTGCACATCGCGTCCGCCTGCCAACTCCAGTACCCAGTATTCAGCGGAGCCTATCAGATGCGTGGCCAGCACAAAGGCTGTGTTGCTCTCAGGAAGTTCGAGGGGACTATTGATATCAACATCGGACATATCCCTGAATTGGGCCAGCGCATTGCGCGCGATCCGTTCAAGAACAACAGCAAAATGGCTTGCTTCACCTGGCATTTCCCTTCCCTCGTTTCTTTGCTTCATCCATTGGGAACGATGCTTTTGTGTTTCCTGTCTCATTGTAGAGCGCGAGGTCAAAGAGGCGACGCACTAACCCTATCAAGTGCCCCCACCTCTTCTGCACTGAGCTGCACATCGACGGCACCCAGCAGTTCGCGGACCTGCTCTACCGAGGTAGCGCTAGCAATCGCTGCCGTAATACCTGGTCGCGCCATAATCCAGGCGAGCGCCACCTGCGACACCGTTACATGGCGAGCCGCTGCTATGCGATCGAGCTCCTCCAGTACCCTGAAGCCTTTCTCGTTCATGTAACGCTCCTGTATCCTTTTTGCGCGCGGGCTGGAAGGCAAAGCCTTGCCTTGGCGGTACTTACCCGTGAGGAAGCCGCTTGCCAGCGAGGAATAGGTTATGACGCCAAGCCCTTGTTCAAGGCAAAGCGGTTCAAGCTCGCGCTCGTACTCTGTGCGATTGACCAGGCTATACGGCGGCTGCAAGCATTCGTAGCGGACGTAACCGTGCTGTTCGCTGACCTGGAGCGCCTCTCGTAGCCGCGCAACGCTGTAGTTGGAGGCGCCAACGTAACGCACTTTGCCCTGGCGCACGACTTCATCAAAGGTAGCCATGGTCTCATCGAGTGGAGTACTCGGGTCATCGCGATGAGATTGATAGAGGTCGATGTAATCGGTCTGCAGGCGTTTCAATGAAGCCTCAACTTCCTCCAGAATGTACCGCCGCGAGAGGCCCTGCGCATGAGGATCTGAGCCCATACGGCTCCCCACTTTCGTCGCCACAATGACGCGATCCCTGTTTTTGCGTGTACTCATCCAGCGCCCAAGGATACTCTCGGATTCGCCTCCAGAGTAGACATCAGCCGTATCAATAAAGTCTCCTCCGCCATCAACATACGCGTCCAGCACAACAAACGAGCCTCTTTCGTCGGCAGTCCATCCAAACACGTTCCCACCCAGGCAGAGTGGTGAGACAATAAGGTCAGTGTGACCAAGTTTGCGTTTTATCATAAAAACATTCCTCCTCTGTTACATATAATACAAGTGGGAACAGTATCCAGGTCAAAGTCTGCTGTTCTGAAAGTGGACTTTCGCACATTCCTCAGGAGGCACACAGCCAAGAACGGACATGGATAAGCGCATCATAATATAATGCCCTCATCCATGTCCGTTCTTATGTAAAACGAAATCTACGCCTTCTTAAAAGTACACGTCACCTTACCAAAGGCAATCGCATCTCCATCGTTAATCGGCGTGGGCTTGTCCGGCTCCAGGCGTTTGCCATTGAGGCGCGTGCTATTGGTGCTATTTAGATCCGTAAGCGTATTGGCGCTGCCAATATGCTCGAGCGTCGCATGTATGCGCGAAACGGTATCTGAACCCTGCGTATTGCTCAGATCCACTTCAGGCTGCATACCACCGACATCGTGATCGTAGCGTCCCACCAGCGCCCGCTCCCCCGCCAGTTTAACCTGCTTACCATCACCGAAGGTCAGGTAACCCCAGGTAGCCGTTGGATCAAATGCCGGCTTGGCGGAAGGCTTCGCCTCAAGTGGCTTTTGCGCCGGTAACGTAGGATCCAGGTCCGGCGGCGGCGTATAGTAGACCTCCTCTTTTTTCGGCTGCGCCTGCGGCTTGGGTGTCACGGGTTGTGGCTTCACCGGGGGTGCCGGCGGTCGAGGGGGTGTCGGCTGCGGATTCGCGGGTGGTGTATAATAAACCTCCTCTTTTTGCGGTTGCTTCGGCGCTGCCGGTGTACCCTGCTTTGGAGCCGATGGCGTATAGGTAATCGTCGTTTGAGGCTGTACAGGTGGCTCCTTCGGCACAGGAGGTACATATGGCTCTGGCTCCGGTGGTGGTGTATACACTGGCGTCGGCGCTGGCGGCGTATACTGTACTTGCGCTTGTGGTGGCGTATACGTAGGCTGTGACTGCTGTACGGGTTGAGCTGCCTGCGTTTGCGTGCCCGGCTGGTAGATCGACGCCCCGCACTTCGGACAGAACGAAGCATTATCTTTCACTTCCGACTTACAATTCGGGCAGAGCGTCACCAGCGACTTTCCACAGCCAGTACAGAAGGTATCGCCAGGTTCATAGGGAGTATTGCAACTCGGGCAGCGTAATCGCTTTGATGAAGGGGCCGGTACCGACTGAGCATCTACAACCTGTGGCGGCGGAGTATAAACCGGCGCCGGCTGATTATACTGCGCCGGCTGATTATACTGCGGCGGTGGTAGATATTGTGGAGGCGGCGGCGCCCATTGTCGCTGAATCTGGGGCATAATCTGCATCGGCACCGGTCCAATCTGGATCTCGGGCCTCTGTTGCCGCACCAGTCCATCTACCACATTCAATACCTGATTGCCAAGGCTCGCCTGCCTGATCGCCCCGGCACCCGCCGTAATCATCAAAGGCCACAGTACAGGGGCTGCAATAATACCAACCGCCCCCACGGCAGCCTTGTCCATCCATTTTTGCTGGCCAATCATCGCCAGTACCCCACCGCCGGAACGCTGTATAATCACACTCAGGGCCGCTTGCAGACCTATCAGAGCCTCAAAATCACTGCCCTTCTTCAACTGTACCATCACCTGGTTGTTGTCGCCAAAATGCTGTGCCTGGTAACCCTGCGCCCGGTATATATTCTCCATGTTATTCGCAAGTAGCTCGATATCTATATCATCCGCATTGTAAAATCGTGCATCCATCCTACTCTCTCCTTTTTACATCCCTATGAATGCCTACTACTTCGTTATGGTCATGATTGTGTCGCTGGTGGCGGCGTTGGAACAGGTCCCGTCTGTACATTGGGCTGCTGCTGTCGTACCAATCCATCCAGTACAGTCATCACCTGGTTGGCAAGTCCAACCTGCCGGAACGCCCCCACCCCTGCTGTCACTAACAATGGCCACAAAGCTGGTATGACAACGCCAACAGCGCCAACGGCGGCCTTGTCCACCCATTTTTGCCGGCCGACCGCAACCATCACGCCACCGGCCGTACGCTGGATAGTCACAGTCAATGCCGCCTGCATCCCAATGACCGCTTCAAAATCACTGCCCTTCTTCAACTGTACCATTATCTGCTCATTGTTGCCAATCTGCTGTACCTGGTATCCCTGGCCGCGAAAGAAATGCTCGAGGTCCGTGGCGAGCCGCTCAATATTCAGATCGTTGCTGTTATAAAATCGGGCATCCATTCATGTTCTCCTTCAAAACGCTTCATTGTTTTTCACCGTAGTTTTTAGATGGTTTACCGGGCATATAGTTAACCGAATGAGCTAAAGTGCTTCCACAAAGTATACGAGCATCAACGATCTAAGTTAGAATACACATGCAAGTACAGCTTACCAATAAAGTATATCATCGTCCCACCCTAAGTGCTATAATACCGGAAAAACCAGATCATCCCACACCAAAGAAAAGATTGTATGACAGAACAAATTGATACTATACCGGCAACTTTTGAGAACAGCAACGGCCTCTACTCGCGCAACACCCTGCGTTATATCATTCTCGGCCTGCTAGGCGCGCGTCCCATGAGCGGCTACGACATCAAACAGGCCTTCGATCGCGCCCTCGCCAGCTACTGGAACGCCGGAAACAGTCAGATCTACACCACCTTGAAAGCCCTCAGCGACGCGAAACTCGTCGAGGCCGAAGTCATCGTCCAAAAAAGTCGCCCCGACCGCAAAGTCTATCACCTCACACCCGCGGGCCAGGCCGAACTTGATCGTTGGCTGCAAGAAGACGTTCCCGAACGCTTCTCCAAAGACGATTTTCTCACAAAACTCTTCTTCTGTGGCGAAACCTCGGACGAAGTAGCCCTCAAACACCTCCTGGAACATCGCGCTAGCCTACTTAACCAGCTTGAGCACATGGAATGGGCGCGCCAGCAGTATGCCACGCGTCCCACCCGTCGCCCTCGCCTCCTCGAATATCAAATGCTCGTGCGCGACTATAAAGAAGCCGTCCTCAAAGCCGGCCTCGAAGTCACCGAACGCGCCATCGAGCGCCTCCAGGCAAAAGAAAATGCCTGAAATACAAACAGCTTCCTGTTGAGTTGCTGGTTTGGCCCTCCGCAGGGACCTTTCAAGGCATGAACCATCTTTGACCATACTTATATGCTACATACGCGACAACTGCGACATGTGCGACAACTGCGACAAAAACCTGCCCACAGCATTCATTAGATTCACCTGGACAGCTCTCATTTATTCCAGCTGCCAGTGATACCTCCGGTAAATCTCCAGCGTCTGCTTATCGCCCGGCACATAGCTCACCATCGAATACGTAGATATCCCCGTGAACACCGTCGTCGCCGTCCGCAATGTGACGCGCCCAAGCTTGCTGTTCTGCACCTGAAAAACAAAAGAAGGGGCCGGCTTCCCCTCCGGGTACGTAGCGGCCGCTATACGGCGAAAATCTGGTAATTCGCGCAGGTGTCTCCAAAGCTCTTTATATTCTGGCATGTGCGTCAACGTACGCGTATTGTACTGGAAGTCGCTCACCAGGCGGCGAGCAAGGTCCTCCCAACCGTAGAAATTGCGGCGGCGGTGAGCATCAAATACCAGTTCTAACAGGTGCCGTCTCTCCCCTTCCACAATATCCCTCTCGACCTCAAAAAGAGTTATAGCCGCGTCGTTCCACGAATTGAGAAACCACAGGCGATCAAGTGAGTGGGCCGGGTACGACGTATTGCGCACCAGCAGCCGCGCCAGCTCGCCAAAGTCCAGCAGCGTACTCTCAACCTGCTCGGTATCCAGGTAATGGCCGGTCAACTCCGTGTACGCTGCAAACAGTTCGCGCCTCTCATCTCCCCGCAACTGCAGGGCCCTGACAATACTCTCGACCACATGTGGTGAGGGATTGCTGCGCATCCCATTCTCTAGATGATAAATATAGGTGCGCGAGAGACGAGTAGCTTGCGCAAGCTGTCCCTGTGACATCCCTCGTCGCTGCCGGAAACGCGCCACAAGCTGCGCAAACTCCGATATAGTACTCCCTACGCTCATAATAACTTCTGATACCCTCCTGGAAACCCTGTCAGCAAAGAAATAACCTGTTAGCTACACCTTCATTATGCATCACAAAATTGTTAGCTGGCAACGTATTATTATCACTACAATCGGCATATAATTATGAAAAGGGAATTTTCTGCCTTGTAGGCGCGACAATGACTGTCGCCCGGGCATCGACACAAACGCGATACCGCTACGAGAGGAACTGGTTTGATATGTCTGACTCATCGCTAATAAATAACCCTCAATCACCACGAGATTCTTCTACCAACGCCGCCGTTGGACACGACATCGTGTCAGCCCGGCCATGGATTCGTTTTTATGAACAGGGCGTTCCTGCGCACCTCGATATTCCTGACTACCCCCTCACATGGCTGCTCGACCAGGCGGTTAAAAACTATCCAGGGCACCCCGCCCTCATCTATTACGGAACAAAGATCAGTTACGTGCAACTCTCCACCCTGGCGAATCGCTTCGCCATCGCACTACAGAAGCTGGGCATACAGAAAGGCGATCGCGTAGCGATTGCGCTACCCAATATCCCGCAGTACCCTATTGCTTTTTACGGCGCGTTACGGGCGGGAGCCGTGGCAGTTCCAACCAACCCTCTATATACCGGGCGCGAAATGCAGCATCAATTGGCGGATTCAGGCGCGCGTTTCATCGTAATGATGGATGAATTCTACCCTACTGTCCGTTCCGTACGCGCCGAAACTGCTCTTGAACACGTCATTCTCACCAGCCCTGCTGATTATCTGCCGCCTCTGCTGCGCAGGCTTTACCCGCTCAGCCAGCGCAGAACCAAACGTCAAGAGCCGCACCTGACGAACAAAGAACTCCACGAGGACCAGACGCTACACACCATGAGCGAAATGCTTGTAGGACACGCAAAGAAGGGCTTAGAGCTTTTCAATTTACCGGCCCTTTCCTCAGGAGATGACCTGGCCGTCCTGCAATACACCGGTGGTACAACGGGGCTTTCAAAGGGTGCTATGCTGACCCATCGCAATCTGCTTGCCAATGCCATGCAGACTCGTAACTGGACGCCGCGAGTCCACAACGCCACAGAAGTAACGCTATGCGTAACTCCCTTCTTCCATGCCTATGGTTCGACGGTCGGCATGAACCTCTCTATTCTTGCCGCCGCCACGATGGTGCTTTTGCCGCGTTTCAAATCGGTCGATGTCCTGAAAGCCATTCGCCGCTACCGTCCCACTCTCTTCCCAGGCATACCCACCATGTACCTCGCCATTATGCGCGAGGCCGGGAAGCACACCGAACAGTTAAGCTCGATTAAGTTTTGCATCAGCGGTGCCGCGCCGTTACCCGCCAAAATACAGCATGATTTTGAGGAAGCTACTCATGGCAGGCTGGTTGAAGGCTATGGACTAAGTGAGGCAGCCCCCGTCACCCACTGCAACCCTTTGACGGATAACGTCCGCAATGGCAGTATTGGTCTACCTCTCCCCAATATCGATTCGGCTATCCTTGACCAGGTCACCGGCGAACCTCTCCCCGCTGGCGAGGTAGGCGAGATCGTGGTGAAAGGTCCCAATATCATGAAAGGCTACTGGAACCGCAAGGATGAGACCGGGGCGACCTTTACCAACGGTTGGATGCACACAGGCGACCTCGGTAAGATGGACAAGGACGGTTTCTTCTATGTCGTAGAACGCGCCAAAGATCTGATTCTCGCCAGTGGTTTCAATGTCTACCCACGCGAAGTTGAAGAGGTGCTCTTCCACCATCCCGCCGTACAAGAGGCCGCTGTAGCCGGCGTCCCTGACGAATACAGAGGTGAAACCGTCGCCGCTTTCGTGGTCCTCAAGCCTGGATTCGCACCCACAGATGAAACGCGACAAAGCATCCTGGACTACTGCAAACAGAACCTTACGGCCTATAAAGTGCCCAAAATACTCGAATTCCGTCAGACCTTGCCCAAATCAATCATCGGCAAAGTCCTGCGTCGCGAACTAAAAGTAACAACACAATAATCGAAATGAAATGAAGGAGAACCATTTCCCATGTCGACGACCATCAAACCAACTGAGTCAGGTACTGCGTTTTTAACTACATCTGTAAGTGAGAGTGCGGATAAAATATTTACGCTGGAGCAGCGCGACGAGGAACAACGCTGGATAGAAGAATCGGCGGCGACCTTTATTCAGCGCGAAGTCTTGCCTCTGACAGAAGCCATCGACCACCAGGAGCCTGGCGTCCTGCCAACCCTCGTCAAAAAAGCTGGCGAACAGGGCCTCCTGATGATCGACGTACCGGAAGAATACGGCGGTGCGGAACTTGGCCTACTCACCAGTTCCCTCGTCGGTTCTGAATTGCGTGAAGCCTCTTTTAGCGTCGCCTTTGGAGCGCATACCACCATCGGCACCTTGCCCATCGTTTTCTACGGTAACGAGGAACAGAAACGCAAATATTTGCCCAAATTGGCCTCGGGTGAATGGATCGCCGCCTATGCCCTCACCGAGCCCGGTGTTGGTTCCGATGCCATGGGACTCACCACGCGCGCGGAGCTTTCTGAGGATGGCAAGCATTTTATCCTCAATGGCACCAAGCAATGGATCTCAAACGCCGGTTTTGCCGACGTAATGATCGCTTTCGCGCGTATCGGCAATGAAAAACCATCCGCCTTTATCGTTGAAGCACACTGGCCTGGTGTCTCGACTGGTGCCGAGGAGCGCAAGATGGGTATCAAAGGCTCATCCACCCGCCAGGTCTACTTTGAAGATACGAAAGTCCCGGTGGAGAACCTGCTTGGCGAAATTCACAAAGGCTACAAAATCGCCTTTAACATCCTCAACATTGGGCGTTTGAAGCTGGGCGCGGGCACCGTCGGCGGCGCGCGCGCTGCTCTGGCCATGACAGCAGCCTATACCACAGAACGCAAAGCCTTTGGGAAGTTCATCAGCGAATTCGGCATGATTCAGAAAAAACTGGCCCGTATGGCCGCTGAGACCTATGCCGCCGAGAGCGAGGTATTCCGCACCGCGGCTAATATCGAGCAAGCCCACCGAAGCGCCGGTAAGGACACCGAAGGAACCTTCAAAGCCATTGAAGAGTACGCCATCGAAGCCTCCCTTGCCAAAGTCCACGGGAGTGAAGTGCTGGCCATGGTCGTCGACGAGGGCGTGCAGATCTTTGGTGGCTACGGCTTCATGCAAGAATATCCCATTGAGAAGGCCTATCGCGATGCGCGCATCCAGCGTATCTTTGAAGGCACCAATGAAATCAATCGCCTGGTCGCCTCCGGTACCCTCTTCCGCCGCGTGCTCAAAGGTCAGATTCCGTTGATGGCCCTCTATCCAACAATCGAGGCGCGCGTTCGCTCGGGGCAGCCGCTCAACAATGCGGGCGAGTCGCTTCCTGCGGAGTTACGCGATGCCGTCAATGCCCTTGAACGCGCCAAAGACGTGACCATCTACTCGGCAATGAAGATTGCCATGAAGTACATGCAGGCCCTGGAGAATGAGGAAGAGTTCATTGAGTACCTGGCAAACCTGCTTATCGATCTCTATGCCGTCGATAGCGCGCTTGCCCGCGCCACGCAGGCCGTCCGCCGTGGAGATGAAAATAGCAGCATCCATGTGAAACTGGCACAACTGGCGGCCTGGTTGGCCTTCTCCCGCCTGCGCTCGAACCTCGACCAGATGATTATCACCAATACAGCCGAGGGCGAAGTCCAGGCAGAACTGCAGCTCGTCCGCTCATACATTGGCGATTATCTACTCAATGGTGTCGCGCTACAACGCGAATTAGCTGCTATCATCGTCAAGAAACAGGCCTATCCCCTGTAATGAATCATCCGGACGCCCGTAGGTGCCGATTGATCGCGCACACCGCCGATTGATCGGCCCTCAGTGGATGGTCCGCTACGCAGATGAAAAAGGTTAAAAGCATAATAAAGGAGTATTATCTAATGGAAGATGCAGTAATCGTGAGTGCCGTACGCACTCCTATCGGCCGGGCCAATAAAGGCGTGCTCAAAGATGTACGCGCCGACGACCTGGCTGCCGTCGCCGTAAAAGCAGCCGTTAAGCGCGTCCCGCAACTTGATCGTTCCCTTATCGAAGATGTCATTCTTGGTTGTGCCTTCCCAGAGGGCGAGCAGGGAATGAACCTCGCTCGCCTCGTCGGCGCCCTCGCCGGCCTGCCTGAAACGGCCGGTGGCGTCACCGTCAACCGCTTCTGCGCCTCCAGCCTGCAGGCAGTCAACATGGCAGCGCAAAATATTATGCTGGGATTTGGCGATGTGTTTGTCGCGGGTGGTGTCGAAAACATGTCGCGCGTCCCCATGGGCGGCTTCAATCCTAGCTACAATCCGCGCCTCGTCAAACCCCGCGAGGAAGATGCCAGCAGTGGGCCTTATCAGCCCCTCGAACTGGAATACGGCTATTCTAGCTATATCCCTATGGGTATCACAGCGGAGAACCTGGCGCGTGAATACCATATCAGCCGCGAAGCCCAGGATGCCTTCGCTTTACGCAGCCACCAGCGCGCCATTGCCGCCACCGATAACGGTACCTTCAAACGCGAAATTGTGCCGGTACCATTACCCAATGGTAGGCTCATGGAGATCGATGAGGGGCCGCGCCGCGATACCTCGTTGGAGAGATTGGCAACCCTCGAACCCGCCTTCATCAAAGGTGGCAGCGTAACTGCAGGCAATTCCAGCCCACTCAACGACGGTGCCGCCGCTGCTGTATTAATGTCCGCCCAGCTGGCGCGCGACCTGGGCATTACGCCCCTGGCAAAGGTTCATACGATGGCCGTAGCAGGCGTGCGGCCTGATATCATGGGTTTTGGGCCAGTCCCCGCCATGAGAAAAGCCCTTCAGCGCGCTGGCATGCAATTGAGTGATATCGACATCATCGAGATCAACGAAGCTTTTGCTGCGCAGACCCTTTCAGTCGTCAAAGTCATGGGCATCGATGAGGAGAAACTCAACCCCCACGGCGGCGCTATCGCCCTTGGTCATCCACTTGGTTGCAGCGGCGCCCGTATCATTGCTACACTCATCAATGACCTGCAGACTGCGGACAAGACGTTCGGTATCGCCACGCTCTGCATCGGTGGTGGACAGGGCCTGGCGACGATTATCGAGAGGTTGGCCTGATCATGACATACCAGATTCGTAAAGCGGCGGTCCTGGGCGCGGGCGTGATGGGAGCAGCAATTGCCGCCCATCTCGCCAACGTCGGCATCCCCACTCTGCTGCTCGACATTGTACCGCCGGACGCCGGCAAAGACCGCGATAAAGTGGCGCGCTCGGGCCTGGAGAAGGCTCTTAACGCCCGTCCCGCCGCCTTCTATAGCAAACGCGGGGCCAGCCTGGTAACGGTAGGCAATATTGAGGATGACCTCGAGGAACTTGCCGATGTCGATTGGATCATCGAGGCGGTAGTGGAGCGCCCGGATATCAAGCATAACCTCTATGTCAAGTTAGAACAGGTGCTGACTCCCGGCACCATCATCTCCTCGAATACCTCTGGCCTTCCCGCGCATTTGCTCACCGAAGGTCGCAGCGAGGATTTCCGTCGCCACTTCTTAATCACGCACTTCTTCAATCCCGTGCGCTATATGCGCCTGTTGGAGATCGTTCCCGACGTCGATACCGATCCAGCATTGCTGCAGTTTATGCAACAATTCGCAACAGAAGTGCTTGGCAAAGGTGTGGTTCTCTGTAAAGATACCCCCAACTTCATCGCCAACCGCATCGGTACCTATGGATTTATGACAACTATCGCGTATGCCTTGTCCGAGGGTTATACCGTCAGCGAGGTAGACTCTATTTTGGGGCCAAATATGGGGCGCCCCAAATCCGCGGTCTTCCGCACCGCGGACCTCTCTGGCCTGGATACGCTGGCCAACGTCGCCGACAACCTCTATAAAAATGCGGCGGATGACCCCCAGCGCGAGGCTTTTCATTTGCCCGAGGTTGTACGCGAGATGATTCGCCGCGGCTGGCTTGGTGAAAAAAGCGGCCAGGGCTTCTATAAACGCGTTAAAAGTCCCGGTGGTGAGTCAACCATCCTGGAACTCAATCTGGATACCCTGGAATATCAACCCCAACAGAAGGTACGCTTCCCTTCGATTAGCGAGGCACGCAATATCAGTGATCCTGTTAAGCGTATGCTGACCATCCTTAACGGGAATGACCGGGCGTCACAGCTAGCCCGGCAGACGACAGCAGACTCGCTGATCTACGCAGCTAGCCTCGCAACGGAGATCGCCGATAGCATTGTCGCCATTGATGAAGCAATGCGCTGGGGCTTCAACTTTGAATTGGGTAGTTTCGAGGCCTGGGATGTGCTCCTGCAACATCCTGAGGTCATGCAAAGAGTGCTACAAGATCGAGAGATTCCGCCGCTTGTACGCCAGGTCCAGGTTGATGGTCAGGGCACATTCTACATTGGTACGGCGGGAAACCGGCAGTACTTCGACTTCCATACTCGTTCTTACCAACCCATTCCGACGCCCCAGGGCACAATCTCCCTTGAGGCCCTAAAATCTCAAGGCGTACAGACGCCCACAAGTGGCACCCCTGCGTCTGGAGCCGTCATACGCGATAACGGTTCGGCTGCGCTGATCGACCTGGGAGATGGTATAGCCTGTGTCGAGTTCCACACCAAAATGAACTCGATCGACGAGGGCATCATCGACATATTGCGCTATGCTGTCGAAGAGGGTCAGAAACAATTCCGGGCAATCGTCATCGGCAACGAGGCGGCTGACTTCTCCGCGGGGGCCAACCTGCTCCTGATGCTCATGGGCGCAAGGCAGGGAGAGTGGAAGATGCTGGAAGGAGCCCTCAATAGCCTCCAGCAGGCTCACCAATTGCTCAAATACAATCCTGTTCCTGTCGTCGCGGCTCCAGCTGGCCGCGCCCTTGGCGGTGGTTGTGAAATCATCATGCACGCCAACCACGCCCGTGTCTACGTGGAATCCTATATTGGCATGGTTGAGGTAGGAGTTGGCCTGATCCCGGCCGGAGGTGGCTGTAAAGAGCTCCTCTTGCGCTACGGCGCAAGCCTGGAAAGTCAACAGGCCCGTAAAACCGGCGGCCCATTCACGCCCTCTCGCAAAGCCTTTGAGATTATTGCTGCCGCCACAGTCTCCACCAGCGCGGTTGAGGCCCAGGAGTTACGTTTCCTGCGAAAAAGCGATGCCATTACCACCAACCGTGACCTGTTGTTACGTGACGCCAAAGCCGACGCCATCCGCCTGGCCGAGGCTCGTGAAGCAGGTAAGTGGCAGCCCGCTCAGCCGGCAATGATGATCCTCCCAGGTCCCGGTGCGCGCCTGGTTTTGGAACAGCAGGTTGAAAATCTGCTCATCACCGGCAAAGTGAGCGAGCACGACGCCGTAATTGGCCGCCATCTCGCCCGTGTCCTCACAGGTGGAGAATGCTCGCCCATCACCCCCGTCACGGAACAGCACGTCCTTGACCTGGAACGCGAAGCCTTCCTTACCCTTTGTGGCATGGAAAAAACCCAGGACAGGATGCAAGCCATTCTCATGACAGGCAGGCCCCTGCGCAATTAAAGACAGAGGAGCTGCTTTGCGCTCCTCTCTATTTTCGATGGTGTTTGTACGCCTGCTTTTTGCCCCCCGAGGCAAAAAGCAGGCGTACAAACACCATCCAATTTATCCGTCTCTCATAGTAGAGAACAGAACACTTTGTTAGCACATATGTATGTACATTCGTAAAAACATGTAAATATTGCGTGAAAAAAGCTAAATTGCGAAAATCCGCCCGTTAAACACTAGACAAAATGCTGCTCTCTCATGCATACTATGAGCATGATTGTTTTCCTTGTATCTAACAAGTAATGCACATTGTAAACACACACATATTTTTCTATTGCAATCAATCGATCAATTGTAATTTTCAGTCCTCATACATCAATTACAACAGCAAAGAGAGGGGAATCATGCTGGGAGCTCAGGAACAACGCAGCGAAGTAGCCAGGCTCTTATCGCAAATTAGTGAGGAATACGAAGCCGCACAACGCGGTCTCACTGGCCTGGCCAGCGGCACCTCACAACACGAATTCATTACTGCGCGCATGGAAAATATGGGACAACTACACGGCGAATTGCAATCACTGGTAGGGGATATAGCGATAGCTATGATCGCTGATCAACTGAACAACACGCATTAATATCACATGATACTTCCATGAAGAAAGGCCGTCCCCAGTATCACTGGGACGGCCTTTCTTCTAAATGCGAGGCTCGATTCTCCTCAGGCTTCCATTGCCACCTGCATATCAAAAAAGCGAACAGTAGCGGAAGGACGCCTATTCCACACGCCTGAAACAATAAACTCGGTCTCCTCGCTGACAAATGACTCCTGGTCTAACACGTTCTCGCTCTCATGCAGAAAACAATGTAACCAGCTTGTAATATCCTCGCCTGCCAGCAGCAGCGCCCCTTCACACACAAACCACTCAGCTATACCTTGCAAGTAACAACGAAACTCTCTTGACAGTGGGTACGCACGTACAATGCGATAACTCCTCTCCTGTACATCCTCGTAACCAGCTGCGCGCAGGTAACCTGCCAGCTTTGAACCAACCCAGCTATCCTCAAAAGCGAAGCCCTCATCGACACGCAATTGTTCCCAATCTTCGCGCGCCCGAAACACTCGTGCCTGCAGGCCGCCATCGATATTGTAGAAACGCATTGTACCAAAGTCTATATCCTTGATCACCAGGCGTCCACCATTGGTCAAATACGGCCCCATGGCAGCAAAGGTATCAACCGGTTCCGGGAGATATTGACTCACATTCGCACTAAATATCACGTCGGTAGATCCCGGCGCTACCGGTAAATCCTCCAGGGCCGCAAGCTTATACTGCACTTGTCGACGATACCATTGACCGCGGCTGCGCCGTTGTGCTGTAACTAGCGCCTCAGCTGAAACATCTACGCCAACGATTTGCCCCTGCGGTCCAATCACCTCAGCCAGTAGCGGTGTCCATAACCCTGGTCCGCAGCCCGCGTCAACGACAAAACTACCAGCCCTGAGTTGGAGGTCCCGTATCATCTGCCTGCGTTCAACAGCTTTACTGTTATGATGTGTCTCTAGCCACTCGATTGCATTGAGTGGCAAGCCACATTCATTCATGTGTACATAATTATTAGTAGCCATAACACTTCCCCTGTCATTAGTATGAAGGAAGTATAACATCTAAAAATATTAAAAAGCAATGAATGTTAAACATTGTAGTACTTTTTTATGTACATTGTAAAAAACAGCAATAAACACCTGGCTAATGCTTACCTATTTTCATCAGGAAAGAGATCTTCACCTGGGCATGGCTTCATTACCTATTAACAATGCGCTCGTTTTATGGTATACTTGCCGTATGTTGCTAGATTATGACCAAAAATCAACATCTTGGGAAATAGTGTATTCCCGTGCCAGAGGAAGGAAACATAGTCATGTGCCCAATGGAAGACTTCGCCGAACAACCAAGGAGGCGAGGACGTCCCAAGAAGCAGCAATTTGCCTCTGAAGCTATTCAAGAAGAGCCCGGGCAACCCGAGCACACACCCACATCTGAAAATGCAGTTCAGGCGCATACTGTCTTGTCGGACGAGCAGTTAGCCTATACACTGGAAGAAGAAGATCTTTCACAGTTCAGTAGCTTCTTGCGTCACATTTTAAAACACGACCGTATGGAGATTACTCGCATTGCCAACGAAATGAATGTCGCTGAAAATACTATTTATCGTTGGATGAATGGAAGATCGGAACCCCGACCGGCAAATCTGAAAAATCTTCTCGAAGTCCTGCCGGAGCACGTCAGCAACCTCACCTATGTCATAAACCACACATTTCCTGGCTTATTAGAATCACTCTCTCCTGGACTGCGCGAAGTACAAAAAGATATCTATCGTCACGTGATGGAATTTGTTACAACTATGGTGGATGATGACGCGCGGCAGTGGCAAATTACCCAGGCGATTTTTGAAAATGCGCTCCAGCATTTTGATCCTGAACGTCGTGGATTAGCCGTTACCTACGCGAAATTAATGCCTGCTCGTGAAGACGGTATTCACTCACTTGTTGAGACAACGATGCGTGGCAATGACCCCTGGCCTTACGCGCTCGAAAATCACGCCTACCTCGGCAGTACCACACTGGCTGGCGCGGCAGCAATCTTTGATCGTTTTCAAACATGGGACAACTTCAGTGAAAGTGAACGTTTCCAGGTCGAGATCGACGAATTCGAACGCAGCGCTTGTGCATTCCCCGTAACCCGCAGTGGGCGTATTTCAGGAGTCTTGATTGTTTCCAGCACAGAGTTTGGGGTGTTCAATAACCCGATTGCCTGCCAGGCAGTGATTGAATACGCTAAGTTACTATCGCTCGCCTTCCCCGAGAAAGATTTCTACCCGTTTTCACTCTTGAACCTGCGGCCAATGCCTGATCTAAAGTGGCAGCGTGCGGAAATCAGCCAGTCCTATGTCAAGCGTATCATCGCACATGCTCGCAAAATGAGCATCTCGCGTCAAGAAGCGGAAACCTATGTCCGCAGAGATATGGAAGCCGAGTTTGAGGAGATCGGGCAAATTCAATTGCAGCAGCGGCGCTCCATGGAAGAAAATATCAAGCAGAAGTAATCTCTACACACCTTCTGTCTCTGCGCCCACCCTATTTTCCTTGCGTTTCCATCGCTAAAACGCTATACTCTTTTTGACAACAAGACAAAACGTCGTGCATAAAGGAGTTTCAAACGTATGCAGCCCTCCGACCAGCAACCAGTCGAAGAGACGGAGAAGCAGGACGCCGCAGAGGAACAGCTAGCGCACCAACCACTCTATGAATTCCCACCCGATGGACCCATGGCCAATGTGACTCCCCAGCCATCACCCATTACAAAGGTTCTACCGTCGGAAGAACTGGAAAATAATGCAATCGACGAAGCAGCTATTCAGCAGGGCCACATCTATCCACCGCCACCTTCTTACTACCAGAACATGTCCACGCCACCAGTACAACCCCCCGCTTCACCGGCTGCGCCAAATATGTATACGCCACCACAAGGTTACATGCCGCAAGGAAACGCACAAACTTACCAGGCTTATCCACCTCCCGCAACATACCCTCCTATGCCGCAGCCACCGGCAAAAAAATCGTACAGGTGGGTCTGGATACTGGTCGCCGTGGTCAGTGTTTTAGTACTTGCGGGGTGTGGACTATGCGGCTGGGCATCTTACAATATTTTTAATTCAGCCTACCAGCAAGTATCGGGGTCCATAAATGTTGTGAACGATTTCTATACTAATCTACAGTCAAAAAACTATACCGCCGCGTATACCGACCTGGCTCCCGAGGGGCAAATAAGCGGTCTTACTCAAGAAGCGTTCACAACACAGGCGCAGCAGCTTGACGAAAAAGATGGGCCTGTCACCTCCTTTGTACTGAGCCAGCCAACATTTCGGACAGATCCGAACACAGGCAGCCCAGACCTGTCCCATTTTACGATGACAGTAGCTGTTAAACGCACCCACAGTAGCTATAATGTGCTACTTAGCCTGGCCAAGATACACGGAACCTGGAAAATCACAGAATACGACAGATTATAGCTTAACAGTAACTTAATTGATGGAAACGTTGTTCTGCACGTTAGCCATAGGAATCTCGCGACCTACACATGAGCGCAAGTCTTCGCGATAGAACCGCCAGGTGCTCCCTACTTTGTGACCCGTTAGTTGACCTGACCACATCAGGCGGTAAAGAGTCGAGCGGCTCACACGTAAATAGCTCATCGCCTCTTTGAATGTTAAAAGGACATCATCCTGTATCATCTGTAATACCATTTGTTCACTCCTCAATGTGATGGGTATGATAAGTCAACAATGTTCGACGAAAACGTATCCAACGATACACATAATTGTCTCATTGCACGTTATAGTAACCAATGCTGATACACTTTTATATTGAGGAATAGTTGCGATCTGGTTAAGTTTTGCCCGCGATAGGTTTGTAATTCATCACCAGTGATCTAATCAACTTCATTACCACTTTTTGCGCAACAGCGTGTTCAATGCAGCAACATCGCATGATACTGGAAAAATAGCTAAACCGGTTACCACCCTCAGCGAGCGCAGCGCGTTGCTATTGCTGGGATCAGCCATGGCAACGGTGACGCAATGATGATTACGCCCCACGGGAACACAGCTTAACTCTAAGGCGACTTGATAAGGAATAAGCTGCTTCAAGCGCAGGGGAAGTCGATCTGGCAGTTGCATAAAGGGGATATTGCCTTGTCCCTGTAAGTCCTTCGGCGCCTGGTGCTGGTCGTCATGTTGAGCGCAGCCGAAGGGCGTCTCTACTTCCTCCCTCGTCGTAGACATTCCCCCCCCCAACTGCTCCGAAATTGCGGGTCGCAAGGAAAATCGATGCGCCATTATACTTACATGGTAAAGCAGGTGCTCCACGGATGGGCCAGATTCAGGATAAGAGCCTACACCCAGCGCGATATCCGTCTCGCGCCGTAACGGAGGAATCACGGTCTCCGCCTGCAACAGGTCAACCTGGTGCGAAACGCGCTCTACTATGCCAGCGACCCCTTGCAGGTCAACCCCGGGAAAGATGATAGCCGCTCCTGTACCTTCATGGATTAAGAGCTCATCATCGTCTCTAATCGCACGGCGCACATTTACCAGAACCTGCTCTAAGAAACTTGCAGAGGCATGGTAGCGCTGGCGTTTGTGCAATAGAGCCGACTGCGGGTGAATATGGACTTGTTCTAACTGCGAAACATGCAGTAATAATAGGCTTAAGGGAGTCGAGCGTGGGAAGCAGCCTTCCAATTTCGCCCGAATAAGGGCATTCATTTCCGGTGAAGCAGGCGTCACATTATGATAATCAATCGTCTCTACTTGATCCTGCGAGGGCACTACCTGAATTGAAGAAAGCGGCAAACAATGACAGCACTCAGTTGCTGGCGAGCTCGCCTGTATCAATGATTGCCCAGCATCATCTTTTCTTTTGTAATCCATGGGGCCCTTCTCAGCAATAATTCGCAATGTCCCATGTTTTTCTCATTACTGCTCGACCGTAACAGAAGATGTGAACGTATACCCAACACCGGGAACCGTCATAATATATTGCGGAGTATTGGGATCAGGCTCAACTTTCTGGCGCAAATGACGAATATGCGTCTTCACCAGCCCCGAATCCCCGGCTTCGTCATAGCCCCACACTCGCTCGATAATCATATCAGTCGTCAGTACCTGTCCTGTATGTATGATCAGCAAGTGAAGCAAGCGGCTTTCTGTAGGAGTGAGTCTCACCTTTACGCCATCTCTCGTCACTTCGTGGCGCATCGCATCAAGCGTAACAGGCCCGGCGGTCACAAAAGAGGAAGTCGATGCTCCACGCGAAATAGTCGACCGCCGCATCACTGCCTTGATACGAGCGAGCAGCTGCCTTGGGCTAAACGGCTTGCGCAGGTAATCGTCAGCGCCCATCTCCAACCCGCGTATCTCATCATCTTCACGGTCATGTGCGGTAAGAATCAACACCATTGAATTGGTTTCGCCCCGCATCTGGCGACATACCTCGAAACCATCAAGTTTTGGCATCTGCACATCCAAAATAACAAGGTCTGGTAGAGTTTCTCGCCAACGCTTGATTGCCTGCTCCCCATCAAACGCGCGTACTACATCGTATCCATGCCCTTTTAACCAGTAGCTCAGCATATCTACCATATCGCGGTCATCATCCGCCACCATGATTTTCACTCGTATTCCTCCTGTAGACCTGCATTACAATATCACTATATACTCGGACAAGCGTCACAATTTGACAATAGTACTGCTTTCAATGCTAGTAACGCGACGAACGCTGGCCAGTAACACCATGGTACAATTTGGGCTATAATGACTTTTAACAAAATCATCCATTCACCGCCTGACGATGTGGGTATCCCATACAGTAGGAGCCGATTTATCGCGCTCACTGCCGATTGATCGGCCCTCTTCCGCTATCCAGATGAAAAAGGCAAAAAGCATAATAGTCACAGCAGGTGAACTATCGAGGAGAGAAATAAAGTATGACACGAGATGAATTGTTGGCTGCCGCTCGCGAGGCAGCCTTGCGGGCCTACTGCCCCTACTCACACTTCAGGGTTGGAGCCGCTCTACTAGCCGGTGACAAGCTCTATACCGGCGTGAATATCGAGATCTCGAGTTACGGTCTCACGCTCTGCGCGGAACGTTCAGCCCTGGCGGCAGCATTATCCGCTGGCGCGGGTCCCATCACCCATGTCGCGGTCGCCTGCATAGATATACCTCCCACTGCCCCGCTCAACCAGCGCACACCCTGTGGCGCCTGCCGCCAATGGCTGGCCGATCTTGCACCCGAGGCTACCATCTATATCGACGGCGCCACCCGGGACTTCTCGGTCCCTGACCTCCTGCCATTCGCCTTCGAACTGTAAAACCTCTTGACAAATCGCATATATCTTGTGTAAGCTATAAGTCCAGGGACAGTAATTACGGTAGCAAGTTATCTTTTAATGCATCCCGTGCGGCAAAGCTTTCACTACCGAGGAGCTTGTATGCGACCACGCGCAAGTGCGCATAACCCGGGACTACTGAGAGCATACCCCTCTCTCTCAGTAATGGCGTCTCGTTTCTTGATGCAGTTCAATCCTTCCATCTTTCCTGAAAAACTCTTCCGCCGTTTCCCATTCAGCCAATCTTCAGATAAACGTACATTCGAACGTATGGTGTTTTTAAACGTTTCGTCGTAGCAAGTCCTGGTAAGTCCAGTAGTTTCGACATCTTCGTTTGACCCATAGAGTGAGGCTATCCCAGGTTCTGAGGATGGTGAAGGAGTCAGGAATGTCAGAGCGTTACACTATCGGCATCGAGGAAGAATTTCAAATAGTAGACCGCAACACGGGCCAGCTCAGCCCACAAATTATGCCCCTTTTGCAAAAAGGCGCTCCCTTCTTCGGCGATCAGATTAAACCAGAGATGTTGCAGCCAACAGTAGAACTTATTTCTAAAGTCTACCCCAACATCATTGTCGCCCGCTCAGAAACACAAAGATTAAGAGCCAGGCTGGCGAGCATGCTAGCTGAGGACGGTTTAGCGCTGATCAGTGCAGGAACCAATCCTGGAGCCCACTGGACCGATCAGCTCGTAACGCCTAACCCGCGTTATCATGAATTGCTAGAAGAATTTCAGGACGTGGGGCGCTCCATCTTGATCTTTGGCCTGCATATCCATATCGCCGTGGAGAACAACGAAATCGCCGTTATCTTGATGAATCAGTTGCGCACCTGGTTACCGCATCTCCTGGCCCTCTCTTCAAACTCTCCCTTCTGGTCAGGGCGATTGACAGGTCTCAAATCCTATCGTACCGTCGTCTGGAAGCGCTTACCCCGCAGTGGTCTGCCAGATACCTTCCAATCCTGGAACGAGTTCAACCACTATGTGCACACACTCATTGAAACCGGCTGTATCGATAATGGCAAAAAAATCTGGTGGGATATCCGACCCCATCCTTTTTTTGGCACAGTCGAATTTCGCATTTTCGATATGCCCTCTACCCTCAACGATGTGATTGGCATCGCCGCGCTCTGCCAATCGCTCGTCGCGAAGCTATCCTGGCTGCATAAACACGGTATAGAGGTTCCTGTTGTGCCGCGCAATCTCCTCGAAGAAAATAAGTGGCGCGCCATGCGCTATGGGCTTGACGCCTGCGTTGTCGACTTTGGGCAAGGACGTTCTCTCAGTATACGCGATTCCATCCACGGGCTTTTGGATATGGTAGACGATGTCGCCGGTGATCTCGGCACCCGCTCCGACCTCGCCTATTTGCGCAACCTGGTGGATGACCCCCGCGGTACCGGTGCGGATCGCCAGATTGATCTCTATCAAAAAACCGGCAGCATCCACGCTGTCCACCAGTTTTTGCTCCAAAAGACCATGGAGGGCATCCCTATCTATTCACCCGAAGAAACCCTGGTACGCTAACAGGGAATGCACAAAATGGAGATGGCCCGCCCTGCGGCGGGCCATCTCCATTTTGTGCATGCTTGATTTATCCCACAAACGCTACCAGGCGGCAAAATGCCGCCTCACCCCCATTGAACTTCCAGGGGAAACAGCCAACCCATATACGCTGGTCCAGCACCTCGTCAATCATACCGCCAGCGTTCTCAACATGGAAGACACCATGGGGAAACATATCATAGTGCATAAGCTGCAGGTCATCGTCAGGCCAGATTTCCTCGAGCGGCTGGCCCAGCTTCTGCGCGCATTTGGTCGCCAGGTCGGGACGCACTTTGCGAATAACCGTGTTCATCGGGTGATCCATTGAACCGGCATCGATCGCGAACCAGGATATCTTGCGCTCCAACACCCAGTTGACAAACTCGCGCTTCGGCCCCGGATGCTTGATGAAATAACGTGTCTCGTCCGGCTCTGACTCACCAAACCAGTTGCTGGGATAATACTTGTGGTAGCCGGTATGCACCACCACGATATCGCCCGGCTGGATGCGCAAACCCGTTTTACGCTCCCATTCCTCGAAATGGGCAGAGGTATAGACCTCGTAATCACCAATACCCAGCCCCTCCAGGTCCACCACAACTCCCGGCCCTACCAGCTTGTCCAGGGGAATACTGCCAATATCCTGCCCATTGGTAATAAAGTGGAGCGGCGCGTCAAGATGAGTACCCACGTGCAGCGTAGATGCGATATGCTGCCCACCCACTTTGTCAAAAGCCACGCGCTTGATCCACTTGATCGTAGGGCCTTCGTAAGTAGCGAAACCGGGCGTATGCATGTCCCAGTTCTGCGATAGATCGATTACCCGCATCTTACTCAGGTCGATTGCTTGCATAGATGTTCTCTCCTCACTTAGCGCCGTATCGTACCGCGTCAAAAATGATCTGATCAATCAATTGTTCGACGGGCGCACGGTCATCAGTAAAATAGACGTTGCTTGTCTTCTCCTCGCGGATATGTCCATAAGCAATACTGGCATAAGCGACACTTTTGAGTACTGGATTGGTCATTCTGGCAGTGTTGGTATAAAAGTTACTGAGCGATGTCCGTGCGTTGGTACCAATAACCAGGCTATTCTCAAAGCGCTGCGAGTCTATGATATAAACATTGGCAAAGGTCGAGCGCATTGTTTGCGCCAGCGCTTCTACAAGGCGAAAATCACAGCAGCTACGTCCGGCATTGACCACTGCCACTCCTGTCGGTGTCAGGTGCGAGCGAACCTCGTGAAAAAACTCGGTCGTGGTCAGCTGAAAGGGTACGTAGGGCTGTTGATAGGCATCAATGCCGATCACATCGTAATGTTGCTTTGTCGTCTGCAAAAAGTAGCGCCCATCTTCCACAATGACGTGCAGGTTGGGTTCGTTCATATGGAAATAGTGCTGCGCCAGGTCAACAATCGTGCCATCGATCTCGACCCCGTCAATGGCAACAGGCCCATAGACCGCGCTGAATTCGCGCGGAATGGTACCCGCTCCCAGCCCGATGATCCCCACCTTACGCACCTGGCCTGCTGTAAAGGGTGCATTGTTGAAAAAAGGGGCAATCAGAAAATAGTCCCAGGGACCCTGTGTCAGCACCCGGTCCGGGTTGTAGATAGAATGCACCCCCAACCCCTCGTTCAACATCAGCTGCATCTCATCACCCACACGCACCACCTGGATATAGTTATATGGTGACTCGCGTTCAGTCACCAGTGCTCCCCCGCCACTTGAGCCACTCGGCGGCTTGATAGCCCCCTGCGGACCAATCAGCGCCAGCCCCATCGGGATCAAAAGCAGGATGGAAAGCAGGCTTTTATCTGGACGGCGCGGGTGCGATGGCCCTCCCTTCCAGGGACGCAGCGCCACCAGCCCGATGATCGAGACAAACAAGAGTGAGATCGCGAAGACAATAAAAGTGCGGTAGGTTCCAATCGTAGGAATAAGCCAGAGCACAGGCAAAAAGGTACCAAAAATGCTGCCGGCAGTGGAGATAGCGTAGAGCTGACCTGCCGTGCGCCCAGAACGAATCACCTGCTCAACGCTCAAACGTATTGCGAAGGGCGAAACGCACCCCAACAAAATCATCGGCACAGCAAAAAGCAGGATCACCGAAACTAATGACCCATAAAAAATGCTGATCGAGAACGTTGCAAACGACGTCAACGACCACAACAGGATAGGACGCGAAATGAAAGGAATCAGTCCAATCAGAATTGACGCGCATATTGTCAGCAAGTAGAGCACAGCGGGGCGAGGATAGCGATCAGCCACGCGTCCGCCAATATAATAGCCAATCGTCAGGTAGAGCAGGATCAGGCCAATCAGATTAGCCCAGACAAACAGAGAAGTGCCGAAATACGGCGCTAGCAAACGCGAGGCTGAGAGTTCCACCGCGAGCGAACAGGCACCAGCGACAAACACCAGCAGAATAAGTAACCAGCCCTGCAAACTACCCTTTGAAGGAGCGGCTGCTGCGCCATCCTCCTTTGGTACCTTCTTTGGGCTAGAGGTCTTAGTGGACATAGTGAAACTCTCTTTCATCAACAATTCAAGCAACCTACCCCTATTGTCTCATATTCGGGGACATGAGTCGAGAGAGAACCTCTACCTTTAGATATAGAGAACCTGTTCCTTTAGATATTTGGAGAGAATGCCTGTCATCCTTCGCTGCGCTCAGGATCTCTGCGTCCGTCTCGCCAGATCCAAAGCTCGCGCTCAGGATGACAGGCAGGACACCTCTCAAGGCCGCTTGTATGGATTACCCACATCGTCAGGTGGTGTAGGTCAGCACATCGTGTAGCAAACAAGCAGTGATGGACACCGTCTTTTCACCGCTCGCTTGCCATACGATGTGCTGGCACTTACCCACTGACGATGTGGGTAATCCATACACACACCGCTCACGGGAAGTCTTCTCTCCAAATGTCTACTGTTCCTTGTTAATGTCCAGTTCTATGATAACGGCGGCACGCGTACCCCCACGTTTCAACTGGGGGAGGAAGCGCCGCCCTCCTTTCTGATACTATCCAGAACCGGCTGTCGTGTAATCATCCAGCCCTGGGTAGGACGCGCTACTCGTACCAATTTGCGTGGCGTGACCTCCACCAGTTTCTTCCCACTGGCAACGTCTTTGATGACGAACGCTCCCTTCTCCCTTCTTCCTGCGATGTAGCCTACACCCCCCTTGGCCTTGACCAGTTCGTAGAGCTTGAACCCGCGCACTTTGCGCGGGGCCCAACACTTGTGCTCACTGTGCAGCCCATTGAACCGCTGATAGTGGCCCCGCGCTTGACAGCGGATCTGATGGACCATCTTCAAGGGCTTGACCACCTCGCTGATTTCGCAGGCTATCGCCACGGCGTCGTTGGTGTGGGACTTGGGCAGGTCAAGCACCTGGAGGCGTTTATATGTGGTCTCGTAACCATACGTGATGCTCACCTGGCTCTCTCCGAAGACGGCTTGCAGGTCCTGGACCACCCGGCTTTTCAGGGAAGACACATGCGCGGCATCCTTCAACGGCACACGAGCCTTTGCCTGCACGTCTGGGAAGCCAAACTCCGCTGCGGTTTGCTGCCCTTTGCGCCGGTTGCAGGCATGGCAGGCCAGGGTGAGATTGCTGGCCCGATTGCTTCCTCCCCTTGACCTGGGGACAATATGCTCGAGTTCCAAGGGCACCTCACGCGCCTCACAGTAGGCGCATGTCCTCTGCCACTTTGCTAAGACATACTCACGCAGGAAGTACCCTTGCAGTTCGCCTTGCTGGTACTCCAGGTGAGCGATGGCCGGGTTTTGCATCTTTTGGGTGTCAAAACGGCCAACCTCGACGGTGATCCGACCAACCGGCAAAAAGGAGGCCATGAAGCGCACGGCCTTGATGGTCGCTTCTGCTTTGGAGTGCAGAGAAGGGGGCAACCAGCCATCAGGGCGGCGTCGATTGTCATAGCGCGCTTCACGATAGCGCGTCTTGCGAGCACGTCGATTGCGCCGAAACTGGCGTCGTTGGGTCATGTTCCCAGTGATGTCATCACGCAGATGGACCTCGGCCTGGAAGACCACCTCGCCATTGGTGATGGCAGCGATGCCCACGTCTTTGGAGCCAGTATCAACGCCCACCTTCGTCGCTTGCACATGCGCCTTTGTGGCAAAGCGCAAGCGAATGGTGAAAGGCTCTTGGCGCACGAGACGGGCACGTTTTGCCTTCAACCACACTCTTGCACGCCGTGGCGTCGTGGGCATCAAGGGCTTTCCTTCTTGTGATAACACAAACACCTTCATCAGGTAAGGCTCCTTTCGGAGTAAAAACGATCCCCTCGACGGGGATAGCACGCGGTACTTTCCTCTGACCACCGTTCCTCGACCGCAGTTCTTTAAGTCAGAGGTTGCAGAGCCAGGAACTGGGGCAGCATCCCTGGGTGCGAACTTCAACACTTGGTGCTATCGCCCACCTCTTCAGCACCAGCCACGACGCTCGCTTTCTCGGCGCGACTGGCTCGGAGGTGTCGTCTGGTCAATCCGGCTTGCGAGGGGCGAACCCCTCACAAGCCTCCCCACTCTGTGGGGAGGTCATTGACACTGTCTTCCAGCATCGTGAGAAATTGTTCGATGTAGCTAACGGTCGAGTATTGCAGAAACTGGCGCACTTTTAATGTGTAAAAGAGCACTGCTGCGCCTCAGGGTAATAGCCCTGCTTGTAAAACAACACGCCCACATTGGTCAGGATTATCGTTCATCATCCCATAGCCGGAACCCGGGTAGCCTAAATATGCTAATATACCCTTGTCAGCAGAGTCTATGAAAGGAAAAACCACCTATGCTACGCATAATATATATGGGCACACCACAATTCGCGGTACCGGCCCTCGAAGCGCTCATCGCAGGGAGAACCCCTGCCGTCGTATTGCCAGAAGGCTACGAAATAGTCACCGTCATAACCCGTCCAGATAAACCAGCCGGCCGGGGACAAGAAATTACTTTTTCGCCAGTAAAACAGACCGCTCTCACCCACGGTATCCCTGTCTGGCAGCCTGGATCCTTCAAGCGTCCAGAAAATATCGCGGCCCTCGCCGCCTATAACGCCGACCTCTTCATCGTCGCGGCCTTTGGGCAAATCCTCCCCCCGGCCGTCCTCGAACTCCCCCGCTTCGGCACGCTCAACATCCACGCCTCATTGCTGCCGAAATATCGCGGTGTCTCTCCCATCTCCGAAGCAATCTTGCAGGGTGATACGATAACAGGCGTCACTATCATATTTCTCGATGCGGGTGTGGATACCGGCCCAATGCTGCTCAAACGCACTACACCCATTGCTGAAGACGAGACGACCGGTAGCCTTACCCCTAAATTAGCACGCCTAGGAGCTCTGGCCTTGCTCGAAGCGCTGCCACTGTGGGTCTCGAGCAAGATCACACCCGTTCCTCAAGATAATAACGCCGCCTCCTACACACACAGGTTGCGCAAAGAAGATGGCGAGCTCCCATGGGCAGAGCCCGCGGCCTTACTGGCGCGCATGGTACGCGCTTACACCCCCTGGCCGGGCACCTACACACACTGGCGCGGCAAACTCCTGAAAATCATCTCGGCTCGCGCCATCCCACAGTCAGCATCCCCAGAACCGGCCACCCCAGGAACAGTCTCAGTCTTGCAAGACGCGGGGCACAAATCACTGCTCATTGCCACAGGCGACGGCTCGCTGCTAGTTACGCAGCTTCAACTGGAAGGCAAGAAAGCCATGAGCGCGGAAGAGTTTTTGCGCGGCTACCCGCAAATAATAGGAGAAACTTTGCAATCCCATTCATCATAAGATACAAAACCCGGCTCCGCGCGGAAGGAGCCCGGTTTTTCATCAGGTAAAGCCCCTACTTATCGTTTATCACACACAAATTGGATAAACGTTCTGGTCAGCACAGACCTACCCAGCCACCCCACGCCGGTTAACAAGCGCGACAAGCACACTAACCACAGCCAACACAAAGAACAATATAGCATGAGTTCGGTGCGTTTCATATGGTGGGCTGGACGTAAAAGGGTGATAGATTCCAGGAATTATATAATAGACAGCACAGATCAAAAAGAGTACCGCCAAAACAATAGCTCCAAAGAAAATCGTTCTCTTATTCATTTTTTCTCCTTCTCAAAGGCTATCTTCTAATATCTTGTTTGATCGTGATGTTGCGAGCTTTGCTACTGTAAATAGCAAAGCTCGCAACATCACGAGGGCTAAAACGCAACTACTTGGCGGCTCTAGGCTTCACGATAAACATGCCGACAACCCCGGCGATCACCAGCACCGCACCAATGCCAATGGCCCCATAGCTACTCAAATGATGAGGAGCCGCCGCCGTAGCGGTCGCCATCAAATAAGCACCTGCTGCGAGAGCGATAATTCCAAGACCGATGACAACATAGTAAACCATAGAATTCTTCATTAAAAGCAATACCTACCTCTTCTAAAATATATCCGCTCTGGACCATCCAAAGCGTTTCCATTGTATCAAACGTGTAAAGCCTCCAAGCTGAACAAACCACTACTTCGTAGCCAATTTGGGTATTGCTACCTACACGTGTAATACAAGCAAAAGGAAGAGCGCCAATAGACCCACCGCCCAGCAATAGTAGGCAAAAGGATACAACCGCCCGGTCTCAAAGTACTTCAACAAGAACTTGGTACTCAAAAAAGCCGCGACACCTGCCACCACCATCCCCAACAAGACGTACAACCATACCGTCATGGACTGGCCCGCGAGCTGCGGCACCTCCAACAGGGCCGCGGCTGCTATCAGCGGCGTTCCTAGTAAAAAAGAGTAACGCGCAGCATCCTCGTGATTGAGGCGAACTCCCAGGCCCGCCACCATAGTAGTGCCCGAGCGTGATATACCCGGGATAAGTGCCAGTGCCTGGGCAAAGCCGACGATAACGGCCTCTTTCCAGCTCAGAGAGGAAAGGGGACGGAATTGCGCCTCCCGCTTTTTGGCATCCAGATTTGCTATGGCTGCTTTCGCCTCCGTCCTACGCCGCAACTGCTCGCCCACGAAGAGTATCGTGCCATTGACGACCAGAAACGCCGCTGCCACCAGCGGGGAGGCAAATAACATCTTGAGCGGCGTCTCCAGGAAGACGCCCAGCAATCCCCCTGGTATACAGCCTATGATGATCAGAAAACTTACCCACTCCTCCGTTCCCCTCTTCACCTCACCATCCTTGACGGTCTTCACTATACTGCGCAACACCTGAAGCCAGACGCGCCAGAAATAGATCACCAGCGCGATACTGGTGCCAAGATGCAAAGCAACGATCAACGGTAAGAAATTCTTGTCTCGTACCAGGTCACCCCAGCCAAGAAGGCCAGGAATGATCACCGTATGACCAAGACTGCTGATGGGAAATAGTTCTGTCACACCTTGCAACAAGGCCAGAAAAAGAACTTGCCAGATGTTCAGGTTCATATCTGCTACTTACTCTCTTTTAATGCGGGGTCGAGTTATATTTCTTCAAGAACTCATTATACGTGGTCGCATAAACAATACTTCCGCTTTTCGTGCTAAAAAAGTAGAAGTAATTAGACTTTGCCGGCGCAGCCGCAGCGAGCAACGTTGCCAGTCCAGGACTGCAGATCGGGGTAGGTGGAAGGCCCTTAAAAATATAAGTATTCCAGGGGCTATTTGTGGCAATATTTTTTCCTGAGTCCGCCAGCGGCAGCCAGTACGCTTTGGGCGGTTTCTCTGAATCGCGTGCATATTGTACCGTCGGGTCGGCACCAAGTAAACCCGCCGTATCATTAGGAACAGTACTAAAGGCGCGATTCCAGTATACGCCGGCCACTCCAGGAGCATCACTATTATTGAGCACTTCTCTTTGAACAATCGAAGCCAGGATCACCATCTGATACTCGTTCAGCCCGTGCGCTTTTGCCATCGCTACCAGCCCATTTTTTTGTACATTGTCATTGAAGGTCGTCAACATCCTGTTCATCACGTCCCTCGCATTCCCATCAATAGGAATATCATAAGTGGCTGGAAAGAGCAAGCCCTCCATGCTATGACCTTGTGGAATCAGCTTCAAGACAGGATATTTACCTGCGTCTGGAAACTGGCCCGGATGGAGCGCATACTTCAGAAAATCTTGTTCGTTAAACCTCACCAGCCCTGCCTCCGCGAACGCGTGCGCAATCTGTTCGATACGATACCCCTCTGGGATGGACACATAGATAACATCGGGCGAAGCGGTCAGCAGCTGATCAATAATGTCGCTAATGGTCATGCTCGTGTTCAAATGATTATAGCCACCCGCCTGCAACTGTGCATCCAAACCCTTGATGCGCGCCCACAGGCGGAATGCCAGTGCGTTGCGTATCAATCCCTTTGCCTGTAAGTCATCGGCAATCTGCGCCGTCGACTCACCCTTGTGAATCTGAATTGGAATAACCCTTCCCTGGCCAGCGGCATCCACGGGTTGAAAAATGGAGGTAACAGTGTTCCATGCATAGTAGACAATGCCAAAGATCAGCAGGCCCAATAGTAGCACCGCTATAATGGCACCGCGTGCGCTTCGTCGTTTCATAAAGTCGTTTCCTCAATATTACGGCCAAGAGCATCCAGGTACTCTTGCAGGATAACGGTAGCAGCCATCGCATCGATCTCATGGCCCTTCCTGCGCTGTTTCGCGCGGCCACCCCCCCGTGGGTAACCCTGTCCTCTCCCGCGCTGGCGTCTCCCTCTTTGCTGCTGATTGCGTTCAGCCAGCAGCCGCTCAGCCTCGACCGTCGACAGGCGCTCATCCCAAAAAGTGATCGGTATATCGATGTGCTGCCTTAAACGTTCAGCAAAAGCCTGCACACGTTCCCCCTGCGCGTGAATCTGACCATCCAGGCTAATTGGTAGACCTATAACAAGCCCTCCCGCCTCAGTTTCATCTATGCACCGCTGGATTTCCGCCCATAGTTTCGCCTCATTCCCACGATCAACATAGAGCGTCGTATAGGGTGAGGCCAGAAATCTCATGGAGTCGCTCACCGCCACTCCTATTCTCGCATCACCAACATCCAGCGCAATCAGTCGCGTCATCTATCCGTCCAGACCCATACATACCAGCTATCGATTTCGTCTCTAGCATTTTAACGAAGAAGGAGGGCTTTTGTCTACTAAAACCCTGCCAGATAGGCCAAATTCGGACTGGTTGACAAGTAGCCATCTTTGTTGTATTCTATGGGAGCCGAAGTAAATGAGTGACGCGGGGTGGAGCAGTGGTTAGCTCGTTGGGCTCATAACCCAAAGGTCGGAGGTTCGAATCCTCCCCCCGCTACCAGGATCAAGGCAGGAAGCATCTTTGCAAAGATGCTTTCTGCCTTGCCTTATACCATCAACCGAAAAACACTCCAAAACAAAACCAGGACTGAGAGCAAAAGCCGTATTCCCTGTGGTTTGTCAGAAATTCTGGTTCTCCTTTCGCGGAGGTTTATGAAAAAACAACCTTTGACAACACTTTCACAGACCAAGAATAAAAGAAATGTTGCCGTGGGTGTCGGAGACTGCCTGGGCGAGGGAATCGTACAAAGTCTAGCTTTCTACTTCGCTATGTTCAAGCTGCTGATGCATAAGCCTGGCATAGTAGCCATCGCGCTGAAGCAACTCGTGATGTGACCCTTTCTCTACGATGGTTCCCTGGTCCAGTACCAGAATTACGTCGGCGTTGCGGATGGTACTCAAGCGGTGAGCGATAATGAGTTGTGTACAGGCCAGGGTTTGTAAATGCTCTGCTACCTTTTGCTCTGTTGTGACATCCAGGTGGCTAGTGGCCTCGTCGAGCAAGAGAAGCGCGGGCTTATGTGCGATGGCGCGTGCGATAGCCAGTCGCTGGCGCTGGCCCCCAGATAAAGCACTCCCACCTTCTGAGACAAAGGTTTCGTATCCCATCGGCATATACATAATATCTCCGTCTATGGCGGCTATTTCAGCTGCCTTGACCACCTGTTCTTTGTCTATCGTGGGGTCGTTAAGGGTGATATTGGACAGGATCGACCCGCTGAAGAGTGAGGTTTCTTGCAGCACAACGCCAAATTGTCGTCGTACCTCCTGGTAATTCAGGCGTTGTAATGGGATGCCATCATACAAAATGCTGCCTTCTGTCGGAGTGTAGAGTCCAAGTAATAATTTTCCCAGGGTGCTTTTGCCGGAACCTGAGGGGCCAACAATGGCGACTTTTTGTCCCGCTTCGACGGTCAGATCAAGATGATGAAGCACTTCTGGAGCATCTGGGGCGTAGCGAAAACTGACGTTTTCTAGGCGAATGTGCCCGGTCAACGGAGGAGGCAGTTGCACTGCCTGTCCCTTTTGCTCCGCTTCGGCCTCCGTCACATCAGCTATTCGCTCAAGATGAGCACTAACGAGTTGGAGTTGCTGTCCGCTAGTCACCAGCGAGGCAAGTGGAGCGAAGAAAGCGGCAGCCAGCGCGTTCAATGCCACCATGGTACCCAGGGTGATTGACCCATTGAGGACTTGTGTTGCGCCTACCCACAGTAAGGCCAACGGAGCCAATGAGCGTAATGCTGTCAATATTGTGGTTATGGTGGTTGAAAGGTAGCTATGACGCAGAGAGATATTGAGCTGGTCGAAGAACAGGTTTGACCAGCGCTCAAAGGCCCGTTGTTCGGCACCAGACCCTTTCAGGGTGGCTATGCCCGCTAGCGCCTCGGCCAGGTAGCCCTGAGATTTTCCTTGTGCTGCTAGCTCCCGACTCGCCAGGTTGCGAATAGGACGATTGCTGCCTAGAAGGAGCAGCACCTGCAGCAAACCAATCACCAGGGTGAGCATGCCAAACGGCAGCGACTGCCACAGGAGAATGACCAGGTAGAATATGACCAGGCTACTATCCAGCAGTGTGGAAAGAAGCTGATTGCTTAGAGTGTCGCGCAGCGCCGTATTACTTGACAGGCGTGTAAGCAGGTCGCCACTTGAACGCTGCTGAAAAAAGCTATACGGCAGGGTAAGCAAATGCTCAATGAAGCCAAGCATCATGTGTATATCGATACGTGCCCGCAGATACACCAACAGCCATTCTCTCAGAAGGATGGCGACAGTTTGCGAGAGGAACAGCACGAGTATGCCTATCCCCAATACGGTCATCACATTATCCATCCTGAATGGAAGGATCTGGTCCACCACCACTTTTGTCAGGAGAGGAAGGGTGAGTCCAATTACTAGAAGGAGCAGTGAGGCCCCCAGTAATTGCAGAAAGGTCCCTGGCGCTTGTTGGATATATTGTTGCACGTAGGTACGGAATGCTTGACGGGAAGGAGCTGTGTGGCGATCAAAAGCGACTCCTGGTTCGAGGATGATGACAACCCCTGTAAAGCCTGCATCAAACTCGTCATGGGTCAGACGATAACGACCTCTTGCAGGATCAACAACATCAACATGCTTGCGCGACCATCGCTCAACAACCAGAAAGTGATTAAACTCCCAGTGAACGATTGCAGGAAGTTTGACGAAGCGAAAATCATTCTGCTGAAGTGATATGGCCCGCACCCGCATCCTGTAGTGACGCGCCGCTCTCACAATACCCAGAGCAGAAAGGCCATCACGGCCAATTGGATACTGCGTACGTAGCTCTGAGATAGACGTTTTGCGACCGTAGTAACCGAGAATCATTGCCAGGCAGGTGAGGCCGCATTCTACCGCGCTCATCTGACTCAGTTGGGGAACGCGTTTCCTGCGCATTTTCTGGATCAGCGCGTATAGAGCATGCCAGAAGAACGCCCAGACACGAGATAGGTACGTGCCTCGCTGCTTTTGACGCGCAGCCATGTCTGACAGGGTAGGCGACGTGGCGGGATCTCCTTGTGGCCTGTTCTTGGAGTGCACACTTTCCTGGTCAAGATGTTTCATGAGCTGCTCCCTAGAAAATTCCCCAGGCCTGGTAAAAGCGCGAGAAGGCGCTGAGAGCCAATCTCTATTTTAACAGTCAAGAGACTGCCAGCATAAGAAGTGGCTGGCAGTGCTGTACCGAGCCTGATGATCACAACGGTCGAGGGTTGCGTAATGAGGAGTGCGCCCGCACTATCGAGTTGATAGCGTTTCCGGGCTGCGTCGGGGCTGATTATGCCGGGTTCAACCTTCGCTATCGTGCTCTGCACGAGCACTCCCGCTGAACCAATCTGTACGTCTGCAGGCAGACCCACCCGCATGTGCGCTGATTCATCCGGTGGCAAGAACACGACGGCTACCATCCCTCCATATGCAGGCCGAAGCATATCTCCCCGGGCAAGAAGGATTCCAGAGCCGTCCACGTAGGTCGGAATCTGTACATACCAGGCGAGAAATGCTGCGGCAATGAGTACTCCCAGCAAGAGCCATAAGCAAACGATGATAGGCCAGGAGATAAGGCGAGGCACAACGGCTTTTTCCACGCCCCGTTTATATGCTGTTATGGCATTCTGACGAAATATTGAATGCTCAGGCACAACTATCACCTCTCTCAATCAGCCGTATTACCAGAATGACACAGTGAAAGCCGGCATTTGCGTTGCTAAAGTGTAGCAGTAGATGGTGGAGCGAGCAGGAGTATCGATGGAATCCGCTCAGCGCACGCTAACCTCAGCAATGCATATCCAATCCCTGCTATTCCAATCATGAGTCCTGGCGTCTCTACTCCCAATGGCACCCCGGTCACCCAACCATGTCTTTCAATACTGTCCAGAAGCATGGATGTGAGACGTTGTACCTGTTCATCATACTGATGCAGAGAAAGGAGTCTTGTTGCGCTTAGGACGAACTCTAAATTGCCCATATCCCCGTGACACAGGCAATGATTCAGACCAAAGCCGTGGGCCAGGCTGGTCTGGAGAGCAGCATCTATTTCTGCATGGAGAGCCGCGTCGTCTATATACTCCAGTGACGCTAAACGGGCCAGCCCAATGCCTGCAGCACCATGACACCAGGCAACCATGTAGGAATTGCTCTCTTGTTGCCCTGTTTGCTGGTTACTTGTGGCTGATGAGCTAAACGCGCTGCGCAAATCGGGCCAGTTGCGTCTTTCTAGCGAAAAGAGGCTTCGCTCATATTCCATTGCAGCAAGCGCCGTTTGACGGAAACGCTCTTCCCCGCTTACCGCAAACAGGCGCAGGAGGCTCAAGGCAATACCGGCGTTCCCGTGGGCAAATCCTGTGAGCGGAGTTTCCTGCAGCATTGTGCTCCAGCCAATCCCCGCATTCTGCGGTCTGGCGTGGGCAATGATGTGGTCACCACATTGGATGGCGGTTGCCAGCGTTGACTGGGATGGCGCAACGGCATCCAGGCTGAGTAAAGCCGCGATACAACCGGCTGAACCGCCGATCACATCAATCGCCTCATCCCTGGAGATCGCAGTGGGAAGCAGCTTGATCATCTCCTCGGCCTCCTGAAATAACGTGGGCTCGTTCCAAAGCGCTCCCAGGTGGGAGAGGAGATAGATGAAGGCTCCCAGTCCCTGAAAAGTACCGATGCCAACTAATTCAGGTCTTTCCTTTTGCCGCGCCACTTGCGAACGCGTGCTGGCCAGAGCTACTCTGGCTAAGCTTGTATAACCCTCCTCGTCCGTCAGCAAACCGAGGTATGCAAGGAAGAGCGCTATGCCGGATGTGCCGCTGTACAAATCAGTAAAAGTTGGCAGCAGGTGCCACTCCCGATCCTGCATTATGTCCACGCCTACCCATCCCACTGACTCCTCACCATGGAGAGCGAGCTTACAGAGGCGGTCTCCCACGGAGCGGGCTGCTGTGATCAGCCGGTCATAGGTGACGCTACTCTGTGATGGTTGCAGGTGTAATCTTGGCGTTGCCGCCTGCTCGGTACCCAGAGTCATACTCGTAAAAGATGCTCGTATGATCCATACTTGCCTCTCTAGGTCTTGCTCCTCAAGCTGGTGGATGCGTTTGTTAACCACGTCCAGACCAGACTCCTCAAAAAAATCAGCAATGATCTCCCCGCGACTGGTCAAGAGGGCACGCGAGTCTGGGTGAGTTGTGAAGAGGGGAATGTCTCCGGCAAGCAAATCCGCCCGCTCCGCTGCAAAGATCCTGGACAAATAGGGTTGTTGCTCGACCCCGACCCACAGACGATCGAAGAAACGGTCGCGATCAAGAGCATCTCGCAAGAGGTTGGGATGGAAACTCTCTGCTAAGAATAGGGCATAGGCTTGCGACGGGCGCAGCACACAACGTACTTCGTCGTGGGTAAAACGAGGCACAATCTCCGCCAGCAGCTCGTGACGAAGTTGCATGAGCAATTGATACGTGGCGGCAAAGCCTGTGACGATGCTGTCACTATACTGCAGGATATTGATATCCTGTCCGTTTAACTTTGGTTGATTGCTACCGAACGTCAGTGCCACGCGCTCACGCATGATGCGCATCTGATCCGTTCCTGTTTCCCTCCAGACTGGAACAGGTGTTGGGGTCAACTGCCCTGCATGGCCGCCCAGACCAGATAGATCCACACCCGCTGCTTGATCACTCGACCAGATACGTTGAGGCAACAGACCAATGCGCAGGACGGAGTGACCGATAGTTTCATCAGCAGGATTTTTTTGCAGCGTCGTCGCATACGCACTCAGGCGCGGTTGAAAGAGCGCCTCAAGGTCCACTAATGTGGGATGCTCACCAGATGCAATCAGATTTTCGGCATGAAAGTCTGTCGCTTCCAGTGCGTAGAGCAAGGCCAGATATCCTCCCTGTCGCTGATAAAAACGTTCAACCTCTTCTCTAGAAGTGCAGTCGCTTGCAGGCACGAACTCGGACCAGCCATATTCTTGCTTATCGATGATGGTCAAGGTGCGGAATGCCGGCTGTTGTCCCCGCGTATTCAACCAGGTGAGCAACTCTTGAAAATGGATATCAGTCGTCATAGCTCGCGGTTTGTAGACCAGGCGAAAACCAGAACTCCATGTCAGGATCGTCACGCTATGCCCACCCCGGTGGGTATCGCCAGCTCCCTGCTGGATCTCTATTAACACACCAGGATCACCAGCAGGCAGAAATATGGCCTGTATCTGTTCCCAATCGGCACAGAGGCGCTCCAACAATTCCAGTTCACAGATGAGCCAGCGACCAAGCGTCTCTACAAGTTGACGAGCCAGGACGGGATATTCCTCCAGCAGAGACAGCATGTTCTCATGTTGACCGAGTTGCTGTAAGAAGCACTGAAAGCGTTCTTCTGGCGTCTCACCCTGCAAACGTCCTTGTACACGAGCGACATTCAGTTCAAGCACAATAGTTTTGCTAAGTTTAGGGAGAATAAGCGCCGGTATGTGCGCAAAAAGCAGTGAAACAATCGTTTGTGGGTCAAAGGGAAGAGAGGCATATTTTTGTGTGAGTTCTTGTATTCCAGCTTGCAGGCGTGCCAATCCACTCCTGAGCAGAGGCTTGAGCGTATTAAGAAAAGCCAGCGTATGTGTGCCCTGGCCCGTTGATGAGAGCGGCAGGGCGAAATCAGCAGCAGTGTCCTGATCGGTAAAAGCAGTGAGTAGCTCTACGAGCCATGTGGGAGGTGGAGCATCGTTAACCTGCATGGCTTCAACTGGTTGATCCAGAAGAGTAAGCAGGTCGTCTTCGGTCAGAGAATCCATGGCCAGGCGTTTGGCAAAGTAATCGTCCTTGTCAAAGGGGGGTTGCTCTTTCCACCTTTGGAAGTGCTGCTTCGCTCTGTCGCTGTCGCGCAAGGTGTAAGGGCTATGGCTATCCATGTTTTTTTGCTGTAAGACAATACGCTCAGCCAGAGGAGTTGCGCGATACCAGGTAGCTCTCTGCCACTGCTGTGAAGCACGGTTGTATATTTCCGATGCCATCTCTTGCATTTTTTGCTATCTTTCCTTTGAGGGATGATTGCACAGTGTGACTGGAACTACATTCAGTACAACGCCATTTCAGGCCCTTCCAGCATGTATATGCTGGGGGCTCTAGAAATGACGTTGTACTGGTTCGAATGCTCACAATCATCCGAACAAGCGTTTGTTGTAGGCCAGTGACCTTGCCTGTAACACGTTTAGCAATGGTTAGCGATAACAGTGACGTGGCAAACACCACTGTGACAAACGGCACTGTGGCAAAGAGCGCCACTGTTACACACAACACTGTTGCACACAACAGTTCCGCAAACTGCACTGCAAGCAAGAATACCACTCTGCCCGCCGTATACGGCTTCCAGGTCAGCGTCGGTCAGTTCAATTTCCCCAACCGGGTTCTCTGGGAGGGTGAGGCGCTCCTCTTCGCTCAGGCTCAGACGATACGCTTCATCTTTCCACGCGCGTACTATGTCGATATTCATTTGTTCTCCTTTCTGATCTACATTTCTACATTGAATAGTTTGTAAATTAGCATATCAAGTATGCTTACGTGCAGAGTGTAATCCAGAAGTATAGCATTTAACAAGTGAACAATAAAAATTCTAAGCGTTTCTTAAGTGTATCAGTAACCATTTCGGTAAGGTTGGGTAATTAATAGAATAAGGAGCATGGACGGTATGGCGTCTTCGATCGGCGTGGCTGCTGGCTCCCAATCCTGCGCCAGCAGGACGTGCCCCACGGCCTCACCAGTTTGAACCCCACCTGTACAACTTCCCAATCTCCCTGGTACTGAATGAGGCCAGCGATACAAGTGAAGCTATGCTTCGTTACGAAATAACAGGGAGTTATCCAATATTTTATACCCGCTATTACCCGAATGTGCACGGTTTTTCGCCACCATAAGAGGAAAAACAGCAAAACCTGCACATCAGGTCAATGAACAGGGAGAATCAAAAGGAAATTACTAATGAAATGGTATCCTTACGGGCACGATTTTGGCAATGCTGAGATGAGAGGGGTGACAGTCCTGCAAGGGATGAACGTCTCTCGCAGCGCTCCTACCGCCTTCGCCAAGGCCGACGTCAATGCTATGCACAATCTGGGCGTTAAAGTCGATCAATCCGATACACATGTCATGCGCTTTCATGGAGAAGCGATGGCATATGCCGTCGGCGAACTGGCGTTACAGCAAGCAGTTGATGTATATCAAGGCAGGGGCGATATTCAACGTTATGCTAGCAAGTACAGCCTGCGTGGACTGCTAACGGTGGCTGCATCATTGATCCCCGATACTGAATTTGGACTCTACGTTGTTACAGGACTTCCGGCTGAAACCTATATCAAGAACATGGCCCTGCGGAACAGCATCAAAGCAGCTCTGGATGGCACGCACGTCTTTACCATGGACAATGGCATGACCTTCCGGCATGTGACCATCGAAGTCGCAACAGTGGTAATGGAGGGTTCCGGCACGCTCATCGCCTACGGCGATAGAACAATGAGCAAGACAACAGAGAGCGCAGTCATCGACATTGGGGGTCGCACAACCGACCTTTACGTGGCTCGTGGGCAAGTTCCTGTCACCGAATACTGTAAAGGCAAACCGCTAGGGGTCGACTCGGCCACCCAGATGCTCATGGACACCTTCGAGAGCAAGTATGATCGCTCGCTCTCTTTGCTTGAGGCCCGTGAAATCATGCTTGCCTATGCCTCTAATAGTGGCGTTAATGCCTCTAATGGCAACATCAACTATCCTGATATTGCTGCATACGGCAAAACAATCAACATACTCGAATTAGAGCGATTGACAAGGGAAGCCGTAACCCAGGTGGGTAGTGAAATTGTCTCCTTCATCGCCTCGGCCTGGCGACAGAGCGACCGCGACGCGGTAGCAGCGAGTTTCAAGCCCGTGCTGCACGTCGGTGGTGGAGTCTATTACTTCTACAATATTCTGAAGCAGCGCATACCGCACCTCTCTCGTCCAGATGATCCCATCCATGCCAATGCGCTCGGCTATTGTAACCTGGCTGGTCGCCTGCTGATACGTAAAGTTCAGGCGAGTGGCGTCACAGTATAACTACGGAGAGAAGGCCATATGTCACAAGACCGAGAGAAATACCTGTACTTTACCGTTGGTTTGCTCAAGAATTCCTCTACAATCGACGCCCTCTGGCAAGATGCAATGAAGTATCACATGATTGATCAGCCAGCCAAATTAATCGCCCTGCGCCTGACGGAGTATTACGAACTGGTAGCCCAGGGAGGTTTGCATCCGGGCGCAAGTGCCCTGATGTCTGCCTCACCCAGAGCCACCAGCAATGGATTCGCCAGAGGTGACAACGAAGCAATGACGACAGCAAGTTCACCCGGCCTCAATGGCGCCAGTCCACTAAGTGATTATGCTTCAGACGACGAAAGTATTGTTGCTGCCTCACCCGACGCGGAACAAAATGCAGACGAAGCCGCGGAATATTGGGCGCGGCTCTAAGTAGAGCATTCGCTCATGCCTGGGAAACCCGTAGGTGCCGATTGATCGTGCACCCGATTGATCGTGCACCCGATTGATCGTGCACCCGATTGATCGGCTCTGGTTCTCATCCACGCCTTTCTCGAATGCACCACTAAAAGTGAAAAAATAATATACTTGACAACAAGGACTTTCTAATATATATTTACTTCCATAAAGGAAGTAAGAACGATAAGGATTGACGGTTCTCTTTCTTATTTTCAATGAATCTGACTATTTCGTTTACAGGGAGGCAATGACATGACAACGCAGCATGAACCTGAAGCCGGAACCCAAAGCCGCTGGCAGTTTGACCCTTACCACACGCAAGTCGAATTCTCCGCCAAACACCTGGGCATGATGACAGTGCGCGGTCACTTTACCGAAATCGACGCGACCGGCAATATCTACCCTGACCGCCCCGAAGCGTCATCGGTTGACATCACCATACAGACGGCAAGTATTCGCACCCACAACGAGAATCGGGACAACGACCTGCGGTCGTCGAATTTTCTGGAAATCGACAAGTATCCGACGATCACCTTCAAAAGCACGGAGATCAAACCGACCGGAGAGGATCGCTACACCATGCTTGGCGATCTGACCATCAAGGGCAACACACGGCCGGTGACGCTGAACGTGGTGAAGTATGGAGAATTCAACGACCCCATGATGGGCCACCGCATCGGCTACAGCGCCGAGGGCCTGATCGACCGGAAGGACTTCGGCCTGACGTTCAACATGATGCTCGATGGCAAGTGGATCGTCAGCGACGAGGTCCAGATCATGATCGAGGGCGAATTCGTCGAGAAATAGCAACGCCCGGCACCACGCGTGCCCGGCAGGATGCTGAACAACTCACGATTGGTCGGTCTTTCGTGGGGAGACTGTCTCGCACATGTGAAGTGCGAGGCAGTCAAAACCAGAAGATTACGATGCTTCTGGAGGGGTGACGCCTCGGAAGCGCCTTCATACCCGTAGGGGCGGGGGAAGGGTTGTGTAGGGTGGGGACGCTTGCGTCGCCCTGGCAGGAGAGAGAGGGCGCTCACGAGACCAGGACGAGGGGGACGCAAGCGTCCCCACCCCTACGGGTATACCATTCCCTTCCCCTTATATAACCTACTCTTGTAAAGGGACGACGCCCCCATTATCCACTTCCTTACTTTACTTGTCCTTATTATCGTCCGGCACATCCCCAATCAAATCGCGTACGCTTACCCCTGGCGCATCAGCTAATCTCGCCAGGGTGTCTGTATTTGCAGTTTAGTAAGGGTCTCTCCACAATCGTTTCACCGTTTTAAATGACACAATCGTTTTAAAACCGCATTTTGTGACATACTGATACTGGGATATACTTGCATGATTTCTTACGCCCCAGCCGTCAGAAAGATAAAGACACCAATGTCACGAACCAGACCCTTGCAACGAGAATACAATGAAAAACGCGCTTCGATCTCCGAAAGCGTATGGAATCCACGGCATCGCCGGCTCACACTGGGACTCGTCCTTATCATATTAGGCCCGGCATTCGAGGGCCTCGCAGTCGCAACAATTCTGCCCCGGATCGTCGCGAACCTTGGAGGACTGAGTTTGTATGGCTGGTCTTTCAGCGCCTATATGCTCACCACGATTCTAGGTCTCATTCTGGCCGGTGATGAAGCTGACCGCAAAGGGCCTGCTCTCCCCTTCATTATCGGCGTGTCACTGTTCGTCCTTGGCCTGATCCTGGCTGGCACCGCACCATCCATGATCACCTTCGTCCTCAGCCGGGGTGTTCAAGGTTTTGGAGCAGGGATCATCGCCTCCGTTGTCTATGTCTGTGTTGGACGTGGGTATCCAGAACAAATGAAACCTCGCATGTTAGCCATCCTTTCGAGCGCCTGGGTCGTACCTGGACTCATCGGCCCCGCACTCGCAGGAATCGTCGCTGATCTTGTAGGGTGGCGCTGGGTCTTCCTCGGCCTTGTCCCCGTGCTACCTCTTGCAACTGTTCTCGTGCTGCCGGCCTTGAAACAACTTGCTCCTTCCACGACATCTGGATCTTGGGACCTGCACCGTCTCTTAGCCGCGGTCGGCGTGGTAATTGGATCGGGAATGACCTTGGCAGGTCTACAGGTACAATCCATTCCAATAGCCATTGTGCTGACACTCTCAGGTCTGGTAGTAGGCATACTTTCGCTTCATCGTATCCTCCCAGCTGGTACGCTGCAAGCAAAAGCGGGCATGCCTGCCGCTATCGCCACCATGGGCTTCCTCAGCATGGCCTTCTTTGGGGGAGATGCTTTTCTTCCACTGACGCTCATTTCAATCCGCGGTCAGAACACGATCATCGCTGGTCTAGCGCTCACCGCTGCAACCATGACCTGGACAGCCGGATCATGGTTGCAGGCAAAACTGGCTCCCCGGCAAGGACGCCGCCTGCTCGTAACTGTCGGTCTGCTCCTGATTGCCCTTGGTCTCGCAGGCATCGCCAGTGTCCTCATTCCTGGCATTCCGGTGGTGGTAGCAATAGTGGCATGGGGAGTCAGCGGCCTTGGTATGGGTCTGGCTTACTCCACGGTCAGTCTCGTTGTCCTGGAAACGGCCCCGCCTGGCCAGGAAGGCTCGGCAACTGCATCAATGCAGCTTGCTTCCGTGCTCGGATCAGCGCTTGGTACCGGTCTTGGAGGAGTAATCATCGCATTTGCAGTGGCTGCCGATAGCTCAACAGGTTCAGGGATTGCCGCGGTAGATATCCTCGTCATAGCTTTAACCGGCCTTGCCATCCTGACTGCCACACGATTACCAGGTCGACCGCGACAAACCGCGCCTCTCACTTCATGAGCTTGCAACAGCCCTGACCAGCTAGAGCAAGAGGCTTGACAGGGGTGCTAAAATCAAAGTCGGTAGAGCAAGAGACTACACATAGTACAGCAGGAGACTCCTGACCGAAAATATTAGTGGGGTAGTGTTGCTAGCTTGGCTTGTAGACTCGATCTAAGGCGGCGTAGCTCAGTCGGTAGAGCAAGGGACTCATAAGCCCTGTGTCACAGGTTCGATTCCTGTCGCCGCTACCTAAGCCCTCAATTCGCTTCTACTGCGGGTTGAGGGCTTCTTCTTCCTCTGAGCTATCAGCCGCCCCAGACCTTAATCCCTTTTCAGTCAACTTTTTTATCTTCCCGCTCAGTAGTCAGTCCTTTTGAGGTGACATCCCCCCTGACTGTGACGTTCGCTATACGTGGGTATAACCTGAACAATTCGCCTATGGTTCCCTCAGTCAATTCGTTGAGGTTCCATACCCGCTCATGACCACGGATAGCTAGTTCTTCCATGTACATCTGAGCGGCATTGATATCTGTAGCAGAGAATATGATCAGCCCCACTCGCCCCCCCACGCCTTGATATTCGACTGCGTACCTCATGATACTGTCCTCTCTCTCAGGATGCTATGATTAGGCATAAAGGCGCACCTATGATATCCTAAACCATCGTGCGCTATTCCGTCAAGGGTACCAGGATGCTAAGATCAGGCAAAAAGGTGTACCATGCTACGACTACGCATAAGAGAAGAGGCAGAGAAGCAGGGATTTACCATGTCGAGCCTTTCACGGAAGTCAGACGTGTCATTCAAGACTGTGAAGCGACTATGGAAAGACCCGTACCAGACCGCGAATACTGATACCCTTGAACGGATAGCAAGAGCACTGGGCTGTAGTGTACGTGATTTAATTGAAGATGTACCAGACAAGGATTAGGACAAGTGAAGCAAGGAAGTGAATGATGATAAGCGTTAACCTGCTCAAAAAGAAGGTATATGAGCTTAATAGTGAAGCCGAGGTGATACAAGGATTAGGGATAGAGGTACTTGAAGCTGCGGAGTATGATGATGATTATTTACGCAGACCAGACTACAGGACTCCAGAAGGGGATCTGCAACGAGAAACAGTCCAAAGATATCAACGTTGGTACGCTACTTCTTACCGTCTAGTAGAAGAGTATATACCCGAATGGGTAGACGCTTTTAAGGCGCGTTTTACAAGTAACACAACCGGAGTTAATGGAGTTTTGGACTATCTGACTCTCAACACATTCACAGGTTATAAACACAAAGAGGGCGCAGTTTCAGATTATATTAATGACTTCGATAGGCAGATATCCATACTGTTGAGTATTCCAGATGCGGTAGAAATTAAAGAGTTGAACCTAAGGAAGTTGATAACTGCTGATGTAGCAAGAACAGAAATTGAACAGGCAGAGGTTCTTTTTGCTGGTGGCTTTCATCGTGCTTCTGGTAGTATTGCAGGAGTCGCTTTAGAACTACATTTGAAGACTCTTTGTGATATCAATGGTGTCGATTATAAGCCGAAGGATACAATTGAACCCCTAGCACAAGCACTTTATCAAGCTAAGTTACTAGATGTTACCGAGTTAAAGCGCATTCAGTATTATGCTAGCATCAGGAATAAATGCTCACATCCTAACAGCATATCAGAAGCAGAAGTCCAAACGTTGATAGAGGGAGTCAGGAAGATTGTCTAAAGGGTGAAATTAGGGTTGCTTCGAGTAAGTTCAATGTAATCATCCTTTCTATTTTTTCAAGCCATCCACATGGGGTTACCAGTGATAGAGTTCGTAAAGGGTTGAGACGCTCTAGGTAGAAGGTAAACAAAAACAGGTTTCTTCCATCAACTAGTCCTTATGATTATGCTTGCCGAAGTTAGCTGAATTATCTCTAATGGCAGAAACGATGGGGGAGGTGAATGAAATGGCAAACCAGGAGCATCTTGATATTCTCAAACAAGGGATGAAGAGGTGGAACAAATAGAGAGAGGAGCATTCTGATATACGACCTGATTTAAGCTCAGCGGAGCTTAGTAGAACTGATCTCAGTAGAGCTAACTTTTCTGGAGTTAATCTCTTTGAAGCCGACCTCAGTCGAACAACTCTTGTCGAAGCTAATCTCAGGAGGGCCGGTCTTTCTCAAGCCGATCTCTCTAACGCCACGCTTGTTGGAGCCGATCTTAGGGCTGCCGATCTTAACAATACAGACCTCACTCAAGCTGATCTCAGAGCAGTTGACTTGAGGGGAGCCGACTTGAGAGAAGCTAACCTCGACAACGTGATCTTTGGTCGGGCCACTACTAGTTTTGCTTCATGGTCAGCCTATCTTAGAGAAGAAAATCTCGAAGGAATGGACCTTGGAGAAGAAGATTTCGGTGGTGAAATTATTAGAATGACTGTAATAGGATTCACAATATTTGGAGATGTCGATCTTAGCACTGCTAGAGGGCTGGATACTATCAACCATACGATGCCATCCACTGTAGGGATCGATACGATAATCCGCTCTAAAGGCAAGTTCCCTACAGCTTTTCTCAAAAACGCAGGTGTACCTAATTCCATCATTGAAGCAATACCCTCTCTTTTCGGCTCTCTAGAACCTATCCAATACTACAAGTGCTTCATTAGCTATTCGAGTAAAGACCAGGAGTTTGCAGAACGATTGTACACCGATCTACAAAGCAAAGGTGTACGTTGCTGGTTTGCTCCCGAAGACCTGAAAATTGGTGAAGAGTTCCCAAACCGCATTGAAGAAGCTATTCGTCTTTACGACAAACTCCTAGTCATCCTTTCCGAACATTCTGTAAAAAGCTCGTGGGTAGAAGACGAAGTACGAGCCGCACTAGAAAAAGAAGGACAACTCAAACGAGAACAACAACGCAAGACCGCCCTGTTCCCCATCAAGATTGATAATGCGATAGAGCAAGAACAGGCCCAATGGGTTGCATTGATGCGACGTAAGAGACATATTGGAGACTTTACACGCTGGAAACGACACGACGACTACCAGAGAGCTTTTGAACGTCTGCTTCGTGATCTAAAAGCTGAGTAAAAAAGTTCGTGCTAGGTATGTATCAAGTAATCTCTTCAATTCGTATGTGATTTTTGACGTTGGGGTTCAAGAGTCCTCTTGAGTCTTGCCTGTACAGCTGCTGTTTTTCAGAGTATTATTCGTTGAAAGAGACAAGTAGATGAACGAAAATGAACCGCTTACTTGGACAATATGGCGAATTCACTACACATCACCTGAAAACATTCTTTCGTTGGAAAAGATGGCATTTGTCTTCAGGGATAAGGAATGGTGGGAAGAAAAATTTGATACAGGATTTCCTCATAGATCAGAAGCTCTTTTAATGGCAGCACGCTTGCAAATTTTATATGGCGGTAGGTATGCATTTACCGTAAAGCCCAATACTTATGAGCCACCCTGCTTCGACATTGGTGACCTACACAACAAAAAACATATCTTAGAATTCATACAAAAGACGTTAAAACCAGAAGTAGGCCTTATTGATGAGTGCATATATAAAGAGGATGAAGATGAGTATGTGTATATAGAGGAAGAAGTAGAGGCAGCAAGGAAGCAAGCTATAGCTGATGGTGTCGATCATGAGAGATTTCTAAAACGTGAATACGAAAAGTTTGATTACTATGAGAATTTTCCAACTACAGAGGATGATATCGATGAGGACGAGGATGAACTCTATATAAGTGAAGACGAGAATGATCTAGACGAATAAGGGTCTACTTTAGCTTACAGTAAGCGCAAGTGGTGAGAACCAGGTGAGTACTTATGATACTGAGTAGTTTATCAAGCTGTGTCCAACCATCCACGTTTTCAATTTCACCTTTTGCTAGTTTGTATATCTGATTATGGTCTAACTGGTGAGCGATACAAAAGGAATGAAGGTCACTGATACGAGGATAACAGGTGCCATCGGGTGATACTAGACCTTTCCAGGGGTTACGAGGACGTGTTGTGAATTGTACAGGCTTGTGGTAGATGCGTCTTATGATTGTCTCCTTTCAGGACGTTGGCGCGGGTTGATAGAGATAAAACAAACACAGTTGTGGGGTAGGCGGTTATGGGGTGGTAAATGTTAAACATGCATATAAGAAATACTAATATGCAATGTTCCTCTCAAATACTTATATTAAACCTATCCAATTTGGATGTTAATGGCTGTAAAGTGGTCGCATCTCTCCATGGTGGTGTGAGCAGTCACCTCGTATGCCACCCGACTTTGAGTACATGCCATCGTTACATTCGTTCACATATCCTCTGCCGTTCCAGAAATTGTTAATACAACTGAAGTACGCACAGAAGTCTGGATTTGGTGAATAGATCAGATCTCCTGGGCTGAAATTATAACCCCACGGGTTACAATTTACTCCGGGACAGGTCGTTGGCTTGGGTGGTTGCGTTGGCTTGGGAGTGGGCTTTGACGCAGGTCTGGGAGTTGGTTTCAGGGTTGGTGTCGCCGTTGGCTTCGGAGTTGGCGTTGCTGTTGGCTTCGGGGTTGGGTTTGGCGTCGCTGTGGGACTAAGAAATATGATTGGTTGATCTGTCGGTGTTGTGGCAGTTGTCGCTATTTGACCTAAAGTGCTGTTTGTATCTGGACTGGGCTGTGCTTTTTTTTGAGGCGGTAGTGTACTGCCATATGCTGCTAAACTGCATATGCAGAGCATGAATACCAAGAAAATAGACCCACAACCAAGACCAACTTTTGCAATCCGTCTTTGAGCGCTGAACCACTGTCTGATTGATCGGCGCTTCTGAGGCGGTCGGGGTGGTTGAAACTGCCCAGGCTGATAAGAGAACTGTGGATTATTGTAGGGTGGGGGCGGATAATTGTTCTGCGGAGGTTGGAATCCTTCTGAATTCATTTTTGCACCTCTTCTCTCCAAATGCCAATCTGAATATACTTTTGATTCCATAAATGAAGACAAAGTGAAGAGTTTGCAATAAAAGTGAATGATTTCAAATAAGTTATAACACAAACAACGTGTATTAAGCAATTCTGAAGTGGAACTCATGTGGCTGAAGCCTGGAGAACGCAACGAGCGATCAACGAAAAAAGAACACCGCACCACGTAGCGTATCCTCCCTCAAAACACATTCTTGACAAGTCCTTCAAATGGTCATATACTTACTATATATAGAACCGAACTGTTCGGTTCGCTTCGAGAGGAACATAGCGTGATCACAGAAAAAGCTCCTACGCATCGGGCTCAACAGAAACGCGAACAGATCCTTACCGCCGCCAGGCGGCTCTTTCTTCAGCATGGGTTCGCAGATACGAGTACCGAGGCTATTCGGATTGAGGCTGGCGTCTCCAAGGAGACCCTGTATCGTTACTATGCCAGCAAAGAGGAACTTTTTACCGCTGTTTTGCGGCAGTTGACACTTGAGCACCTGCCCCGGCTGGTAGAGGAGATGCTGCCCCCACGGGAGAACCGTGAGGCGGTGCAGCATGCACTCTTCATGCTGGCACAAGAGCTGACATCGATCATGATGCAGCCTGAATACCTCGCGCTCTTGCGAGTCATTATTGCTGAGACCCCGCGCTTCCCCGATGTAGGAACGCTCTTTCGTGCAACAGTGCCCGAACAATCTCTCTCCTATATTGTTGCGCTTCTCAAGCAGATGCGAGATCAGGGGGTCGTGGCGGATATCGATGAAGAGGCAGCAGCACGTATGTTTCTCGGATCGCTCCTCACCTACGCTCTTCTCGATGGTCTGCTCAGTACGAATAGCGTCCCACAGAAACCTTCACCTGAGAGACTTGCTGCCATCGTAGAGCTATTTCTGCGAGCCATTGCAGTACAGTGAAAGGAGAGCATCGCAGAACGTCTCCAGGATTATCTGGGACCGAATCTCAACCCAAACGGCTTGGTGCTCAAGCCACACCAACTGGGCGAGGGTATCTACGCACTGATGGCGAATATCCCCCCGAAAGATAATAATGGCGTGATCATCGGTGAAAAGTACGCGCTGGTGATCGACGCGGGCATCAACGGAGCCATCTCGCAGCAGATTCAAGAACTGGTACGACAATTGACGGAGAAGCCGCTCCGCTATCTCGTGAATACGACCTATCACGGCGATCACACCTTTGGCAATGCCGCCTTTCCTGAAAACGTCACCGTGATTAGTTCCAGGCAGAATAAGGAAAGCATGCGCGATCTTGCCTATGAAAAAGAGATGCGCTTTGGCAATATGCATGGCGATCAGGATGTACTGGCAGATGTCACGACGTGGCGTCAACCAGACATTGTGTTCGATCACTATTGTGCCATTGATCTGGGCAGCAAGATCGTGGAACTCTGGCATTTGGTCCAGGCAATGCGCCAGGGGACACGGTCGTCTATGTTCCAGATGCCAAAGTGGCCTGGACAGGGAATTTTCTCATGTTCGCGGGTATACCACCCATGCTGCTGGAAGGCGGACCTGACCCCCTACATAGAAACCTTGAAAGCCATGCAGAGTATGCTGGATGTCACAACAATTGTGCCTGGACATGGCCCGATGGGCGAAGGGAAGTCGGCTCTAGAGAACTTTATTGCCTACAGTACCACGAGTAATCTCAGCCAGCGGTAAGCGGATAGCCAGGGTGTTAGGAGTGGCTACAGGTGACTTGTTAGAGGATGTACCCGACGAGGAAACAGATTAGTCGATGGGTATATCTATCCGCCAAAAGCCATGAAACCCACTCCAATGGGGTCTCTGAAGTGGGTTCCATGCTTACCTCAACCCGGCATCGTCGGTTAGAAGGGGGTGATGCCATACCCATAAGGGAAGAGGGCACCAGTGCAGGCATTATTCTGATTGCAGGGTTCCTGCGTCACAGCATTCGGCCAGGTATAGGTCAGTTTGCCCTGAAAGCCATAATCGCCAAACAGCACGTCAGTGATGCCTTCGCCTTCAGTTGAGCCGATCCACGCGGCGACGAATGCAGAGGATTTATTCAACTGGGTGTTGATGATAATCGGACGCCCGGAGAACAACAAAACGACGCACTTCGTTACCCGACTGCACACGTCCGAGACTTCAGTCGCGCCGGTGCTGCTGAGTGCCAGGGTGCTGGTATCGCCATTGCCTTCGGCATAAGGCGTTTCCCCAACAGCGACGATCCCGACATCCCCTTTATAATGTCCCTTCGTGCGGGTCCCGACGAAGTTGAGCTTCACCGAGGATGACAGTCCTGCTTGCTGGATAGCCTGCCAGAGCGTTGTTCCAATGGTGGTGGTCCCACTCCCCCCCTGCCAGGAGATCGACCAACCGCCCAACTGATAGCCCAGATTATTCGCGTGATCGCCCCCGACAACCAGGGTATAACTACCAGTCTTAGATAAGGGCAGCACGCCGCTGTTTCTCAACAACACCAGCGACTCCCGCTCAGCCTGCCGCGCTACCGCGCGATGCGCCGCCGACCCCACGTTGGGAGTATAGCTGCGATCCGTGTAGGGTTGCGTAAACAAGCCTGACGCGAACTTCGCTGTCAAGATGCGCGTTACCGCATCGTCGATGCGCGACATCGGAATGTTACCCGCCTTGATTTCGGTATCGAGGGTGCTAATGAAGGTTTTGTAATTGTCAGGGACCATAATCATATCTATGCCAGCGTTAATAGCTGTGCGCACGTCATAGTTGTAGTCCGAAGAGATTTGATTGATGGCCTGCCAATCCGATACCACGAAGCCCTGGAACCCCAGATCAGGTGTGCCGGAGCTGTCTGTTCCCGTGCCTTTCAGTTTTGTCGTGATCAGATATTGGTTGGCGTGGTCTTTCAGTCCATTCCAACTACTGTATGAGATCATGACCGAACCTACCTTGTTCGAGACAGCCGACTGGTATGGCGGTAGGTCGATGGTATCCAACTGCTGCTCGGAAATCTGGGCATCACCCTCGTTGAGGTAAGGTGACCCGGTGCCCCAGGCGGTGTGACCATCGCCGATAAAGTGTTTTGCCGTCGCCAGGATATTGGTTGGTCCCAACGTGCCATTAGGCCCCTGGAACCCCGTGATGGCAGCTGAGCCGTCAGTCGCATTATCAGATGGAACCTCGCTATAGCCCTCGTACGTGCGTCCCCAGCGAATATCCTGTGGCGTACACACACACGGAGCAAACGTCCACCGAACGCCCGTACCCAGAACCTCGTCACGTGTCACCTGCTCTATTTGCGTGATCAGTGCAGGATCATGCATAGCTCCCAACCCGATGTTATGCGGAAAGAGCGTTGCGCCATATACGTTGTTGTGTCCGTGGACCGCATCAGCGCCGTAGATGAGCGGAATTCCCAGGCGGGTCTGGAGCGCGTAGCCCTGGAAATTGTCGACCATATCCGCCCACTGTGCGGCTGTGCCGCCCGCGCCATTAGGACCACCGCCGCCTCCACTCAACACCGAACCGATGAAATAGGTCGTAATATCCGTTATCGAGTTGCCAGCCATGGTGAATGCATTTTTCTCCACCTGGGTCATCTGCCCCTCTTTTTCGGGCAGGGTCATTTTCGAGACACAGTCACTGGGCGAAATGCACCCGGAGGAGAGTGTTGCAGACGGCGGTGCTGTTCGAGCGTTTGCAGCGTAGGCTGGCAATACCGATTGCAATATCACCAGTATCACAATAATAGGCAGAGCGGCTGAGGCGAAGAGTCCAGTACGGCGGATTCCGAGGAATTTCTGAAAGAAGTGTTTGGAAGTAAGCATACCTATCCCCTTTCCTTGGCAGAGCTGTTCCTTTGACGTTTCACACGTAAGTGCATAAAGGTTTCCCTCCTCTCTTGTCATCCTTGACTACCTGCTACGTGTTGGACCATATCATGCATCAAATCCTGCATCTGGGGATAGGTAGCTATATACTTATCGACGTAGAACTGATACTCCTGGTGCCGCGCGGGGTCCGGCTCAATCCGGCGGGCGGCGTGGACCATATGGCGGGCGGCTTCCTGGATACTCGGGTATGTTCCGGCACCCACCGCCGCCAGGATGGCCGAGCCCAGGACCCCCGCATCGGCGACCTTGGTGAGAGAGATAGGCACGCCACTCACGTCGGCATGGATCTGCATCCACAACTGGCTCTTGACCGGGCCGCCGCTCGCGATGATCTCTTTTGGGACGAAGCCTTTTTCGCGTAGTGTCCGAAAGATGTGTTCGCTGCCATAGCAGATCCCCTCTATAATCGCCCGGTAGATATGCTTCGTCTCGTGCCGGAGGGAAAGGCCCCAGATCATCCCGCGCGCTTGCGAGTCAGTATAGGGGGTGCGGTTGCCCTGCCAGTAATCCAACACCATCAGCCCCTCCGAACCCGGGGGTACGCTCTCCGCACGCCGGTTGAGCAGGTCATAGGCTGAGATGCCTTCCTGGCGAGCCACCTCAATTTCAACGCCACAGAACTGATCCCGGAACCATTTGACGACGGAGCCAGTGGAAGCCTGGGCACCTTCTATCGTGTACTGGCCAGGCAGCACGGCGTCGGTGAAGGCGCCAAAGAACCCGGCACTGTAGATGGGCTTTGCAGCCTGCCCGAGAATGACATGCGAGGATCCGGTGATGAGGGCGACCTTGCCCGGCTCCAGCGCATTCAGACCTACCATTCCCACGTAGGCGTCCACTCCGCCTTCAGCAACAGGAATACCAGGGGGCAGTCCAAACTCCTCG